>CENJ01020807.1_pt1 | contig 10347 bp, 11 predicted proteins | sample 356161 | NCBI WGS metagenome assembly CENJ01 (sample SAMEA2619531, study PRJEB7988) | marine metagenome | biome: marine biome (ENVO:00000447); feature: surface water layer (ENVO:00002042); material: "saline water (ENVO:00002010), including plankton (ENVO:xxxxxxxx)" | depth 5 m | reverse complement strand
CGCAACGCCTCAAGGGCCTGGCGCAAGTCAGCTTGAACCGGGTTGGCAGTGCTGCGTTCGATGCGATCCACCGTGTTGATGATCTCCTCAATGCAGTAGCTCACCGAGCGGGGGAATTGACGGTTGAGCAATACAAATCCGGCCACGCGCGCTGGTGTGATCTCTAGCGACTGCTTTCGCCGAAACATCTGATAGCCGCTGAGAGAGCGCAGCAGGGCGATCCATTGCAATTCATCGAGCGGCCCGCCCACGTCTTCCGGGCTTGGCAGCAGCAGGAAGTACTTCACATCCAGCATGCGGGCCGTTTTGTCGGCCCGCTCTATCAGGCAGCCGAGGTTGGCGAACAGCCAGCTTTGGTCCCGCTGCATCGTGCTGTTTTGCAGGCCATAGAGGGTTTGGCAGCTGCGCCGAATCTGTTGCAGTTGTTCGGGGAGACGTTGGTGCCAGAACAGCGGGTCGTCCTGCAGCAGCAGGTGAAGCGCATTGAGCTCTTCAAACAGATCTGTGGGAAGGGTGTCGCGGATTTGGCGCGCGTTTTCGCGGGCAATCGCGATGCAATTGCTGATCGCGTTGGGGTTCTCCGGTTGCCGGGTGATGAAGGTGATCACATCGGTTGGGCTGGCTGTTGGATGCAGCTCTTCAAACAGACGCCGGTCGGCGCAGGCATCAATCAGTGAGGTCCATTGGCTGGGATTGCCAGAGGGGTTATCGAGCGAGACGCTCCAGCCCACCTCGAGAAAACGCACCAGATTTTCGGCGCGCTCGATGTAGCGGAAAATCCAGTAGAGGCTGTCGGCTACACGGCAGAGCATGGAACCACCCAGGTGTCTTTACTGCCGCCGCCCTGGGATGAATTCACCACCAAGGAATTGCGTTTGAGGGCCACACGGGTGAGCCCGCCTGGGGTCACCCAAGTGGATTGCCCGCGCAGCACATAGGGGCGCAGGTCCACATGGCAGGGATAGAGCTCCCCTTCGCTGAGGGCCGGAACCGTGGAGAGTTGCAACGTTGGCTGCGCAATGAAATTGCGGGGATTGCCAAGGATCTCCTCGCGGAACTGGGCGCGCTGCTCGGAGCTGGAGGCTGGACCGATCAACATGCCGTAGCCACCGGCTTCGGACACCGCCTTCACCACCAGCTGCTCCAAGTTGTCGAGCACAAAGGCGCGATCAGAGGGGTCAGAGCAGCGGTAGGTCTCGACGTTGGGAATGATCGTGTCTTCGCCGAGGTAGTAGCGAATGATCTCGGGGATGTAGGTGTAGATCAGTTTGTCGTCAGCGACCCCGGTGCCAGGGGTATTGGCAATGGCAACTTGGCCTGCGGCATAACAATCCATCAGCCCTGGAACACCCAGCATGGAATCAGGGCGGAAGCATTGGGGATCGAGGAAGTCGTCGTCGATGCGGCGGTAGATCACATCAACGCGGCTTAGCCCTGAGGTGCTGCGCAGCCAAACCTTGCCGCCTTCACAGGTGAGATCGCTGCCTTCCACCAGCTGAACCCCCATCAGGCGGGCCAAGTAGCTGTGCTCGAAGTAGGCGCTGTTATGAACCCCGGGCGTGAGGATCACCACATAGGGTTCCGGGCTCCAGGGTGCGAGGCCCTTGAGCATGCGCAGCAACTTGGAGGGGTAGTCATCAATGGGGGCCACCCGCTGCCGTTGGAACAGATCACCAAACAGCTGTTTCATCACCCGCCTGTTTTCCAGGAAGTAGGCCACGCCGGAGGGGCAACGCAGGTTGTCTTCCAGCACCCGCCAGGTGCCTTCACCATCGCGGATCAGATCCAGGCCTGAGATGTGGCACCAGCGCTGCTGGGGAGGCTTGAGCCCTTGCATTTGTGGCCGCCAACCGAGGCTGGATTCGATCGCCTCCAGCGGGATCACCCCGTCACTGAGGATTTGGCGCTTGCCATAGATGTCGGCGAGGAAGCAATCGATCGCTTCGAGCCGTTGTTTGAGCCCTTGATCGAGGCGCTGCCAGTCCTGTTGATCAATCAGCCGCGGCAGCGGATCAAACGGCAGGATCCGTTCACTGGCTTGGCTGTCGTTGTTGTAGAGGCGAAAGGTGGCGCCCAGGCGCTTGAGGAGTTGTTCGGCGCCGCGGTGGTCCTGGTTGAGCTGCTCCAGCCCGATGGCGCTGAGCCGGGCCATTAATTCACCGAGTGAGGAGCCTGAAGCCCGGGGTTGGTGCAGGTATTCGTCAAAGCCGCTGGAGGCGGCGTAGCTCTCAAACACAGGACGGTGCAGGGGGTATTGCCTGGATTGTTCCGTTTGGCCAACCCCTATCAAGGTCACGCTTGCTACCGAGCCAGGGCCTGCCTACGTGGCAGTTTTCGGGTTTGTTACGAGCAACACCAAAAACACCACAATGGTCGCGGTTGCAACATCAGACGCGTGGGTCTAAGTGAGACCGTGCGTCTTCCTCGCGCTTGCTTCCGCTGTGGGCATCGGGCCGCCATTCGATGACGAGCAGTCCTTTTTGGAGCTCTTTAAGCGGGTCAGCACCGGCCTCGATGAAGAGTCGAAGCTGCCGCTCTCGCTCTGGTTGTTTGAAGATCCCGATAGCCCTGTGGCCCTGCCGGGTGCCGCGTGCCTGGACCTGCACGACTGCCTGCACATCCTGTTGAACCGGGGCTATTCCACAGCTGATGAGGCCTTTGTGGTGGGCTTTTCTATGGGTAATGACCGCCGTTGCCGCCGCTGGCATCAGCGTTTGTTGGCCTTGGTCTCCCATCACTTTTATCCGCCTGTCTATCGCCATAGCCGCCGCGACCTTTGGCAGTTCTGGCGTGGTGTTTGGCTCGGTCAGCGCACCCTGCCTTTGATGCAATTTTCCCCCCAAGATTTTCTGCGCTTGGGTGAGCGCTTGGGCGAGATTCGCCAGGCCTTGGGGCTGCGCGACTGTTGTCAGCCTTAAAGCAAGAAGTAGCGCTGGGCCATGGGCAGCACCTCCGCCGGCTCGCAGGTGAGCAGTTCGCCGTCGGCAAACACTTCATAGGTCTCGGGATCCACCTCCACCTTTGGTAGGGCGATGTTGTTTTTCATCTGCGCTTTGCCGATGCCGCGGGTGTTCTGCACCGGCACGCACGGCGTGCGCAGCCCTAAGGCTTCAGGAACGCCGGCATCGAGGCCCGCTTGGCTGAGGAAGGTGAGGCACGAGGGGGCCATGGCCCCGCCGAAGCTGGCGAACATCGGTCGGCCATGCACTGGGCCGGGTGTGGGAATCGAGGCATTGGCATCGCCCATCTGAGCCCAGGCAATTGAGCCGCCCTTGAGCACCAGCTCGGGTTTGACGCCAAAGAATCCCGGCTTCCACAGCACCAGATCCGCCAACTTGCCCACTTCCACCGAGCCCACTTGATGGTCGAGGCCATGGGCGATGGCGGGGTTGATCGTCACCTTGGCGATGTAGCGCTTCAGGCGCGTGTTGTCGTTGCGGCTGTTGTCGCCCTCGAGCACCCCCCGTTGCACCTTCATCTTGTGGGCGGTCTGGAAGGTGCGGGTGATCACCTCACCCACGCGTCCCATGGCCTGGGAGTCGCTGGCAATGATGCTGAAAGCGCCCAGGTCGTGAAGGATGTCTTCGGCGGCAATGGTTTCGCGGCGAATCCGCGATTCAGCAAAGGCCACGTCCTCGGGAATCGAGGAATCCAGGTGGTGGCACACCATCAACATGTCGAGGTGCTCCTCGAGCGTGTTGCGCGTGTAGGGCCTGGTGGGATTGGTGCTGCTGGGCAGCACATTGGTTTCACCGCAGATGCGGATGATGTCGGGGGCATGGCCGCCGCCAGCACCTTCGGTGTGGAAGGTGTGAATCGTGCGGCCTTTGATGGCGGCGATGGTGTCTTCCACAAACCCCGCCTCATTAAGGGTGTCGGTGTGGATGCAGACCTGCACATCGAAGCGATCGGCCACGCTTAAACAGCAATCGATCGCTGCTGGGGTGGTGCCCCAGTCCTCATGCAATTTGAGGCCGCAGGCACCGGCACGCACCTGCTCATCGAGGGCTTCAGGGGTGCTCGCATTGCCCTTGCCGAAAAAGCCCAGATTCACCGGCAACCCATCGGCGGCCTGCAGCATGCGGCTGATGTGAAACGCCCCTGGCGTGCAGGTGGTGGCGTTGGTGCCCGTGGCTGGTCCGGTGCCACCCCCCAGCAGCGTGGTGACACCACTGGCGATCGCCGTTTCGATCTGCTGCGGGCAAATGAAGTGGATGTGGGTGTCGATGCCGCCGGCCGTGAGGATGTGCCCCTCACCGGCAATGGCTTCGGTTCCAGGTCCGATGGGGATGGTCACCCCATCGCTGATGTCGGGATTGCCCGCTTTGCCGATGGCGCAGATGCGGCCGTCTTTGAGGCCCACATCGGCTTTGACGATGCCCCACCAATCCAGGATCAGGGCGTTGGTAATCACCGTGTCGACGGCACCCGCAGCGCGGCTGGTCTGGCCTTGGCCCATGCCATCACGGATGACCTTGCCGCCGCCAAACTTCACTTCATCGCCATAGACGGTGTAGTCCTTCTCGACTTCGAGGATCAGCTCGGTATCGGCGAGCCGAACCCGGTCGCCTGTGGTGGGGCCATAGGTCTCGGCATAGGTCCGACGATCAATCCGATACGGCATCAGAGGTCTCCGTTGATCTGGGCGTTAAACCCCACGACGCGGCGGGCGCCGCTGAAGGGGACGAGTTGCACTTGGCGTTCATCACCAGGCTCAAAGCGGATCGCCGTTCCAGCGGCGATGTCGAGCCGTTGGCCGCGGGCCGCCTCGCGATCGAAGCGCAGGGCTGCGTTGGCCTCCGCAAAGTGGAAGTGGGATCCCACCTGCACCGGGCGATCACCGGTGTTGGCCACCAGCACGGTGGTCACGGGCCGGCCGGCGTTGAGCTCCAGCTCGCCGGGTTCGGGAAGCAATTCGCCGGGAATCATTGCTGCCATGGTTCAGCGGATCGGTTGGTGCAGGGTGACGAGCTTGGTGCCGTCGGGGAAGGTGGCTTCCATCTGAACCTCACTGACCAGTTCAGCCACGCCGTCCATCACTTGATCACGGCTGAGCCAGGTGCTGCCCACCTGCATGAGTTCCGCCACGGTTGTGCCGTCACGGGCCCCTTCCAGGATTTGCAGGCTGAGGAAGGCCACCGCTTCGGGATGGTTCAACTTCAGGCCCCGCTGCAAGCGTCGCTCAGCGAGCAGGGCGGCGGTCACCACCAACAGTTTGTCTTTCTCCTGGGGAGAGAGATGCATCACAGAGCGGCTGCTTCTGACACGCTGGCAAAGAAGCGTGAGCCGTAAAGGTTTGCGCTGAACCTTTTTGCCAAGGCCCAGTGCTGCAACTGATGCTGGAACTGTTGCCCTGCCTGGGCTTTGGCCTGCTTTTTGGTTGGCACCGCCCGTTGTGGCCCGTGCGCTTGGCACCGCCTTTGGTGCGCTTTGGCGTGCCCTTGAGCATTGCGGGGTTGGTGCTGCGCTCGGGCGTGCATTGGGATGTGCTGGGCGCGGCCCTGCTCACCTTGGGCTTGATTGGCGGCAGCCTGCTGCTGCTGTTGTGGCCGCTGTGGCGTCGTTGGTTGCCCTGGGGGGTAACGCGCCTGGGAGCGGTCACGGGGAACACGGGTTATTTCGGTGTGCCGGTGGTGCTGGCCCTGTTGCCCCCGGCTGGCCTGGCCTTTGCCGTCATCTACGACATCGTCGGCAGCCTCATCACTTGGACGGTGGGGCCGCCCTTGATCAGTGGTGTCCGGATCTCAGGCCGCAGCCTGGTGGCTCATCTGGTCCGCAGCCCCTCGGTGCAAGGCATGACCCTGGCTGTGCTGCTGCAGCTCACGCCCCTGGCGCCAGTCATGGCGAGTTGGTTGTGGTGGCCAGCTCGGGTCGTGATTGTGCTGGCCTTGTTGCTGCTGGGCATGCGGCTTGGCGTGATGCTGCGCAGCGGCGAGGTCAACGCCCCTGCGCTTGAGGTGTTGCGTCCCGCATTGCTGGCCAAATTGCTGCTGCTGCCGGCTGTGATGTGGGCTTTGGCGGCCATGACGGCTCAGCCGGCGTTGGTGCGTGATGTGTTGGTGTTGCAGGCGGCGGCCCCAACGGCGATCTCTGTGTTGTTGATCGCTGAGGCATCGTCGCGTGATGTGAGCGAAGCGGCGGGCTTGGTGTTTGCCAGCACGCTGTTGGCGCTGTTCAGCGTGCCGCTGTGGTGGCTGTTGTTGCAGGCTCTGGGTTGAGGGCCAATTCAGCTTCTTGAAATGGCCAGGTGCGCGGCCAGCTCGGTTCACTCAGGCCCTGCACGGCGCGAATGCGCCGCCACAGCCGGAAGAACCAGAGGCGTGCGGCTTGGCTGGACCCACCTCGGTAGCGCGCGATCAGGCCAGGCTCGAGTGGCCCGATGGCCATCGTGCCGCTGAGCCCCTCGCGGTCGGCTCTTCCACCCTTCAACAGCTGGGCTAGCTGTTCGTTTTCCAGGGGTTCTGGAGCGATCCAGATCAGCGTTCCCAGCACCGGCTCGCCGCCCATGCCGTGGGGATTGGGCAGTTGTTCCTGCTCCAGGGAGAGCCGCTCCACCACAGACCACTGCTCACCGCGGCGAATGCTGAGGCTGTTGCAAAAGCGCCCGGCGCCCAGGTCTTCGCCGCGGGCCGTGCGGCCCAAGCGCACCACATCAGCCCCCAGCCAACTGGCGCCAGGCGCCACCGTGATCTGTTGCTGCTGCTCCAGCAAGGCTCCGGCGAACACCACGGTTTCCTGCGGTAGCCATTCCAGATCGGCGCCGGCTTCGAGCTCGGCCTGCAACGTGATTTGGGCCCAGCGCCCCTGCGGTTGCACCCGGGAGCGGCCGCGACTGCCATAGATCTTTTGGGCCGCCACGCTGGTGAGGAAGCTGCGGCTGCCGGCGGCGGCGTGCAGGGCAATCTCGAGCTGATCGCCGCCCACCAGTCCGCCAGCGGTGTGGAGCAGCGGCATCACACAGCGGCCATCGCCGGCTGTGAAATGACGCAGCAGCTTGAGCGGTGAGCGGGCTCCCCCCTGCCATTGGGTGGTGCCATCGGCTGCTAGTTCAAAGTCCAAGCTCACCGAACCACGCCAGGGCGGCAGCTGGTTTGGGGTGTCGGTCATGGTTTGGTTGGTAGCGGTTATGACCGGATTGGCGCCATCGCGCCGCAAAGCTGACCCAAAGAGGACGTGCTTTTGACCCAAGGCGACACTCCCATGGTGCTGACGCAGCAGTTGGATGGTGATGCATCCGCCACCTTGCCGCGCTTGCCGTTGAGCGCTGCTGAACGGCGGGTCTGCCGAGGTCGCCGCTATTTGGAGGATGGCCGCGCCGTGTTGCTTCAGTTGCCGCGCGGTCAACAGCTGATCCCCGGATGCGGCCTCGCCGATGCCGAGGGCACACCACAGGTGGTGGTGGCCGCGGCGCCAGAACCAGTGGTGGTGGTCAGAGCGTCTCAGCCGTTGGCTCTGCTGCAGGCGGCGTATCACCTGGGGAATCGCCACGTGGCGTTGGAGGTGCACCCCCAGGAATTGCGTTTGCTGGCGGATTCGGTGTTGGAGCAGATGCTGCGCCAACGGGGACTGCAACTCGACCAGCAAGAGGCGCCCTTTTGCCCCGAGGGAGGCGCCTACGGCTCAGCTGATCATCACCACCACGCATGAGTGCTCCTCTAGCGCTGCTGCAGTTGGTCAGCCCTGCCTTGCCGGTGGGCGCGTTCAGCTACTCCGAAGGCCTTGAGGTGCTGGTGCAACGCGGCCAGCTCGCTTCGCCGCAGGACGTGGGCGATTGGCTTGAGGCTGAGTTGCGTCAGGGCGTGGTGCGGCTGGAGACTGCCGCGCTGGAACCCATGCAGCAGTGGTTGCAGCAGTGGCAAACCGCTGCTGAAGCCGGCGCTGAAGCACAACTCCGCGATCTTGATGGTTGGTTGCTGGCGCAGCGCGAAGCCTTGGAGTTGCGCCAGCAACAGCGGCAGATGGGCCGCTCTCTCTTGCAACTGCTGGCTGAGTTGGGCTGGCCCTTGCCCGATGGCGCCTTGGATCTGAGCTGGCCGGCGGCCTGGTGCTGGGCTGGCTGTTGTTTGGGTGTTGAGGCTGAGGCCCTGCGCCAGGGCTATTTGTTCAGTTGGGTGGCCAATCAGATCAGCGCTGCTGTGCGCTTGGTGCCGCTGGGCCCCACGCAAGGTCAGCGCTTGCAACTGGCGCTGGCTCCAGTGATTGATAGCCAGGCCAAGGCGTTGGCGGGGGTGGATCCCCATCAGCTATGGAGTTCCGGGGTTGGAGCGGGGTTGGCCCAGCTCCAGCACGCTGAGCTCTACAGCCGCCTGTTTCGCAGTTGAGCCTTCTAGGCCAAGGCTCCCATCAGGTTTTGCGGCAGCCCAAGGCGCCAGAGGAAGCTCAGCACTTCCAAGCCCACCACGGCAATCAGGGCGCGGAAGATCAATTGCGTGGCCCCATCCCCTAGGGCGAGCCTGGCGCCGAGATGGGCTCCGGCCATGCCGGATAGGGCCAGGGGCAGCGCCCAGAGCCAGTTGATGTCGCCCCTGAGCCCAAAAATCAGCAGGGCCACCAGGCTGGAGCTCAAGCGCACAAAGCATTTGAGGATGTTGGCGGTCTTCAACGGGATGCCGCCGGCGAGCACCAACACCAGCAGCGTCATCACACCCGAACCGAGGGCGATGAAGCCGGCCCAAAAGCCGGTGGCGGCCATCAATAGATAGAAGAGTGGCCCGAGCTGGGTCTCGGTTTCCTCGGAGCTGGGCTCGTCTTGCTGCAGCAGCCGTGTGGGCTGGCTGATCAGGCAGATCAGCACAAACAGCAGTGAGCCTGCAATTGCCCAGGTGATCCATTGATCACTGAGGGCTGTGGCCAACAGGGACCCCGCGATCGCTCCAGCCACCATTGGCACGGTGGCTTTCAGCGTGAGCAGCCAGGGGATGGCACCGGCTTGATGGAAGCGCCAGGTGGCTGTGGCCAGGCCCGCCACTGCGGCCAGCCGGCTGGTGCCATTGGCCACTCCAGCCTCCAATCCCAGCCCAATCATTGAAGGCACCACCACGGTGGCCCCACTGGCAGCCACGGTGTTGATGAAGCCGCCTGCGAGGCCGCAGATGATCAACGCCAGCAGGGTGATGGCGTCGATGACCTCTCAGCGAAGAAATTCAGATTACGAGGCGCTTTGGCTTGCCAACATGCAGCTAGTGCACGCTGCGCTATGAGTCGTTTGCGGGTTGGGGTGGCTGGCCCCGTGGGGTCTGGCAAAACAGCGCTGGTTGAGGTGCTCTGCCGCCGCTTGCGGGATCAGTTGCAGCTGGCTGTGGTCACCAACGACATCTACACGCAAGAAGATGCCCAGTTTTTGACTCGCGCTGGAGCGCTGGAGCCCCAGCGCATTCGCGGTGTGGAAACCGGCGGCTGCCCCCACACGGCCATCCGTGAGGACTGCTCCATCAACCGGGCGGCGGTGGAAGAACTCGAGCAGGCCTTTCCTGGTTTGGATCTGGTTTTGGTGGAGAGTGGCGGCGACAACCTGGCGGCCAGCTTCAGTCCTGAGCTGGTGGACCTTTGCATCTATGTCATTGATGTGGCGGCCGGCGACAAGATCCCGCGCAAAGGCGGGCCAGGAATCACACGCTCTGATTTGTTGGTGATCAACAAGATCGATTTAGCTTCCTTGGTGGGCGCTGATTTGGCTGTGATGGAGCGCGACACCGTAATGATGCGAGGTGATCGCCCCTGGTGTTTCACCAACCTGCGCAGTGGTGAAGGCGTCACCGAAGTCGAGTCATTTTTGTTGCAACAGCTACCTGGAGCGTCAACTTTGGCTCGCTAAGAGCAAAACGGTAGCTGTCATTACAAGAAGGGCATTTGTGATCCGTATTGTCGATTCTTCGCCCTTTGGCGTTCCGCTTCATTCCGTACGGATTGACTCATGAAGTTCTCCCTTTCCCGGCGCCTGATGGCCGCTGCTGCGGCTTCGGCTCTGGGCCTGAGCGTCACCGCTTGCGGTGGTGGTGATCAAGCCTCCAACGTCGAGTACGACGACACCGTGACGGTGGGCATCCTCCACTCGCTCACCGGCACGATGGCCATCTCTGAGTCCACCCTGGTGGATACCGAGAAAATGGCGATCGATGAAATCAACGCTGCTGGCGGCGTTGAAGTCGACGGCAAGAAGTACAAGATCGAGTACATCGTCGAAGACGGTGCCTCGGATTGGCCCACCTTCGCTGAGAAGTCCAAAAAGCTGATCGATCAGGACAAGGTGCCTGTGGTCTTCGGTGGTTGGACCTCGGCGAGCCGTAAGGCCATGCTGCCGGTCTACGAGTCGAAGAACGCCTTCCTCTACTACCCGATTCAGTACGA
>CENJ01016264.1_pt1 | contig 10350 bp, 10 predicted proteins | sample 356161 | NCBI WGS metagenome assembly CENJ01 (sample SAMEA2619531, study PRJEB7988) | marine metagenome | biome: marine biome (ENVO:00000447); feature: surface water layer (ENVO:00002042); material: "saline water (ENVO:00002010), including plankton (ENVO:xxxxxxxx)" | depth 5 m | reverse complement strand
GCGCCACCGTCCGGGGGCGCCTCCTCGTGGACGAGCGGAGTTCGATGTTCATGGCGGAAGCCCTGGAGGCTGTCGAAGAGGACGGCGCGCTGATGGCCACGGAAGCCCGTGCGCAATGGGAGGTGGCCTGATGGAGCCAAGCAGAAACATTCGTCGCCAACCCGCATGGCATGTCTTCGCCTCAGAATTTGGTGAAGCGACCCTGAACGAGAAGGGGTCAGGGGAATACGATCCTTCCTTCGTCATCACACGACTTGGAGCCAAGGTGAACCGCTGCTTGGTCGCAGGTTTGCTCGAGCGGGTGGAAGCCCGTGAGACCTCGTCTGGACAAACCATGTACCAAGGTCAACTTCGGGACCCTTCCGGCCTGATGTACTTCAGCGTTGGCGATTACGACCCAGAGAGCGCCCGTGAATCCATTCTTGGGTTGAGCCGAGCCCTCGAAGAAGGCGAAACCATGCACGTCATGATGGTCGCGAAAGCACGCTGGTACCAGACCGATGAAGGTGCCATCTACACCAGCCTTCGACCGGAAGAGGTCGTCCGCATCGATCCTTCTCGGTATTCGGCATGGCTCGCTCGGACGGCCAACGCCACGCTTGCGCGCTTGGACGCTTACGAGCGCTCGCAGTCCGTGGTCAGCGAAGGCCCCGCTGCCATGAAAGAGGCAGGCATCCCAGAGCACCTCATTCCGGGGCTTTCGCTTGCCTTGCCGCACTATGACGGTGCATCTGTGGAACAGTACCGCCTTCACGTGCTCCAGGCCCTCGACATTGCCGAAGGGCGCATGGACGCCGTTCGAAGCGAACCGACCAAACTTCCTGTCCACGGCAGTGAGGAGGGCGAAGGTGACGGCGAAGGCGCCGCATCCGGCGGCGGCTCCGATGACGCCAGCGACACGATGAAGCAACTCATCGCCACCCTGGACCAAGGACAAGGGGTCGATTACGAGACCCTGATCCGAAACATGGGTGCACGTGGCTTCGACGCAGGTTTGGCCGACACCACGCTGGACGCGTTATTCGACGAAGGCTCCATCCTTGAGCCGAACTTTGGGTGGTACCGATTGGTCGAATGACGGCCATCACATTCAAAGTCCGCTCGATGATGTCGGGACGTTCACATGCCGAGCATGGACTTCTTCATCCGCCCCGCCACCGCGAGGACCAGCGCCGACTGGATTCGCTTTCAGAACGCGGACATCTCCGTTCGCATCGCTCGGAGGATCACCAGAACGGTGGTCCGGGGCGGTGAAGGCGATGACCTTCACGACGAAGGCGCAGAGAGCGCGGTGTACACCGTTCGTGGATTGATGCCCATGGACCTCTACAAGCAGGTCATCGAAATGTTCCGAGGCGGCCAGCCCTACATCCACGACCCGTTCGAGGAACGCGACGTCAAGGTCGTGTTCGGCTCCCTTGCTTACGACGGAACCAGCGAAGAATTCACCTTCGAACTCTACGAAGACAAGGATTGAGGTGATCACGTGCGCCGAATCGAAGAAAGCCGCGAAATCTTGTACGTCATCCGTGCCGTTGACGTGATGATGTCCTCCGGTGTCGGTTTGGAAGCGGCCATGCACACCATCGGACGTGGCGGCTACGGCGTCATTTCCGAAGATTTTGCCTCGGTGCTTGAACGCCTCCAAAGCGGCAAATCTCCTGGTCTGGAAAAAGAACTGAAGAAATTGATGACCACGTGCGAGACCGACGGATACCGTCGCCTGCTCAACACGCTGTACAACAACCTCACGCAAAACACGGACATCATCGAGACCCTCAAGAAATTGGGCGGCCGCATGGAAGAAGAGCGATCAGAAGCCGTCAAGGAATACATCGAGGGACTTGGCGGTCTGCCGGAAACGATGCTTTCCGTCGGGATGCTCTCGCCGATCCTCATTGCCGTGCTCGCCCTCGCACCGCAAATCGTGCCCAAAGATCTCCAGGGCATGCTGGGTCTGAGTGGCCTGATCCCCATCCTTCCTGTGATCACCGTTGGTGGGCTTGGTGTCACGGTGCTGCTGATGGCGTTCATCGGTCGAAAGGCGCACACGACCGACCCTGGATTGTGAGGTGAAAGCATGATCTGGCGTCTTGTGGAATCCTTCAACGACAACCTCCCGTTGCTGTTGCTCGTGGCCATCGGTGTGGCCTTCGCCGCCGGTGGGTTGCCACCGATGCTCGAGAGGCGCAGGCGCCGCGCAATCGAGGGCGCCTTGCCCGGATTCCTTGAAGCCTTGAGCGACGGCGTCGGCGCGGGTCTTGGTCTGCAAGAAGTGATGTCCGACCAGAGCGCGAATCAGCCCGGGCCCTTTGGTGCCTTGTTGCGCGAGTCTTTGTCCAAGAGCCACGTCACCAGCTTCGATGCTTCGCTGGCTGCCTTTGCGACCAGCACCCGCTCCTCACAGGTTCAGCGCGTCATCCAACTCATTCAGACGGCGGTTGAGCAGAATTCACCCCTCCAATCCGTGATGTACGACCTGGCGAACGACTACCAGCGCCTCAACGACCTCATCGACAAGCGCGAGAAGGACCTCTCTGGCTTGGTGATGACCATTGTGCTCTTCATCTGCATCGGCCTACCCGGCCTCCTCGCCGTGCTCATCGGTCTTTTCGCGCCTCCGAGTGCAGGCTACCAAATCGACAACATCGCGACGACCTTTTCCATCTTCTTTGGAGCCGCCAGCGCCGTGGCCGTGGCCATCTGTGGCCGAATGCTCGGACGCATGAGCGCCATGCTTTGGTGGATCCCCTTCTGGACGATGACGTCCATGGCCCTGTTCAACGGGGCCCTGCTGATGATTGGTGGTTGAAACATGTCGGACATTTTGGCGCAATACGGTCGTGTGACCATCTACAACGAACCCAACCACCCTTCCCCGATTTACCACGTCGAGGGAACCATCGAAGCCAACCCCTACGGGGACCTCGCTGCGTTGCTCGAAGACGACTCCTTGGAAGAGGTGATGTACAACGGAGGAACCCAATGCGTGAAGGTCGCCCATCGTGACCACGGCATGTGCCGAACCAACGTCTGGATCGACGACGCGGATGGACTCCAAATCGCGACGAACATCGCTTCCTTCACCAACGTCCCCTTGGGGGACGGTCCTGGCTCGGTTCCAATTTTCGACGGACGCCTTCCGGACGGCTCCCGTGTGAACGGAACCATCCCCCCGGTCTCACCCGACGGACCCACGCTAACCATCAGGAAATTCAAGGAAGATCCCTTGACGATGATCGATTTGATCAACTTTGGAACGGTCAACCTTCGCTTGGCCGCAATGATGTGGGTCTGGATCGAAGGCCTCGACAGCCGTCCAGCCAACTTCGTCATCGCCGGCGGAACCGGTTCCGGTAAGACGACCACGCTCAACTGCCTCGGGATGTACATCCCATGGCACCGCAGGCTGTTGACCGTCGAGGACACCGCTGAATTGCAGGTTTACCACGACCACTGGCTCCGCATGGAAACCCGCCGAGAGCGCCCCGACGGGACGCCTGAAGTCGACATGAACGACTGCCTGAAGTCGAGCCTCCGTATGCGCCCCGACCGCATCATCGTCGGTGAAGTGCGTGGTTCTGAGGCGGCGACCTTGTTGACGGCGATGAACACCGGCCACGACGGCTCCTTTGGCAGCCTCCACGCCAACACTGCGCAGGAAACCGTGACCCGAATGATCAACCCGCCGATGAACGTCCCTCCCATCATGTTGACCGGGTTGGATCTCATCATCATCCAGGCACGCCTTCACGTGAACGGGCGCACAGCGAGAAAGATCACCGAAGTGGCCGAGGTCGCGGGCATGGAAGGCGACAAGCCTCGTTTGAACGCCATCTGGAAGTACGACGCCGCCCGCGATGAGATCGTTGAAACCGGCATCCCGTCCCAATTCCGTGAGACCATTTGCAACGCTGCTGGTGTGACCCCAGAGGTCTTCGAAAAGCACGTTCAGCAACGCATGGCCATCCTGGCGGACCTTCAGCGCAGGGACATCCGTGACATCCAGACGGTGACGTCCATCATCCAGAACTTCTACGCGACCCGCTGATCAGCGGTCTTCGAGCAGTCTGGCCAAGACGTCGTCGGCACGGTCGACCATCGAACGTGCTCCGTCCACACGACGGTGGCGTCCATCGCGTTCAACCGGTGCTTCAGAAGGAGCGGCGGGTGCGCTGCCGACGGGCGTGCTTCGGAAACTTGCGGCCAGTTGCTTCAGCTCGTCCACAATTTCTTCGATCCGGTCATCGGACAACACGATTCCAGGCGCGAGCCGTGGAACCTCTGAGGGTGAAATCAAGCCCAATTCAGCCGCTAATACGCCTGCACAAGCCATGACGCGCGGCCTCAGTTCCGGCGTGTTGACCTCCAAGCCTCGCCGTTCCAAGTAGGTCAAAATGAGCGCCTCATGCGCAGGCTCGATGCGACCGTCCGCATCGTCCAGGACCGCAGCAATCAGGTCCTCGAAGCCGGGCAATCCGCGCTCGAGACGTTCCAGCGTGCGACGGTTGGAGAGGTCCATGTGGACGCTTCCGTGGAACAGCACCCGCAGCGCGCGCTGCCTGCGCGCCGCGACAGGGTCCATGGCGGCGCGTTCTGCCATCAAATCAACGTGGAGATCGTACAACGCGTGGATTCGGCCGGAAACCGCCGGCTCGCTCACGTCCACACCCAAGGCCTTCGCGGACCGAAGGTACGCGCTCCGTGCTTCAGGCGTGTCGCCTTCTGCGGTGGAGGCTTCCACCGCTTCAATCAAGCTGGGGCGAAGCGACTCGAAGGTTCGCAAAGCCTCCCTTGCCCGCCACGTGGTCGGCCGACCGCGCTGGGCTTCTTCTTCCGAGCGTCGGCGTTGGTCAACGGCGAGGAGGCGATGACGAATGGCGTCTCGGACGTGCTCCCGGGAGGTGTCGAATCCTTCTCCGGAGAGGGCGTTAAGGAAGGCCTCGACGTCCGCTGCATCGGAGACTTGGCCGATGCTGAGGAAGTGCCGGCAAGCGGCTTCGATTTCCGCCTCCCGTCGCTCAAGGTCTTGGATGTCAGCCAAAGCATCGAGGGGAAGATCGCCGGGGTCGTAGGCGCCCACGGCAGGCTCTGCCTCCATGATCAAGTCCAGGCCTTCGTCGGCGGAGGGTGCCCGCGAACGTAGCGCAGCGTCCAACTCGGCGGCGACGTCGCCACGGGTGACGTCAACGCCTGAAGCCTGCAAGGCCTCGCGCATTTCGGCTTCGTCCTCGGCCGTCCACCCCTCTGGGTGAGCCTCTGTGAAGGCCTCGACGGCTTGATCGACGTCATCGGAGACAGCGGGGCTTGGAGCGACCACGATGCGAGGCTCAGGCTTCGGCGCGTCCTCCGGAACTGGAATGGTCAGGTTAGGGGAACCGTCCCTTCGCAGCGACCGCTTGATCGGTCCCCACGCGCCGCGCTGCATCTCCAAGACTCCTGCAATGCGGGCCTGCAGGGTTTGCTTGTTGCCAGAAACGGGCAGTTCGAGGGATTTTGCCAAGGCGTGAAGGTCCTCCTTGGTCCGTTCGTTCAAGGATTCCACGGTGAGGGACTTGGCGTCATGGTTCAGATGGAGGTGGAGCCGTTGCCTTCGGGCTCGGATGGACCCGGTTTTCTTGATCCCGAAGGCACCGAGGATGTCGCCGAGTTCGTTGTTTTTCAGTTGAGCAATCCCGTCATCGGAAAGGTCCCATGCGTCAAGCACGAGTTCACTGATCAGCCGGGCGCGGAGCAAATCCACACCTCCGGCACGGGGCAAATCATAGGCTGCAGCAATTGAACGGAGGTCGTCCAACTTGGCTCGGAAGAGCTCCTCAAGCATCACCTGCGGCGTGGTCATGGGGTCAACCTGACCCAATTGCGGCTCCTTCGGTATATGGGCGTTCGCCCCGCAAAGGGCCGGAAGGTGCCGATGCAGCACCGTTTTCCTTCAGCGGTCTTCGTCCAATTCCATCATCGCACCGTGGGCTTCGACGTAGGACGCTTCGAATTCACCCATGAATTGGGCCCCCTTGGACAGGGCAGGATGCTCACTGGTCATCGCTTGGAGCACTTCAGACCACTCTTCCAGCGCTCGAACCATGCCCGTGTGGGTGTGTTCGACCGGGAAGACACGCTCGCTCGATGCGCTTCCACGGCCGTTGGCGCCAAGCGTTTCGATGATGATCTCCACCCTGTGCCCCTTCGTCTTCAGCGACGCCTCGGGGTTGAGCATGGATTCGATGGTGTGCTCGTCTTCGACCTTTGCTGCTTCCAAGAGCAACGTGCGGGGGCGTCGGCGTTCCACGTGGATGCCGGTGATCGGTTGGAGCGATGCGGGAACCGCGGCCAGCATCGCACGTTCCATCCTGTGAGCGAGCAAGGCCCCTGCATCGCTGAGGTGCTTCAGGCCTTCATTTGGGAAACCTGAACGGCTGATGATCAGGGTCAATCCTCCCAACGGGGGCGGCACAAAGCGAGGGCGTGTGGGGTCGTCGCGGTGCAGGCCAAGCGTGTGCCTGCGAGGAGGTCGGCCGGGAAGGCTGCGGTGAAGGGAACGTGGAATCACGTAGCCTTCGAGGTCGCCGCGTTGGCGTGCATCCTCGTACCAAGCGGTCCGCGCCGCTCCGTCCATGCTGCCCCAATCCTCGACGCTTTCGTTGGGGTCAATCAGGGCCAAGTCGGGGCGAAGCCGGGTCAATTGCCGTTCCAACAAGGGGTGGTCGCAACCCACCCTTGCTTCATGGTGCAACATCTCGGGCTTGTCATCGGACACCATCACCCATGTCGGCTCTCGCCGTTGCAGGCAAGCGGCGATGGCCAGACGGGTTTGATCCATGTCGCCCCACATCGCGGCCGAAGCCACGAGCAAATCGACGTGGCCGTCGTGAAGCAGGCTGATGGCGTCGTGAAGGCTTGGCGCTTCTTTCAGGACGAAGCGAGGCTGAGCGGACGGGCCAAGCACGGCGGTCGCGTGAGAGGAGGCTCGGTCATCGTCGTTTGGAGGAAGGGCGACAAAAAGCCGGTCCATCTCACCCTCCATGATGCACCCTCGGCGACCCGAGGGCGCTCGACACCCGTTAAGAAGCCCTCCCTCGTCATCGTAGGCATGACCGGGCTCACATCAAGCCAGGTCGAGCGGCTTTCAGCCCTCAAAGACGAGGTCGACGCTGGGCTTGACGCCCTTCTTGACGATGCCGAAGCCGCCGGCGGCGGTCAAGTCGTGGCCATGGCACGTCACGTCCTCATGAGCGGTGGGAAGCGCCTGCGACCGGTGTTGTTCATGCTCTCGTATGACGCGGCAGGAGGTGTGGATCGTGATTACGTGATGCCGCTCGCGCTGGCCTTCGAACTGATCCACACCGCGACCTTGGTCCATGACGACATGAACGACGATGCTGACGAACGCCGGGGTCGTCAGACCTTGCACTTGGAGGCAGGGCCTGAGAAAGCGCTCATCGCTGGGGATTGGCTCTTTGTGCAAGGCTTTGGTCTCGGGGGGCGTTATCCAGAGCGGGTCGTTCGCTTGATGGCGGATTGTTGCGCTGACATTGCCGTCTCCGAGTTCAAGCAACTGGACCACATCGACGACTTGACCACCTCTCCAGAAGACTACCTGGACATCGTCCGTGGAAAAACCGCTGGACCCTTTGCAGCGGGTTGTCAATCCGCTGCCCTTCTCGCTGGGTGCACCGAAGAACAAGCCCGCAACTTCCGTGTTTTTGGAGAGGAACTTGGCATCGCATTCCAACTCGTGGACGACCTTCTCGACCTCCGCGGCTCACCGGACATGGGCAAGCCCCGAGGCGTGGACGTGGAGGAGGGGAAGATGACCCTCCCGTTGATCCATGCGCTGACCCTGTCGCATGGCTCGGACCGTGCGACGCTGGCCGACCTCCTCGCCTCCTTCACGGAAGACCGCTGGGACGAATTGATGGCCATCCTTGAGCGCTCAGATTCCTTGCACTACGTGGAACTCCTCGTTGATTTGCACCTCGAGCGCGCGGGTCAAGCCCTCCGTGCCGCGGGTTCGGGCGCAGCTGCCGATCTCATGGTCGGGATGCTTGCTGAAATCGGCTCAAGAACCAGGTGATTCCATGCCTGAAGTCGAACATCGAACGGTCGTCGTTGTGGGCGCAGGACCCGCCGGCACCACGTGCGCCCGGAGGTTGGCGGAAGCCGACGTGGACGTTCTCGTGCTCGAACGAAGGGAAGTGGTGGGCCATCCCGCACAATGCGGTGAATGCATCCCGAATTGGGGTGAAGTGATTGGAACCTTTGCGGGCTTGGAAGACCATCATTGGTTGGAGGAAACCTTCGACGTCCCGGACCGCATCAAACTGCATCGGCTTGACGGCATGCGCGTCTTTCTTCCCTCTGGTCACCACTACAGTTTCGAGTTGGATGCGTATGCAGGTCATCGCCCACAATTCGATGGACACCTCGCCGATCGCGCCGAACAGGCAGGTGCCGAAATCCGCGTTGGTGTGGCCCTTCAACGGCTTCAGCAACAACGCAAGTTGGGCCGGGAATTGTTGGTCACCAGCGACGGTGGCCGCTTGACGTGCGATTACCTCATCGACGCCACCGGAAGCCTCGCTCACGTCGGAAGGCTCCGTCATGGGAAGGACCCCGCATGCCGTCCTGGTGACCAAGTTCCAACCGTCTATGCACAAGTCCGTGGGAACGTTCCGGAGATGTTCGATGTCTTCCTTGGTAGCGTGGCGCCAAACGGCTATGCGTGGATCATCCCCAAGGGTCCGGACACCGCCAACGTTGGCCTTGGTGTCCGTGCAGGGAAATTGGACGGTCGTCTGAAAGATCACTTGCGCACCTTCTGCGACAACCTGGACCTCGAAATCCTCGAGGTCGGCGGAGGGTGGATCCCGATGGGTGGACCGATCAAGCGGATGGTGGACGGCAATGCCATCGCCATCGGCGACGCGGCCGGACTGGTCATGCCCTCCAACGGCGGAGGAATTTCCCAAGCCATCATTTCTGGCTGCTTTGCAGCGGATGCCGTGCTTGAACATCAGGTCAAAGGGACGTCCCTTCAGGCCTACCAAGACCGAATTTCCTTCACCTTTGGTCGTGCCCTGAAGAATTCACTCAGGAGCAAAAACATGGGGTACGCGATGATGCGAAACGACTTCCTTACGGAAAGCATCCTCCGCATCCTTGGTCCGATCGGTGGCATCAAGCGAGCCATGGAATGCGACCGTCCGCTGTGGGTCCTGTGAAGGGCGTGCAGCGCGTTCGTTCTTCCGTGTGGTTCAAGGCCCGTGCCTGCAACCTTTGTTCATGCGCCGACGCGTGGTTGACGACGAGGCCGTGAGCCCTGTCATCGCCACCGTTCTGCTCTTGGCGATTACGGTCTTGTTGACCAGCATGGTCTTCATCATGTTCCAAGGTGCCCTTTCCACCACGGAAAAATCGCCCCCTCAAGCCTCCACGAGCGTGAAGGGCCTCGAAAATGGCTTCCACGTGGTTCGACTGTCCACCTTGGATCAAGCCCTTGACCCGGCCGCGGTCCGCTACACCCTCTACAACGCCAGCAGCGGGACGGAGGAGCAAGGATACCTCGTGGACAACGACGTTTACGGTGTGGTGGGTGCGCCTGTGAGCTTCCACGACCGTGACGCCGGCTACTCCGTGACCCAAGGCGATTACCTGGTGATCTCGTCGGCCGACCTTGGTGCCGATGAAGGTGGATGGCGCCTGCAACTCGTTGACGAGCGCAGTGGCATTGTGCTCGTGGACACACGGTTGCCTGCCATCGTGTCCTGATCAACCGCCGATGTAGGACATCTCGACGCGTTCCGACGAGGGCCCGTTTTTGGCCCCACGTTGTTCTGAGTAGGCGTCGTCTCGCTCGGTCCAAATCGTTCGAAGGGCATCACTGAGCTCCTGCTTGCTTGCACCTGACTTGATGAGCGGCATCAGCGGACTTCCTTGGGTCGAGAACAAGCAGGTGTGCACGCTCCCGTCTGCGGCCAGGCGCGCGCGGGTGCAATTGCCGCAAAATGGAGCGCTGATGGAGTCGATGGTTCCGAATTCCCATCCTTGTGGCGTCTGCCATCTGCGGGCAACTTCACCATAGGCCGTGGCTTCCAGAGGCGTCACCTCGCCAAATGATGAAGCGATGATCTGCCTGACTTCTCGGCTGGTCACCACTTCGTCCAACGCCCATTGGTTCGTGGCTCCAACGTCCATGAATTCGATGAAGCGGACCGGCACACCGAGGGGGCCAAAGTGCTCGAGCAGCGGCAGCAGTTCACCTTCGTTGACCCCTGCCCTGACCACGCAGTTGACCTTCACCCGCAGTCCGATGTCAAGCGCCTTGGCGATTCCCGCCAAGGTGGCTTCAGG
>CENJ01156281.1_pt1 | contig 10355 bp, 12 predicted proteins | sample 356161 | NCBI WGS metagenome assembly CENJ01 (sample SAMEA2619531, study PRJEB7988) | marine metagenome | biome: marine biome (ENVO:00000447); feature: surface water layer (ENVO:00002042); material: "saline water (ENVO:00002010), including plankton (ENVO:xxxxxxxx)" | depth 5 m | reverse complement strand
CGAAGGATACCCGCCCCAGCGCGTCTGAGGCAAAGTTCAGATGCCCGGATACGTTGCCGTAATTTCTGACGCAACGGAAGGCTAAAATAAATATGTAAAACAGAGCAATAGGTTCTTCTGATGAGAAAGCCCGTAGAAACTGCTATCCTGTTCGTGATTATCTGCGCAGGTCTCTACACCATGAAAATCGCTGGTGAGGAGCCGCAAGCCACGGCTGAACTGACCGGATATGGCAAAACGAGACTCACAGTGAATTGCCCTGATGAGTCTGGTTCAGCCTCTCAAAACCACATGACGTCTTTCAACTGGCCTGAAGCGCTTTGAAGCGTTCTACGAACTTTGCTTGGGCTTCCATGGCAGGCATAGGCGTGAGGCGCATCTCGGAATGGACTTCAGGCGCGCCGAAAATCTCGTCAGCCTCGGCTTCGGAGAACCCCGCCAGTTGAACCGCTTCCAGCCATGCACTGATGTGATCGGCTCTCTTAATCAGCTTTTTCAATTTTTTGTCGGTAACAGGTGGTAAACCGAAACGAATGTGAATCGCTCGTTCAAGCCTGTCTTCGAACGTGCGGTAACCTTCGCCCAGTACCGCTTTGAATGGCGAGATCATATCACCGATGACATATTCAGGGCTGTCATGGAGCAGGGCGACCATGCACTCTTCCCGCGTCATTTTAGGTGACAGCTCACGGCAGACCTCTTCCACGACAAGGCTGTGTTGGGCGACAGAAAATGCATGTTCGCCAATCGTTTGGCCATTCCAGCGCGCTACCCGCGCGAGGCCGTGTGCGATATCGCTAATCTCAATATCCAACGGAGACGGGTCCAGAAGATCCAGTCTGCGACCTGAGAGCATGCGCTGCCAGGCGCGTGATGCGGGAGCTTTTTGACGTGCGATTTTAGCCTCCGAATGGTCAGTTCTGCCCGGCAAAATCTGCCGGTTTTGGTTATCAAAAAGTGAATAAAATCAGATACTTTTGTAGTAATTTTATTCGCCTGAATCTTCGCTTTGAATACCCTTCATTAAGAGCCTTCACCTTACTCTGTCTACACTCCGAGGGAGAGAGTGAAAAATGATTGATGTGATGGTGAATGCGGTGCAGCAGCCTGCTGCACCTCTGATGGTTCTTTGCCTCGCGGGGCTCGCAGTCGTGATTGAAGCGATGCGCGTAAGCCGTGAAGCTATGTGGAGCGATCTTTTCGAGGACTAACCTCCGCTGAGGCGTTCTGGGTGATAATAAGAAAAATTATTGGGCGGCCTCAAGGGTCGCCCATTTTCATTTCTGCCCATTTCCATTTTTGAAAGAGCGCGTAAACAGGCTGAATGTCTGAACGTGTGCGCCTTGATAAGTTTCTTGTTGATAGCGGGTCTTTAACGACCCGCTCAGACGCGCAAGCCGCGATCAGCGCAGGCAAGGTGACGGTGAATGGTGCCGTCGTGACGAAGGCCAGCCTGAAAGTCGACGGGGATGACATCATTCATGCAGAGCGGGCGCATCCTTATGTCTCTCGCGCGGCTCTGAAGCTTAAAGGCGCGCTTGAGGTGTTTGGCGTTGATGCAAGCGGGCTAAACTGTCTGGATGTCGGCTGCTCTACTGGAGGCTTCACTGAAGTTCTGCTGGAAGCAGGTGCAGCGCATGTTGTTTCGGTGGACGTGGGAACGGACCAGTTCCACCCGAGCCTGCGAAACCATCCTAATGTCTCACTGTTCGAGCAATTGGATGCGCGCAAACTGACGTCTGAACAGATTGACCACGAGATTGACCTTCTGGTTTGTGACGCGAGCTTTATCGGCCTGGAAAAGGTTCTCGATCCGGCAGTATCATTTGTGAAGTCGGGTGGTCTGGCGCTTTTGCTTTTCAAACCCCAATTTCAGGTCGGTCGTAAGGCCGTCGGCAAGGGCGGTATCGTAACTGACTTAGAAGCGGTGGACGTTGCCAAGCAGGCCTTCTCAGACTGGCTGGTGGCCAATGGCTTCACGCTAAAAGGCTGGGAGCCATCTTCCGTCACGGGGAGTGATGGCAATCAGGAATGGCTGGTGTACGCCATTAAAAGCTGAGGCTTCCCAAAGACGGGAAAAACGCCATATCTTCTCTCAGGAGAGAAAAGCCATGGCTGAGAGTCCTCGCAATCCACTTCGCGCGCTGAGTACAGCAAAATATGTCGCCGGGCAGGGTGTTCGCACACTCTGGTATTCTGGTCATTACGCGCTTCTGCGTCGAGATATGGGCGGTTTCTCACGACCTGACGAACCTGCATTCAAGCCTGCGAGCGGTCAGCCAAGCTTTAAGGCGATGCGTCGCGAATTCTTCAAAGCCTATCAGCGCGATCTGGAAAATATTGAAGCAGGGCTTTATCCGCGCCCGCGTGATGCGCAGCCTTCGCAGCTCCCCGCGGCTCTGCGTCGGTCACGCTCGTTCCTGAAAGATGCCGACGCAGTGAATAAGCGCCGGCTCGAGCGTAACGGCACTGAAGTGCGCGAGGAACTACGAACGGGCAATTATCCGGCCTATTACCGCCAGAACTTTCACTATCAATCTGGCGGCTGGTTCTCTGATGAGAGCGCCGATATTTACGACACACAGGTCGAAGTACTGTTCACCGGCTCTGCCGATGTCATGCGCCGCTGCGTGCTGGGCGAGATTGCAAAGCTCATGAAGGGCCGAGACCAACGCCAGACGCAGTTGCTCGACCTTGCCTGCGGTACAGGCCGCTTTCTTGCCAGCGTGATGGATGCGTTTCCGCGCCTCAACGCAACAGGGCTCGATCTTTCGCCCAATTACACGGAGAAAGCCAAGTACGAAGTCCGTCACTGGAAGTCTTCAGAGGTCATTCAGGGGCAGGCCGAAGCTATGCCGCTGCCGGATGCGTCTCAGGATATCATCGTCAGCATTTATCTTTTTCACGAGCTGCCGCCGAAAGTGCGCCCAGTGGTGGCCAAAGAGATTGCCCGCGTACTGCAACCAGGTGGAAGCTTTGTGTTTGCGGACTCATTACAGCTTGGCGACACACCGGAGATGGATGGTCTGCTTGAATATTTTCCGGAAGGCTTCCACGAACCCTATTACAAACACTATCTCACCGAGGATTTCGGCAAGTTGTTTTCCGAAGCCGGTCTTGTGCCTTCAGAGCCTGATCCGGTGTTCCTCACTAAAATTCAGACATGGACAAAGCCCGACGCATGACCGCAGCCGATAATAAAGACGCAATCGACTTTCTTGACTTCTGGCTGAGCGCCGGACCGTCCAAATGGTTCAGCGGCGGTGAGGCATTCGATGAGAAATGCCGTGCTTATGAAGCGCTATGGGAGAAGGGCGCTGCAGGTGAATTGGACAGCTGGGCGGACACCGCCTCGGGAACGCTGTCTCTCATCATTTTGTTGGACCAGATCCCGCGTAATATCTTCCGCGGCGATGCCAAGCAGTTCTCTACCGACGCAAAAGCGCTGGATCTTGCGCGTATGGCGATCGAGCGCGGCCATGACAAAACGCAGATGATGCCGACGCGGAACTTCTTCTATCTGCCATTCATGCATTCAGAAGATCTAGCCGACCAGCAAACGTGTTGCGATTTGCTGCGTCCACTGAATTCACGTGAGCATTACTATTTCGCGCTGGTCCATATGGACGCCATCGCCCGTTTCGGACGTTTCCCGCATCGCAATAAAATGCTGGGCCGTGAAACAACGGATGCCGAGAAAGTCTATATGAAATCAGGCGGCTTTGGCGCTTAGCGCTCAGGCATTGCCCGACATGAAATAGCGAAACGCGCTGCGCACATCTTCCGGCGTATCTTCGAGCTTTGAGAGATCGAGACGGATTTTGCCGTCGCGGCGTAGCTTGAAAATGCGGATCTCCCAGGGGCGCAGGCGCGTTGCCGCCGTAGCTGAAAACACATCCGGAATCGGGCGTGTGAAGCTGAGGTCGATCGCAGGCAGTTTCACAGCTTTCACCTGTACCATCCCGTCGCGCACATCGGAGATATCGCGCCAGCGCACCGCGCCGAGGCCGTCAATTTCGACACCATCTTCGGAGAGTTTGAGCGCAGGCCGATCAAACCGCGTGAGAGGCCAGAAGCGCAGGGCGACGAAGGTCAGTATCGCTGCAATGATGGAGAGGCCCGGTACGCCGGCCAGAAGGCCGGTCATGCCAGTCACAGCAGCGAGGCCTAAAGGTATCCAGACACGCGTCGCAATATTGGTCTTGTCATAGTCCGCCGTGAAGGTGCGTCCTGACATCAGCCCATTTGTCCTCTGTGACGGAGTTTATGGTCTGCCAGAACGCAGGCCATCATCGCTTCGGCAACAGGCGCGGCGCGAATGCCAACGCATGGATCATGGCGGCCCTTCGTCATCACGTCGACATCCTGTCCGTCGCGTGTGACGGATTTGCGGGTCGTGAGAATGGAGGAGGTCGGTTTCACAGAGAAGCGGGCTACAATGGGCTGACCTGACGAGATACCGCCGAGGATGCCGCCATTATTGTTGGATAGGAAACGCGGGCCTTCATTGCCTGCACGCATTTCGTCAGCGTTTGCTTCGCCCGTGAGTTCAGCTGCATCCATGCCGGCACCGATCTCGACGCCTTTTACAGCGTTGATCGACATCATCGCCATGGCGAGGTCTGAATCGAGCTTGCCATATATCGGCGCGCCCCAGCCCGGTGGAACACCTTCGGCAACGACTTCGATCACCGCACCGACAGATGAACCGGACTTACGAATCTCGTCGAGATAGGTTTCCCAGGTCTTTGCCGTGTCCGCGTCAGGGCACCAGAATGCATTCTTCTCTGTTTCAGCCCAGTCCCATTTCGCGCGATCAATCTTGTGCTCGCCGATCTGGACAAGCGCAGCGCGGATTTTGATGTCAGGGCCCAGTACGGCGCGGGCAATTGCTCCTGCGGCTACGCGTGATGCTGTTTCGCGCGCAGACGAGCGTCCGCCACCACGGTAGTCGCGTACGCCGTATTTTTCGTCATAGGTGAAGTCTGCATGGCCCGGGCGATAACGGTCACGGATATCGCCATAGTCTTTGGAACGCTGGTCGACATTTTCAATCATCAGGCAGATTGGCGTACCCGTGGTGACCTGTCCGCCGAATTTTTCTTCGGTCTGGTCATCATTGAAGACGCCAGAGAGAATTTTGACCTGATCGGGCTCGCGGCGCTGCGTTACAAAACGGGATGTGCCCGGCTTGCGCAGGTCCAGATATTTCTGAATGTCTTCCACATCGACGCGTACGCCGCCCGGACACCCGTCAACCACACAGCCGATGGCTGGACCATGGCTTTCGCCCCAGGTTGTGACCCGAAAAAGATGACCGAACGTGTTATGCGACATGTGATCTGGCTACCGTGCTGATTTTCGGTCAATCCATAATGGCATGAGCGCGCACTGGAAAGGTGCCGACCTCTTTAATTTTCGGCGGTACAGCGGAAAACAGGAAGCCGTCATGCGGCAGTTCGGCCAGATTGGTCAGATGTTCGACAATCGGAATCTCGGCGCCGAGGAGAATAGAGTGCACAGGGCGCTCGCCGCCATCAACATTGTCGATGTTGAAACTGTCGATGCCGACAAGCGCTGCGCCTTCGTCCCGCAGCCAGGCTGCAGCCTCGCGGCTGAGAAATGGATGCTGTTCGAAATAGGCGTCCGTTCCGAATTTGTGAGACCAGTCTGTACGGATCAGTACGGCTTTGCCTTCGACTTTCAGGTGCTCGAACCATGACAGCCCAATATCGCGGTTCGGCGCGGCGGTTACATTCACGCACAGCGCCTCAACGGATGAGACACGCTCAAGGCTCAGCCCGCACATATCGTGACCGTCGCGATAGCGGTGGCGTGGCACATCCAGATACGTGCCCGTGTTGCCATGCATAGAGATCCACTGCATGGAGAACTCGGTGCCTTCGGCATATTTGCCGTGCGATTTTTCAAAGCTCATCCAGTCACAGATGATCGGCGCTGGCAGGCCTTTATAGGTCACCATGCCTTCTTCGATAGAGTGCGAGAGGTCGATATATCGCGGCATAATCCGTTCCTTCAGGCTTGTCCTTGTGTGGAACCGCGCACACATTCAGTCAAGGCGGCAGCATCGCAGGAAACTTCACATGTCCGATAAGAAAATTGATGACCTCATTCCGGCTTCTCCGGACTACCAGGATCAAAAAAATTCGCCTGAGGACGATCACGTGTTCTTCGCAAAGGAGAACCCGTTCGACCTGTTCGCAGACTGGTTGGAAACGGCTGTGAAATCCGAAGTGAATGATGCGAATGCCATGTCTCTTGCGACAGTCGATGCCGATGGTTTGCCGAATGTTCGCATGGTGCTTTTGAAGAGCGCCGATCAGGACGGCTTTGTCTGGTACACCAATCTTGACAGCGTCAAAGGCGGCGAGTTGACCGGCCAGAAAAAGGCAGCGCTATGCTTTCACTGGAAATCGCTTCGCCGATCTGTGCGCGTTCGCGGTGAGGTCGAGCTTGTCAGCGATGAAGAAGCTGATGCCTATTTCCAGTCCCGCGCGCGTGACAGCCGCATCGGTGCATGGGCTAGCGAGCAATCTCGCCCGATGGAGGGGCGCTTCGCGCTCGAAAAACGTGTGGCGCAATACGCGACCAAGTTCGGCCTTGGCAAAGTGCCGCGTCCGCCGCACTGGTCAGGGTTCAGGCTGAAGCCAGTCGAGATCGAGTTCTGGCGTGACCGCCCATTCCGTCTGCATGACCGTCTGGTGTTTCGTAGAGAGAATGAGGACGCACCATGGACCACGACAAGACTGTTCCCATAAAAAAACAGGCTGGCACAAAGCCAGCCTGATGGAGTGGGCTACGTGAGATTGGGTGAGGTTCAGCGACCGACCGGATTTTCAATCACTACGGACGCACCTGCTGGAATGCCGAGCTCGGAGAAGCTGTAAACCAGTTCAACGCCTTCCGGCATGAGGCCTCGGCAATGATCTTCGCGTTCGCGCTCGAACTCGACATAGAATGTGTTGTGGTCTTCACGGTCCACGTCGACCTTAAAATAGGATTTGTCTGTGCAACCGTTAGATGGAACGCGTACGGTGACGGTGTCGCCAGAGACATCTGCGCTATAGACGCGGTCATCATGGGATGCGTAGTGAGAGCTGTAGCCGTCTGAGTCGGCATCGATGATGACACAGCCAGCGGCGAGGAGTGCAGTACCTGAAATAGCTGCGAGAGTGAGGAGTTTCATGACGGAAGTCCGTATTGTTTTGCGATAAATTTCATATCGCAAAACAATAATAGTTCGTCAAGTAACAATATCTGGAAAAAGCGTCAAAACTGAAAACGGTTGCCGAAGCGGACGACAAACTGGCTCTGGACTGACTCAAATTCTCTCGGGAACTCGTCATAGTCGACCACAGCGCCATGGCCGAGAGACACGAAGACCTCGGTTTCAGGGCGAACTTCCCAGCGCAGACGGCTGAAGATCGACATGCCTTCAGAGATATTGTCGTACTGAACCTGCGTATTCACAGAAATGTCTGGCGAGAGATTGATGACATTCTCGACCGAGTAGACCTGAACAGTGACATCACCATTCGGCACTGAAATCTGGTCGCGGTCATATTCCAGTTTCAGGCTCCAGTAAGGAGAGGGCTGGAAATTCGTCGCGAGCTTCACCTTAACGCGTTCGCCGCCGAAATAATCCTGCACCCGAATCTCTGAGTTTGTGCCGTAGGGCCGTGTGAAGGACGACCGGATCGACGCTGATGCCCCGTCATTGTGGTATTCGCCTGCGGGAATGATAATGCCGCGTGGCAGCGAGAATGGCGTATTCACGACTTCCAGATTTTCGAACACCGAAAACTTGAACTCGTCGGTAGCGCTATTCACGAACTCAAAATTGAACTGATTACGTCGCGTTTCCAGATTGCCGTCGAGGTCGGTGATATAGTTGTGCTCTGTGCCTACCTGCCAGTATTGCAGCCAGCTGTCTGTCTGGCGAAAACGGCGGTGCCAGCCTGCGCGGCTGTCTTGCGTGCCTGGGCGGTTCACAAAGCCGAGGGCAGGGCGATAGTCCTCGCCAATCTCGCGGAAGGAGGCATTCCAGCCCCATTTATCGTTCGGATATTGTACGAGCACGCCATAGGAATCGTCTTCAACGTCATCAGACTGGCTGCGCAGATAAAAAGCTGTCGCCTGCAATAGGCCTCCGCCCATGAAGTTACGGTCGCGGTAGATAAAGTCGGTGCCGAGCACGGTGTTATCTGTAAGGCCGCGTGGATCGCCATTCGTCGCGATGAAGCCGAGGCGGGAATTGTCGAGCACATCAATGCTGACACGGCCAACCGAGAGGGTCTGCTCCTCAATATTGGCGGCGCTGCCCATGCGGGTCGTCAAAAGACCAACCTCGACACCGTTCAGCTCGCCGCTGAGCTTGATGCCGCCCTTCATGTCCACCTGCGTACCGTCAACGATACCAATGCGGCGCGAGAAGAATGGCTGGCCGTTAGACTGGCCCCGGCCGAAGGTCTGTCCGGCGAATTCGAAAACAGCAGCGTCCTGCAGGAAGAAGTCACGTGTTTCCGGAAGGAAGATGGAGAAGCGGCCTGTATTGATCTGTCGCGCATCCAGCGGCGTATCCGAAAAGTCGGCGTTCAGCGTGAGGAGACCGGTGAGGGACGGTGTGAACTTGTAATAGATATTGGCGCTCGGCGCGAAGATCAGATCGTCATCTCGCGGGCGTTCCCAGTCGCGGCTCGCTTCAATCTTGCCAAGGACTTCGATATCCAGCCCCATGCCTTCTTCGATGTCACTAATACCGACGAGGCGGCCCGGCTGACGGAAGTCAAATGGTTGTACGCCGGGATCAATCGAAGCCCAGCGAATCTGTTCGTTTTTGTGAGCCAGCTCGCGCGTGATGAGCAGGCCCCAGCCTTCATCTGACTCCGGATCGAAGCTGATAGAGCGGAACGGAATTTCAATTTCCGCCGTCCAGCCATCATCAGTGACCTGTCCGTCTGCCGCCCAGATCGTGTCCCAGGCGACGATTGGCGGGCCACCGCGCTGCAGGATACGGTCGAGACGCGCACCGGCAGCGTTCACATCAAAGCCGAAGCCGCCAAGGCCCGTATTGAACGGGTCGATATAGAAGCGCAGCATGTCATCGCGCCAGACCTCGCCGTCGCGTTCCATAATGCGGGTGATAATTTCGTCAGGATTGCTGTCAAAGGCGTGGACGGCGACATAAAGCGCGTTCTCGTCGTAGGCCATATAGACGATGGTGTCTTCCGTCGGGGTGCCGACAATTGGCTCTACGGAATAGAAGTCGGTTATCTGCGTCGCCTGTGCCCAGATGGGATCTGAGAGGTCGCCATCAATTGTCGGGGCAAGATCAGGAGAGACGCGCGCAGGGGCTACGCTTGGCACATAATTTGGAAAATCAGGGAATACGGCTTCCTGTGCGCTGGCTGCACCGACAATGCCGACGGCCACACAGCTGACTAGCAAACTCTTACAAAACCACGCCAATATCCTCGCCCCTCATATATCTTATGCCTGTCGTTTTAGACAACCGCACCAACAGCGCAACAAGATAATGAGAGTTAACTACACAATTCTGCCTCTGAAGAAGGCCTCAGAGACGAACCGCCCTGATTTTCATCAATAGTTGCGCATTAAATGTCGTAGTCCGCTGCGTTCCAGCCTGGATCCGGATACTGTGGGTCCATGTCTTCGAGCGCGCCGCGAACGATTCGGGCAATCATCGCATTGCGACGGGATTTGGAGTCGGACGGCACAACATACCATGGCGCGTGCTCGGTTGAGCAACGCTCTACCATGTCGTCATACGCATCCATGAATTCGGGCCAGAGCTTGCGATCCTCAAGGTCGCCAGGATTGAACTTCCAGCGCTTATGTGGCTCGTCGAGGCGGGATTTGAGGCGCTCTGCCTGCGTCTCCGGAGAGATGTGCAGCATGAATTTCAGAATGCGCGTGCCGTTTTCGGTGAGGTGTTTTTCGAACTGGTTGATCTGTTCGTAGCGCTTTTCAATGTCGTCCTTTGGCGCGAACCCCCGCACTTTGACGACCAGCACATCCTCATAATGAGAGCGATCGAATATTCCGATATAGCCTTTGCGAGGCACTTGCTGGTGCACCCGCCAGAGATAGTCATGAGAGAGTTCGAGGTCGGTGGGCTTTTTGAAAGCGGCAACCTGGAGACCAAGCGGGCTGGTATAGGCAAAAACAGAGCGCATGGTGCCGCTCTTGCCAGAGGTATCAATGCCTTGCAGCACGACAAGCAGGGCGCGTTTTTGTTCGGCGTAGAGAATATCCTGAAGCCGGTCGATCTCGCGCGCGTCTTCTTCGCAGCTGGCGCGGGCGGTGTGTTTGTC
>CENJ01067947.1_pt1 | contig 10356 bp, 8 predicted proteins | sample 356161 | NCBI WGS metagenome assembly CENJ01 (sample SAMEA2619531, study PRJEB7988) | marine metagenome | biome: marine biome (ENVO:00000447); feature: surface water layer (ENVO:00002042); material: "saline water (ENVO:00002010), including plankton (ENVO:xxxxxxxx)" | depth 5 m | reverse complement strand
ATGCGTTGGCAAGGCAGGCATCGATATCGGCATCCTGCCCCAGCCCGATCGGCCGGCCGGCGATGGCGGCGATCTCGAACTCGTTGACAATCAGGTAATCAAGATGCGCAACACAGGGCGACATGATGCGATGCAGCCCTTCGGCAGGAAGTGAACACATCTCGAAATTCGTTTTCAGGCCAGCCGCACGGGCCGCCTTCAGCACGGTGACCCAGCCATTCGGATCATCGCCCCAGGGCGCGTCCATCTGCGCGTGAAGCCCCGGCAGCCCAAGATGCAGAATGCGCGCGCTGCTGGTTGAAAAATCAAAATGATCGGGTGTCAGATCGCCGCTCGTACCGGGATGATAGAAATGCGTCCGGCGACCGGTGTCCTGCGCGGTGAAGGCGTCGGTGAATGTGGTCCGCCTGTCAGGCAGCATCATCAGGCCGGCACAATCCAGCCCCTCGGCCCCGGCCTGGCGGACAAGCGTGTGGCCATCCGCATCATCGCCAAGCAGGCCGATAGTCGCCACCGGCATGTCCGGGTCGAGCCGCCTGATATCGATGGCAAGATTGCAGGCCGAACCGCCGCCTCTGGTTTCTTCTTCATGGATGATGACAAGGTCTTCCTCGCCCGGCCATCTCTCGACAAGCTTGTTATGGTCGGCGCACCAGGTCCCGCCGGTAACAAATCCGTGCCTGTCCCCGGGGGTGGTCATTCTGCCTCTGGCGCGAGCACCGGGTCGGTGACCTCAAGGTCCTCGTCAAGCTGTCGTGCCGGGCGGATATTCCTGCCGGCAAGACTGGCATGATAGGTTTTGACCGCCGCCACAGTGCCGATGTCACCCTCGACAACCGCCCGCATCAACCGGACGATTTCGACAGCGTCCTCGGCCTCGTAGATCTTCCGGCCAAACAGCGCGACGCGGCCGCCAAACCGTTCGGTCTGCGCCACAAGTTCAAAGGTGTCGCGAGTCGTTCCGGCAGCCCCGCCAAGCACCCCGACGATCAGATTGCCGGGATCATGGGACGCCAACTCGGCCATGGCGCGCGCACCATTATACTGCATCTTCAGGAATAGCGGCCGTTCATCCGACGCCACCCCGGCAAGGCAACGCACGATGGCATCATTGATGAAGGCGCCAAGTTCGGCATCACCGGTGTCAATGGCAAAGGCCGGGTTGAAGACTTCGAGGAAATGCGCCATGCCGGCCTGCCCGGCCCGCTGGCGAAACGCGCGATAGGCGGTGAGCGTGGCCACATCAAGATCGCGGTCATTATAGAAAGTCACCGCATAGAGCCCAAGCGCGGCAAGCCGCCGTGCCTGGTCCAGCCGTGCGGTGCGAAACGGGATGGCGGCGCTGCCGCGATAGGTGGCGCCGCGAAACCCCCAGATGTCGGTTGCGTCATTCAGCCGGATGGCCGGCGTCACGTCAGACGATGCGAATATTTTGCCGGCATCCAGCGCCTCGGCCGAGTTTTGCGAGGTCAGCATGATATCGACCAGCCCTGATTCCATCATCCGGGCCATCGCCGCCAGGTAATCTGCCGCCGTCGCCGGCCGCTGCGTGCCGTCACCGTCGGTGATCTTGCCAAGGGCGCCGATACCGCCGCCCATATCGGCATCCTTGGCATCGGCGATGATAAAATCTGCTGGGCGGTAACTGCCGTCGCGGATACGTGACAGCTTGCCATTCAGCCGGTCATGGATTTCTGCCGTCATCAAAACATTGTCCTTTCAAACCACAGCCGCCGTCATGCGCGCGCCCGAAGGGGGCCCATGCGGCATCAGCGCGAGCGGACCTGTTCGATCCGCTGCATCATCCCGTCGGTCTCGGATGCGGTCAGCAGACCCATCCGAATATCTATATTCCAGATCGCGCCGCCGGCAAGCGCCACCACCTGACCCTTCGCCTTTTCGGCGGTATAGCCCTCAACCTCCGAGGTCGAGGGAAAGGCAACGCCCAGACCGTCCTGATCCGGCGTCCGGCAGATCCAGCGCGTGCTGATTGGCGCCTGCGCCGGGAAGAACCCGATATAGTCGCCGGTGCCGTCGGGACGTTTCTGGATGGCGTGCGCCATACCGTCATCATCGGCCAGCATATCGATGGTGAAGACCACCTCGGGATCAAAGGCCAGTTCCGGTGACAGCCGGTGATGGCGCACCGGGTCCTCGGCCAGTTCCGCGATGAAGGCCTCATAGTCCGGCTTTGGCGAGATATGCGCCGGGATGGAGCGCCGCACCCGCACCGATTCAGCGTCATAGCGCGCCGTGTAATGCAGCTCGCCATCATCAACTGGCCGGAAATTGGCGTGCGCCAGATACATCAAATCCATCGGCGTCTGCTTGAGATTCTCCACCGAGAGCGACACATCCAGGATCGCCGACCCTGCGGTCATGCCGATGCTGGCCGTTGCCAGATAATTGGTGCTGAAGGCAACCGTGTGGCGGTAGGTACCGCCGATACTCACGCTTTGCCGTTGCTCGTCAAGCTCGATCCAGGCTGTCTGGAACGGCGCGTTGGGAAGCTCGCCATGAAGCGGATGATTGTCCTGCGGCCCCGGTGCGCCAAGCCCGGTCAGCCCGCAATGGATGAGGAAAGCGCCATAAGTCTCAAGATAGACCGTCGTGTCGACAGGTTCCTCGAACATCGATTTCATCGTCAGGTCACGACCATCGAAAGCGGCGCGCCAGATCTGCTGTCCCTTGAAGGGAAGCACGATGATCTCGCCGCGCGCGTTCTTCACCCGCAGCGCCTCGATCCCGGACGCATATCTGAATGTCGAAATTCGGAATTCACCCATTTCGCAGAACGGGCGTTCCCTGTCATCGAAACTGGACCGGTGAAGGTCAATCCTGGCTGACATATCTGTCTCCAGCGCTAGCGGATCCGCTCGCCATTCGTCTCGTCGAAGATGTAGAGATTCTCCGGCGGCAGCAGCACGCCGACCTCATCGCCCTGCTTGCCGTCGAAATCCTTATGCGCCTTGACGATAATCTGGTCGGACCCCCAATTGACCGTGACCAGCGTGTGGTCACCAATCAGCTCGGTTGTATAGATCTGCCCCTTCAGCGTGCCCTTGGACGGGGCGGTGACACTGCAATCCTCGGGCCTGACGCCGGCAATCGCCTGTGGCACCTGCCCCTTGACCTTGGTCTTGACCTTCGCGCCATTGGTCATGAACCTGTCGCCCTCGAGACCGCCATGAATGACATTCATCGCCGGCGAGCCGATGAACTGCGCGACGAACAGATTGGCCGGATTATTATAGATTTCCGATGGCGTTGCCAGCTGCTGCAGCACGCCCTTTTCCAGCACCGCCACCCGGTGCGCCAGCGTCATCGCCTCGATCTGGTCATGGGTGACATAGATCGTGGTGATGCCAAGCGTGCCCTGCATGTGTTTCAGCTCGGCCCGCATATGGCCGCGAAGCTTGGCATCAAGGTTCGACAGCGGTTCATCCATCAGAAAGACCGATGGCCGGCGGATGATGGCCCGCGCCAGCGCGACGCGCTGCCTCTGACCACCCGACAGTTCCCGCGGATAGCGTTCGAGAAGCGGTTCAAGCTGGACCTGTTTCGCCGCATCAAGAATGGCGGCGTCCATATCCGCCTTGTTCAGCTTTTTCACCTTCAGCGGAAAGCCGATATTCTCTGCCACAGTCTTGTGCGGGTAGAGAGCGTAGGACTGGAATACCATCGAGATATCCCGATATTTCGGCAGCACCTCGGTGACGTCATGATCGCCGATATAGACGCGGCCGGCGGACGGCGTTTCAAGGCCCGACAGGATGCGCAGCGCCGTCGTCTTGCCTGAACCGGACGCCCCCAGCAGGACCAGGAATTCGCCAGGCTCAACCACGAGGTTGAACTCTTCCAGCACCTTCACGCTGCCAAAGCTTTTCTGCACCGCATCAAACTTGACCGAGGCTTTTGCGCCGCCAGCTGTCATGTCCTACCCCTTCACCGCGCCAAGCAGCACGCCCTTTGAAATAAACCGCGTCAACAGAACCGACATGATGATGACCGGAATGATCATCACCACAATGACGGCGCACATCTCCCACCACAGAACGCCTTTCTCGCCGGTATTCTTTGCCGCGACCATGATCGGCATGGTCTGCACCTTGACCGTCGACAGGAAGACAGCGAACAGATATTCGTTCCAGTTGAGAACAAGGATCAGCAATGTCGTGGCGGCAAGGCCGGGCCGCGTCAGCGGCATCACGATTTCCCAGAAAATGCCGAACCTCGTCGCGCCATCCAGCTGCGCCGATTCCTCCAGCTCGATCGGCAGGTTGGCGAAGAAATCATGCATCAGCCAGACAACGATCGGCAGGTTGGCTACAGCATAGAGCAGGATCAACGCCAGATGCGTATCCAGCAGCCGTACCGCCTGGAACATCACATAGAGCGGGATCACCACAACAATCGGCGGCAGGATTCGCTGTGAGATTATCCAGAACAGGATGTCGCCATTGCCAAGCGCCATCTTGAAATACCGTCCGAAGGCACGCGCCAGGAAAAAGAACATCGCCAGCGCCACTGCCGAGGACATCCACCAGGGCACACCGGCATAGGTGGTCACCACGATGACCCCGATGATCAGCAGCACGAAAATCATGATATTGCCGAATTTCGGCCGGTACTGAATTCGCGCCAGCGCATAGGCCGCCATCGACCCGATAGCGACACAGAGAATTGTCGAGGCAATGCTGATGACCACAGAATTGGTGAAGGCAAGATAGATCTTGCAGATCTGCGGTTCCATCGGCTGCAGCGACACAATCGGTGACAGCAGGAAGATAACGCTGTTATGCGCCAGCAGATAGAGCTGACGCCCAATGGCGGCCATGTCGCAGAAGGGATCGGACGTGAAGTTTTCGCGCCAGGCATCAAGCGTCGGCTGAAAATCCACGAAGGGTATAAAATTGGGGCCCTGATTAACTGCCGCTGCATCCTTGAACGAGGTGATGATCACCCAGTAGATCGGAAACAGCACAAACAGCGACCAGATGGCCAGAAAGGAATAGACGACCACCTTTGCCGCCGGCGCCATTTTGCCGACCGCCGGCGGTTCGAACAGACGGTCGAACAGGCCGCGGTTCCGCAGATCGAATTTGTAGCCTGTCTCACTCATGCCCGTGTCTTCCGTATCTGGCCAAGAACCACGTAATTGAAGAATGACGCGCAGACGACAACCGTCAAAATCAGCAGCAGATAGGCAATGGCCGCGGATGAACCCATATCGTTGGCGCGCCAGACATAAACCGAGTGGAGCGTCATCGATTCGGTTGCGGACCCTGGCCCACCACCAGTCATGATGTTGGGAAGGTCCATGATCTTGAAGGCTTCGATGGCGCGGATCAGAAGCACGGTCACAGCAACCGGAACCACCTGCGGCCAGGTCACCTCACGAAAAATATGAAAGCTCGAAGCGCCATCAACCTGTGCCGCCTCGACATGATCGCGAGGCACATTTTCAAGCGCCGCCAGCATGCAGATGAAGATGAAGGGGATCCATTGCCATGAGTCACAGATCATCATGACAAATCTGGCCGACCAGGGACTGGCCGACCACACCCAGTCCTGCAGGCCTAAAACGCTGAGAATCGGCTCGAACGGGCCTTTCGTTACGTCAGCGATCATCCTCATCGCAAAGCCGACGCCAAGCGGGGTCACCATCAACGGAATGAAGAACAGGACACGAAAGAAATTCCGGCCCCTGATCGGCTGCGAGCAAAGGAACGCCAGCGCCGTGCCGATGATGAACTGCACGGCACAGCCAACAAGAACGTAGAAAAGTGTCGTGTAAAGCGTGCCGATGGCATTGCCCGACAACAGTGAGGCACATAGAAGCCAGGACAGAAAGATCGCCATCGCAGCCGAAATTGTCCGGCCAAGCATTTTGACCCAGGTGGCCTTTTTCCAGGATTTGTAGAGCCACCAGAGGACGGCGACGGTAATGGCAATGAAGACAATCATGCCAAAGATGCTGACAGGTTCGGTCCTGCCAAGGAAATGCACGTCGCCACTGCCAAAGAACTGCTTTTCAAAATTACGAAATCCGACATAGCGGAACTTCAGACCGTCACCGGTAAAGCGCACGCGGCTGAGCGAGAACACCATCGAATAGATTGTTGGGAAAATCGCAAAAACCAGAATGAGGCTGACCGCCGGGGCGATGAAAAAGGTCCCCGCATGGCGGTCGACCCACTCGCGCCAGCGGTCACCCGCTGAAGCTCCAGCCGGGGATAACCCCGGCTGGAGATTGTTGATTGTTTCTGACATCTAGCTCTGGATCAGCTGCCAAGCGCGAGCGCTTGTGCCGCGATCTGCTCGTCACGACCAAAGTCCTCAGTGACCTCTTCCCAGCCCTCTTCGATGTTCTCAAGAGCTTCGTCCACACTGATTTCACCAGCCAGATAACGGGCCAGCTCGGTGTCGAGGACAACAGCGGTATACTTGTTGGCACCCGGGATTTTCATGTCAGATGCCATGTTGAGGCTGTTCAGAGCGCCGTTGATGGCACCGATATAGTTCTCGGCGAGTTCCTGCGGCATGCCGGCCTTGACGAACAGGTCAGGGCTGGACAGTTGCGACAGGCGATACGGGTTGTAGCCCGTCGCACCGATGGTAACATCGACACTCGATTGTGCGGACTGGTTCATGTAGGACAGGAACGCATAGGCAGCGTCCTTGGTCTTCTGATCAGCACCCTTGTTGACCGCACCGGCCCAGCCACCAAAGGCGGCGAACGGCGCGTAGTTGATGCCATCCATCGAATGCGGTGCATTTGACTTGGTCACCGGAACAAGCTTGCCGGAGTCACGATCCAGAACTTCACGAGAGCCGAGACCCGATATCGCGTAGAGCTTGCCCTTGATGGCGGTGGCGTCATCGTCAAGCTGCAGTGGCCCCGGGTCACCCCACTCGACGAGCAGGCCGCAACGGCCGGCCTTGAACAGCGCGCGGGTGTCGCCGATGTCCAGGTTCAACTCTTCAGGCGGACCGTACTTGCCGGTTTCCTTGTAGAGTTCAAACGCCTTCTTCCAGCCGGCATTGTTCACAATCGGCTTCATCGTGGAATTGTTGAAGTGGAAGCCCTGACCCGTACCCTGGGTCTGCACGATCGGTGCGGCAAAGGTCTGGATCGCGAAGTATGACTGGGCGTTACGCTTCTTGAAGATGCAGGAGCCAAAATCGCCCTCGCCGTCGCCATTCATGTCCTTGCCATGAATCTTCGACGCCACATCAAGATAATCTTCCCATGTCTTTGGCGGCTGCAGGCCACCGGCATCCAGCACGTCCTTGCGGTAATAGACCATCTGGAAGTCACCATCGACCATCAGCAGCTTGGTCTGGCCGCCGACCTTCTGACCGAACTCGCGGAAATAGGGCGCGACGTCATCAAGGTCGATCTTGTCGTCCTTCGCGATATAGGGGTCCAGATTCTCGAGAAGGCCCGCTGCGTCGAGCTCGACGCCCCAGCCGGCTGCGAACACACCAACATCGATCGAATTTGTTCCGGTCGACCAGTCACTCTGGATCTTCGGAAAAATCTCGGCATAGGGCACTTCGGTGACAACGATCTTTGCGCCCGTTGCCTCTTGAAACTCAACACCGCGCTCAACCAGACGGCCGGCGATGACATAGCCAGGACGGGTCAGGATGTTGACGGTGACTCCGTCAAACTCGCCCGCCGTAGCGACAGGAGCCGCGCCAACCAGCGCCAAGGCACCAGCGGTCAGGCCCAACAAACTCTTGCGAATTCGCATCTTCAATTCCTCCTATGAATTTCGAGACAATTTATTACCGTCACCTCGTTGATGGGTGACCTTGCGTCTCATCCTTGCGTAAACGGTAGTGCAAAAAATCCGCGATGACCATAGCGGCATTCAAAGAAAATTTACCAAAACGGGCGCCAGAAGCAGCAATCGACACTTGACAGATGTTGCTGAATAACGCCATGGCCGGCTGTCCGAAAACCTGCCCTAATGACTTGATTGTCAGGGGGCATGAGGGTAGTTGTCGAACCATCGGGACATCGCGCATGTCCGTCATGGCTGGGATGATTTAACCGTGAATTCAGGGCCAGAAAAGCAACTGAAGATTGGCATTCTTGGCTGTGGCGCGATCGCCCAGGCCGGCCATTTCGAAAGTGTGACCAAGGCGAGGAACACCACCCTTCACGCCATCTGCGATGTCGCCGAGGATCTGTTACAGCGCTTTTCGGTGACCTATGGGGCGGCGAGGACATACACTCAATATGAGCGAATGCTTGCCGATCCCGACCTCGACGCGGTGATTATCGCCACCGCCGACGCCTTTCATGTGCCAGCGGCGCTGGATGCGTTGGCGGCTGGCAAACATGTGCTGTGTGAAAAGCCGCTTGGCATCGCCCTTGACGAGGTCGAGGAGCTTCGCGAGGCGGTCAGGTCGTCCGGCTGCAAGCTGCAGGTTGGCCATATGAAGCGGTTCGATCCCGGCATCGAGAGCGCCAGAAGCTTCATCGATGACGAGATGGGCCAGATGCTGGCCTTCAAGGGCTGGTATTGCGATTCAACGCACCGCTATCCGATGACCGATGCTGTGCAGCCATTGATCATCAGAAGCGCCGCCTCGCAAAAACCGGCCCGGGATCCGAAACAGGACCTGCAGCAATATTACATGCTGGCGCATGGCTGCCATCTTGTGGATATGGCGAGGTTCCTGTGCGGCGACCTTGTCGAGGTTCAGGCCCGCCACCTGCAGCGTTTCGGCGCCCATAGCTGGTTTGTCGATGTGGGTTTTGCCAATGGCGCGCTTGGCCATCTCGATCTGACAGTTGCCGTTCGCATGGACTGGCATGAGGGCTTTCAGCTTTATGGCGAGCATGGAAGCGTGCTGGCGAAAACCTTCAACCCGTGGCTGTTCCGGTCAAGCGAGGTCGATATCTTCCGCGAATCCACCGGTGGCACGTCAAGGCTGCTTGGTGCCGATGGGCATTTTTTCAGGCGACAGCTTGAAAGTTTCGCCGACGCCATTCTCAATGACACGCCGATTGTCGGCGCGGATGTCGAGGACGGGGTGGCCTCGGTCAGGGCCATGCTTGCCATCGCAGAATCAGCGCGAACCGGGCAGCCAGTGAAACTTGCCGATGCATCGGGTGCCATCTGATGCAGATCGGTGTCTTTGCCAAAACCTTTCCCGGCGATGCGCCGCGCGCCATATTCACCGCTAGCCGGGATGCCGGCTTTCAGACGGTGCAATATAATATGACCTGTTCGGGACTCGGGTCGCTGCCGGAGGTGATTCCCGCCGAGGCCGCCAGGCAGGTCGGCATCGCGGCGGGCGAGAGCGGCATGCATGTGGCCGCCATCTCCGCCACCTACAACATGACCGACCCCGACCCTGGCCGGCGCATGGCGGGACAGCGCGCCTTCAGGGTAATCGCCGAGCGCGCGGCGGATATGGGCGCGGACATGCTGACGGTGTGCAGCGGCAGCATGGACCCGCATGACAAATGGCGCCGCCACCCGGCCAATGACGAGGCGCAAAGCTGGACGGAGATGTGCCGCGAGTTCGAGATCATCGGCGACCTTGCCGAACAGCATGACATCCTCATCGGGGTCGAGCCGGAGCCTGCCAACATCGTCAACTCGGCGCCAAAGGCCGCGCAGCTGCTGCGCGAATTTCCCGGCAGCCGGCTTCGCATCATCCTCGATGCGGCGAATATTCTGGAAGATGTGGCACCCGAGCATCACCATCGGACAATTGACCAGGCGCTGGAGCTGCTTGGCCCCGCCATCACGCTTGCCCATGCCAAGGACCGGTATGAAGACGGGTCGGTGGCACCGGCGGGTTCCGGCATCATCGACTGGCATCATGTCCTTGCCGGCCTGTCCGGAATCGATTTTGCCGGGCCGCTGATCGCGCATGGCATGTCGGCGGATGAGGCACCCGGCGTCGCGGCGTTCCTGACCGACCAGATGGCAAGGCTGTAGCCCCATGCACCGCGGCACCTTCACAATCGGGGATGTGCGCCTGTCGACGGCAAGCAGCGGCGACGGCCGGACCTGTTTGTTCCTGCACGGGCTGTGCGGCGCGGCAAGCCAGCCTGCCGAAGTGTTTCCAAGCGACACAGGATGGCGCTGCCTGACACTGGAAAGCCGCGGCCACGGAGAGTCCGAGTGCGGGGATTTCGCCGATCTGTCGATCCGGCGGTTTGCGATGGATGTCGCCAGTTTCGCGGCCAGTCTGGACGGCCCGCCGCCGGTGATCGGCGGCATTTCCATGGGCGCCGCCATCGCCCTGCGTCTGGCGGCAACGTCACCTGAAATGTGGAGCGGCCTAATCCTGGCACGGCCTGCCTGGGTGGCTGGGGACGCCCCT
>CENJ01143931.1_pt1 | contig 10358 bp, 12 predicted proteins | sample 356161 | NCBI WGS metagenome assembly CENJ01 (sample SAMEA2619531, study PRJEB7988) | marine metagenome | biome: marine biome (ENVO:00000447); feature: surface water layer (ENVO:00002042); material: "saline water (ENVO:00002010), including plankton (ENVO:xxxxxxxx)" | depth 5 m | reverse complement strand
ATGGTACAATATTCAAATTTTTCAACTGATTATAAATTATCTAAAGGTCGAATGTATTTAGAGAATGAAGATATTAATCGGACATGTTTTATGCGTGATAGAGATAGGGTTATTCATTCTACTGCTTTTAGAAGACTCAAATACAAAACTCAAGTCTTTGTCTATCACGAAAAAGATTATTTTAGAACAAGATTGTCTCATAGTATTGAAGTTTCTCAACTAGCAAGATCTATTTCAAAAGTCTTTAATGTTAATGATGACTTATCGGAGGCTATATCTCTAGCTCATGATCTAGGTCATACCCCATTTGGACATGCAGGTGAAGATGTACTAAACAAAAAAATGGAAACAATAGGAGGTTTTAACCATAATTTTCAGGCAATAAAAATTCTTACATTGCTCGAAAAGAAATACCTTAATTTTGATGGTTTAAACCTATCCTTTGAAACTCTTGATGGAATACTTAAACATAATGGACCAATTAATTGTCAATTACCAGATTATATTAATAGTGTTCTAGAATTTTTTGATGCTAATAAAACTAACTATGGTTCATTTGAGTCACAAATTTCTGCCATTTGTGATGATATAGCATATAATAATAATGACATAGATGATGGTTTATACGCTGGACTTTTTGATATTGATCAGATTTCTGAAATACCGATTGTAGATAAAGTAATTAATTCTATAAAATTTCCTAATAATGATAAAAAAAGATTTAATTACGAGGTAGTAAGAGGTTTGATAAAGCTAATGGTTGACGATCTTATTGTTAATACAAAAGAAAATATAAAAAAAAATAACATTAATTCATACGATCAGATTTTAAATTTAAATCAAAATATAGTTTGCTTTAGTGATCATATTGTAGATCAAGAATCGAAGCTCAGGAATTTCTTGAAAAATAATATGTATGAACACGCAAGAGTAAAAAGAATGACAATTAAAGCAAAAAAAATTATTACCGACCTTTTTGAATTATTTATTGATGAACCAAGTCTTCTTCCAACTGAATGGAGAAACTTTGATAACCATGATCAAAAGTTGACTAAGGTTTGTGATTATATTTCTGGAATGACTGACAAATATGCTATAAATATGCATAAAAAATTTTTTGACTTATACAATTTATAATGAATTATTTTAATTATTTTAAAATCTCTTTGTCAGAGATATTAAAAAAGATATCTGAAAAAAAGGGTAACTTAATAGAAAATATAGAGGACTCTTTCACAGTAGAAGTTCCATCAAAAAAAAACTTTGGTGAACTGTCCACAAACATAGCAATGATTTTTTCCAAACAATTTAAAATGTCACCTAGAAATTTAGCAGAATTAATATCTGAAGAATTAATTAAGAATGATTCTGTTAAAGATGTTAATATTGCTGGTCCAGGTTTTATAAACCTTTTTTTAGAAAAAAGTTTTTGGTATAGTCAACTTACAAGCTTTGTTTCAAGCTTTGATACTTATAATTACGATGTTGATCCAAAAAGAATTTGCATAGAATATGTTTCAGCAAATCCTACAGGTTTGCTTCATGTTGGACATGCAAGAGGTGCAGTTTTAGGTGATGCCATGTCATCTATCCTTAAAGAAGTTGGCCATAAAGTTGATAAAGAATACTATATTAATGATGCCGGAGAGCAAATCAAAAAACTAGTTAAAACCATTTCTTATCATAAAGAAAATCCTAATTCAGATTCAAAAAAAATTAATAAAGAAGAGTATTATCCAGGAGATTATTTAGTTGGAATATCGTCCATGATTAATGAAGTTGATAATAATATTGACAGTGAGGCAACTGATTTAATAATGAAAGATATAAAAAATGATTTGAAGAACTTAGATATAAGTCACGATAATTATATATCTGAAAAAGTAATGGCAAGCAAACCTAGTGTTGAACACTTAAAGAAAAAATTACTTGAATTGGATCTTGCATATTTAGGCTTTCAAGATGAACCTGATAGTTCAAAAAACCAAAACTGGAAAAGAGAGAGTAAACTACTCTTTAGATCATCGAATTTTGGTGATGACAAAGATCGAGCCTTAATAAAATCAAATGGTGAGCTCACATATTTTATGACTGATATAATTTATCACCTTAATAAAGTTGAAAGAGGTTATGATATTTTATTGAATGTATGGGGAGCAGACCACTCTGGATATGTAAAAAGATTAACTAACGCAACGTTGCAGCTAAGTAAAAAAAAAATTAAGTTTAAAATTTTCTTAACAGGTCTAGTTAATCTATATAATAATGAAAAGCTTTTAAAAATGTCTAAAAGATCAGGGAATTATTTAACTTTAAAAGATGTTTATAATGAAGTCGGATCTGATGCTTTAAGATTTATGATGATTTCAAGAGATGCTAGAAGTACTATTGATTTTGATTTTAAATCTGTACAGGAAAAAAACAAAGATAATCCAGTATTCTATGTTCAATATGCCTATGCAAGATGCAAATCACTGTTAAAGATATTTAAAGAAAATTTTAAATTAAGTTCAGAGAAAACTCCTTTTTATTCTCAAAACCTTAAATTAAGTGAAGAAATTGATTTAATTAAAAAGATTGCAAATTTTCATAATATTATTTTACAATCTGCTGAATTTTATGAGCCTCATAGAATTACAAACTATTTATATGATTTAGCTAGAATGTTTCATAATTATTGGGGGCTAGGAAAAATTAATGCAGAAAATAAAATTATTATTAACGACAATGTAGACCTTACATGTTCGAGAATTTTTCTTGTGAATATAATAAGTTCCGTGATTAAAAAAGGTCTTGAAATTATAAAAATTAATTGTCCAGAGAATATGTAATGAATCAAAAAGTGAAAATATTTATACTATCATTTTCGTATTTATTTTTTACATTTATATTATTCATATCATTTAATGCAGTAATTCCTAATCAAGACATACCTGTAATACAAACAAAAAAACCAATGATAAAAAAGATTGAAAATGAATTTATTGATGACAAGAATTCAATATATGAAATTTTGAAAGAGGATAGTAGAATGTTAAATAAAAAAGTTGAAGATAATCCACCTAAATCCAATTATGCAAAAGAAGAACTGGTCAATAAAATTGAAGTGCTATCAAAAACTATGGGTGTTAAATCACAAAATAAATATTCAGTTCAGTTTATGTCACTAAATAGTTTTGATAAAAGTTTGTTAGCAAGTAACCAATTAGAAAAAAAATTAAGAGCTGATAATTTTGATTTGAAACTTATAGTTAAACAAAAACTTATTGAAGGGAAAAATTATTTCCGTATTTTGACTGACGAATCATTTTCATTTGATAGTGGTAAATTACTGTGTGATAAACTTAAAAAAAAAAAATATAAGTGTATTTTGATTAAGTTATGAAAACACCTGATGGAATTATTCTTTCTTGCTCCTCTCTTGAGCTATCTTTGCAAGAGAGAAATTTTTTTGTAAAAACTAATCCTTTAGGCTTTGTTTTATTTAAAAGGAATTATAGCGATAAAGATCAATTAAGAAATTTGATTTTAGATCTTAAAGAAATTACCCTTAATAAAAATTTATTAATTTTTGTTGATCAAGAGGGAGGGAAGGTCCAAAGATTTGACGGTGAGGGTTTCACTAAATTTCCAGCTCAAAGTTTTTTTGGTGACATCTACAAAAATGATAAAAAAAAGTCTTTAGAACTAGCATATAAATCATCCTTTCTAATGGGTACAGAATTAAAAAGTATTGGCGTTGATGTAACCTTTTCTCCAGTCTGCGATTTATTTTTTCCTGATAGTGATGATGTAATTGGTTCTAGATCATTTAGTGAAAACCCTAAAGCTGTTCTTGATCTTTCAAAAGCTTTTTGCAAAGGTTTGAACGATTCTGATATTTATCCAGTCCTTAAGCACTTTCCGGGACATGGAAGATCTAAATTTGATACGCACTTTAAAAAATCTGTTATTGAAAACTCGTTAGAAGAGATTGTAAAGTCTGATTTGGTTCCTTTTAAATTATTGAAAAATGAAAGCATGGTGATGTTGGCTCATATTATATATAAAAATATTGATAATAAAGTTGCAACATTTTCTAAGGTTATAACAAATGAACTTTTGAGAAATTTAATGTCTTTCAAAGGTTTGATTCTATCAGATGATCTTTCAATGAAAGCTTTAAGTGGAGATATAATTTCTAAAGTGAAGAAAACCTATGATGCTGGTTGTGACGTTATTCTTTACTGTCAGGGAATTCTTGATGAAATGAAGAAGATGTACCCATTTTCTCGAAAAATAGATGTTGATAACTTTAAATATTTTATTTCTAAAAAATCACAAAAATATTTAAATAATGATATCCTTAAGATAAGAAAAGAATTGATAAAGGATAGGGTAATTACAAAATAAAATGCATCTAAATCTTAATATAAGCGGATATGAAGGGCCACTTGACCTTTTACTTGATCTATCAAAAAAACAAAAAGTTGATATAAAAAAAATTTCAATATTAGAATTAGCTAATCAATATCTAGATTTTATAAACAAGAATTTAGAAAATCTTAAATTGTCTGCAGATTACCTTGTAATGGCATCATTTTTAGCCTTTTTAAAATCTAAATTTTTACTCCCTGATGAAAAAGAAGAGGTCGAAATTCTAGAAGAAGACCTTTCCAACAGATTAATTCATTACAATGCAATCAAAACTTTAACCAAGAAAATATTTGAATTATCAAGAGAAGGAAATGATTTTAAGAGTGTTAAAATAAAAAATGATTTTAAAATAAGTAATAAAATAGTTCCAGAAGCATCACTTCAAGACTTAATACTTAAATATGCTGAAATTACCAAGAAAAAAAATACAATGAAAGTCTTAATTGATGAACTTGAGCAATTTACCATTGAGGATGGGATCAATTGGATAAAGAGCTTTATAAATATCGATAAGGTTTCTTGGCTTAGTCTATTTTCGTTTTTACCTAAAAATAATCTTAATTGTAAAAATAAAAAGTCAGCAATACTTGCTTTATTTCAAGCATCACTGGATCAAGCAAATCAAGGTGAAATTGAAATCAACCAAAATTCTCATTTTCAAAAAATTATGATAAGATCAAAAAATGGATGAAAAACAAGCCAAGAATCTTATAGAAGCACTAATTTTTTCAGCGGAGGAACCCCTTTCTATAGAAAGTATTAGAAAAATATTATCGACTTATGGTAAATTTGATTTGGAAAAATTAGTAAATGATCTTGCAAATGATTACAAAAATAGAGGTATAAATCTCCAATCTATAGAAAAAAAAAATTTTTTTTTTAAAACATCTGAGGATTTAGGTGTTTTTCTCAACATACAAACGGAAAAAACAAGGAACTTATCACAAGCAGCAATGGAAACACTTGCAATTATTTCTTATCATCAACCAGTCACAAGAGCAGAAATTGAAAAAATTAGAGGAAAACCGGTCTTTAGAGGAACATTAGATAATTTACTTGAGCTGAAATGGATAAAGCCAGCTGGGAGAAGAGAAACTCCGGGGAGACCAGTAACTTGGGTAACAGATATTGAATTTCTAAAGCACTTCGGTTTATCTTCGATAAAAGATTTACCAAAAGTGGATGAATTAGAATCAATTATTATGTAAAGTATTAGAAGGAGAGTATATGTTTGGTTTAGGTCATTGGGAAATAATCCTAATATTAGTTATTATTTTAATTGTTTTTGGAGCTGGTAAACTTCCTAAAGTTGCTGGTGAAATTGCAAAAGGAATTAAATCTTTTAAGGAGGGCTTAAAGGATGATAATAAAATTGATAAAAAGTAATGTTCAATATTGGTTTAATTGAGCTATTAATTATAGTCTTTTTTGTGGTGCTTTTTGTTAAACCAAAGGATATACCTTTAATAATTAAGAATACGGGATTATTCTTCAGAAAGATAGAAAGGTATTTCAATAACCTAAAATATGAAATGTCAGATATCGAAACAAATCTAGAAAAATCTAACCAAAAAATAAGAAATAGAAAGAATGAAGTATATAGACCACTTAAAAGAACTAAGAAAAAGAATACTTCTTAGTTTTTTTATCCTAATAATTTCATTTTGTTTTTTTATATATAATGCTTCTTTTGTTGGAGAGATTTTGACTAAACCATTGTTTGATCTGTTTGATGATTCAGATAAAAAAAGAATGATATTTACAGCATTACCTGAAGTTTTTGTATCGAACTTAAAAATTGCACTTTTTGCATCATTCTTAACTTCATTTCCTTTTTTAATTTCACAAATAGTATTGTTTATTTATCCAGCTCTATACAAAAAAGAAAAAAAAATTATTGTTCCTACCTTTTTATTAATACCAATTCTATTTATTTGTGGCGTTTGTTTTGCCTATTTTTTCTTGATTCCAATAATTTGGAATTTTTTTATATCATTTGAAAATTTTCTTCAGGGATCAATTCCAGTTGTATTAGAATCGAAATACTCAGAATATATGAAACTTACTATGTATTTATTATTTGCCAGTGGTTTGTCTTTCGAGTTTCCAGTTTTATTATTTATACTTTCAAAACTAGGAGTTGTAAGTTATGAAACGTTGAGAAAAAAAAGAAAATATTTCTTTATTGGTATTGTGATTTTTTCAGCTATCCTCACACCACCGGATGTAATCTCTCAGATTGGAATTGCCATACCTTTAATAATATTCTATGAATTTTCATTATTATTAATAAAATTAACCAAGAAAAATAATTAATGCACGATATAAAATACATTAAAGATAATACCAAAGAATTTGATAATGCTATTTCCAAAAGGGGAGGATCTCCTTGCGGCAATAAACTCTTACAAAAGCATGAAAGATATCTATCTTTTCTAAATAAAAAACAAGAACTTCAGGAAAAAAGAAATCTAATAACCAAATCTTTTAAAGATAGTAGTGATACTGAAAATTTAAAAAAACAAGTTCAACTTTTAAAAAAAGAAATTGATGAAGTATCATTAATTTCAGAAAAAATATTTGAAGAACTTAACGAAGATTTGTTATTAATTCCTAATATAGCAGATGAAGCCGTTCCTAACGGTTTAAATGAAAATGAAAATAAAATCATTAAAGAATCTGGTCAAAAAAAACAGATTAACTTTAAACCTCTCGATCACGTTAAGTTGATGGAAAATAAGGATCTTTTAAATTATGAACAAGCAATTAATTTATCTGGGAGTAGATTCTCTGTTTTGAAGAGTGAGCTTGCATGCCTTAATAGAGCATTAGTGAATTTTTTTATTGATCATAATGTTCAAGAATTTGGTTACATGGAATGCGTTCTTCCCGAGCTTGTAAAAAGTTCAAGTCTGCAAGGCACTGGGCAGCTTCCGAAATTTAAAGACGATTTATTTCAAACAAATTTCAATGATCTTTGGCTAATTCCAACTGCTGAAGTTCCTTTAACAAATTTGAACAGAGATTCGATTATTAAGGCTAATGAATTACCATTGAGATATACATCATTTACAAACTGTTTTAGATCAGAGGCTGGAGCTTCTGGTAAAGATACAAAAGGCTTAATGAGAGAGCACCAATTTGGAAAAGTAGAAATTGTTTCAATCACACATCCCAATAAATCAAAAATTGAATTTGAAAGAATGATTTCATGTGTTGAATCAATACTTAAAAAATTAGATTTACCATATAGATTAGTAGAGTTATGTACTGGTGATTTAGGCTTTTCCTCAACCTATACGATTGATTTTGAAGTTTGGATGCCTGGGCAAAATCAATTTAGAGAAGTTTCAAGTTGTTCTAACTGTAAAGACTTTCAATCTAGAAGAATGAAGATGAGGGTTAAGGATGAAAAAACTAGTAAAATTTACTACCCTCATACTCTGAATGGTTCGGCTGTTGCAGTAGGGAGAATACTTGTGGCTATTCTTGAAAACTTTCAAAATGCTGATACTAGTATTGAAATACCTAATATTTTGCAAAAATATTTTAATGGAAAAAAAAATATCTCACATGAAGGCTGAATCGGATATAAATGAAAATAAAGTCAATCTTATTCTTGATTTAAGAAAAAATGGTATTGATTCACCTGAAATTCTTAGAGTAATTGAAGAGATTGATAGGAGTTACTTTGTTGATTCTCATTTGTATGATAAATCTAATTTGAATACAGCGCTACCGATAGATTGTGGACAAACAATTTCTCAACCATTAATAGTTGCATTAATGACACAACACTTAGAAGTTAAAAATAATATGCGAGTTCTTGAGGTAGGCACTGGTAGTGGGTATCAAACACTTGTTTTATCTAAAATAGCTAAGTTTGTATACACCGTTGAAAGGTATAAAACCTTGCACCAGAAGGCAAAGGAACTACTTAAAATAATTAAAGCAAATAATATTTTTTTTAGACATGGTGATGGTGGGCATGGTTGGGTTGAACAAGCACCATTTGATAGAATAATTGTCACAGCATGTGCATTTGAAATACCCAATCAGCTTATAGAACAGTTGAATGAAGATGGCATTATGATTGTTCCAGTTGGTGAAATTCACGAGGAACAAGTACTTAAAAAGGTTAAAAAGTCCAAGGGAAAAATTTACGTTGAGAACCTTGAAAAAGTAAGATTTGTTCCGTTGATTGAAGGTGTTGAAAAGAAATGAAGTTTATTTTACCAATCTTACTTTTCTTATATGGATGTGAAAGTTTTATTTACAGCGAATATAAAATTATTAATAATAAACCAACATCTTTAAATATATATAAAGTAAAAAGTGGTGATAATCTTTACTCTATTTCAAGAAAACTAAATATTTCAATAAGTTCTTTAATAAAACTTAACAAAATAACTCCTCCTTATAAAATTTTCCCTAAACAAAAGATCATTTTACCTAAACAAAGTTTTCATAAAGTGAGAAAGGGTGAGACACTATATTCCATATCCAGGCTATACAAAACAGATGTATATTCTATTTCAAAACTAAATAATTTAAAAAATATCAATTCAATAAATGAAGGTCAGGCACTAAAAATATATGGAGAACGAAAAATAGAAACTAAAGATGATGATTTAAGCTATATAAAAAAGCCTAATATCAAAAAAATAGATTCTAAGAAAAAGACGTTTAAACCCACAAAAAAAACTAGATCAAAATTGAAAAAGAGTTTTAGTAAAAACTCTAAATTTATATGGCCTGTTAAAGGGGAGCTTATTTCAAAATATGGAAAGTCTAACAAAGGCTTCTTTAATGACGGTATAAATATAAATTCTAAGTTAAATCAGGAGGTAAGTGCATCTAATGACGGAGTGATAATTTATAGCGGAAACGAGATCCCAGGGTATGGAAATCTTATTCTTATCAAACATTCTCAGAATTGGATTACAGCTTATGCACATCTTGGTAAGGTTTCTATTGAAAGAGGAGAAAAAGTTAAAAAAGGACAAATTATAGGGCTTGTAGGTAAAACTGGTAATGTTAGAAAGCCGCAACTACATTTTGAGATTAGAAAAGGTAAAGATGCGGTGAACCCACTTAACTATTTGTCTTAGAGCCTGTTGAGCAAGTAGTTTTTTGCAAATTGTAATGCAGTTCTTCCAGAAAAGTTACCTTTTTGAATCGACCATTGAATAGCTAGTTTTTTTGTTGTTGGGTTTGTTTTGATCGAAAACTTTTTCAGGTAAAAATTTACAACATTTAGATATTTTTCTTGATCAAAGTCATAAAAACTTATTTTACAACCAAAGCGATCAACAAGAGACAGGTTATTTTCTCTTATTTCTCGAATCTCCAAATCATTTAGATTTTCTTTATCAATAGAGTTTATTGATAGATTTCTTAAATTAGAAGTAACAAAAAATTTTATATTTTCTGCGGAACTTAATATGCTTCCTTCAATTAAGCTTTTAAAATACTTAAAATTATCATCAGTCTTATTGAAATTAATATCATCAATAAATAGGATAAATTTAAAATTATAGTTACTCAGAATAAAACATAAATCAGCAAGAAAATCTAGATTTAGACTAAACACCTCAATTAATTTAATTTTTTTTCTCCTTAAACTTATTTTTTCAACTGCGAGTTTTATAAGTGTAGATTTACCACACCCCTTTGCCCCCCAAAGTAAAGTATGTTCAGAAATATCGTTCCTCGCAAATGAATCGATATTATTTAATAATAATTTTTTTTGACTCTCTAGGTTGATAAGTTCATCATATTTAATACTAGAATTAAACTTGACGGAAACAATCCTTTGCTCTTTTGGTAATAATGCAAAAAATGTTGAATTTTTAAAAATATTTTTGTTCTCAATTAATTTCATAGTTTGTAAATTAAAATTTATTTATACTTGTATTTCTTAAGATTTTATATATTGATTT
>CENJ01066935.1_pt1 | contig 10358 bp, 10 predicted proteins | sample 356161 | NCBI WGS metagenome assembly CENJ01 (sample SAMEA2619531, study PRJEB7988) | marine metagenome | biome: marine biome (ENVO:00000447); feature: surface water layer (ENVO:00002042); material: "saline water (ENVO:00002010), including plankton (ENVO:xxxxxxxx)" | depth 5 m | reverse complement strand
GAAGATATAGAATTATCAACATGACTTTCAGCTGCTAAATGAACTAGTATATTAGGTTTATACTTTTTTAGTAGACTAGTTATGTGATTACTACATATATCAATTTTTTTAAAACTATATCGATCACTTTTAATTATATTTTGAGGTATTTTATATAAAGATGCATATGTTAATTTATCAAAGTTTATAATAGTATGTTTAGTATTATAAAATAAATTTTTAATTAGTGACGAACCAATAAAACCTGAACCTCCCGTAATTAATATATTCATAAATACTCCCAATTTAATAATAAACTAATAAAAAAAAAATAAAATGTATTGTTTAATAATTTAAATCATTTATTGATTCAGTTTATATTTAATTGCATCTCAGATATAAAAAAATAAGAAGCAGTATCCTGACTAAATCTTATATAAAAATTTAATTATTAGAAAAATATATCATTTTATTTAAACTTAATTTATTATTATTTTTTAAATTCATCTTATAAATATTATACAATGTATAAAATACCTCTTTTTAAATTAAATTATGACGACAAAGAAAAAAAAGCTATACAAAAAGTAATTGAAACCGAATGGTTAACTATGGGCAAACAAACCATAACTTTAGAGAAAAATTTTTCTAATTTAATTAAAGGAAAAGTTCATTCTGTAGCAGTTGCTAGCTGCACCGCTGCTATTCATCTAAGTTTATTATCCTTAAATCTAAAAAAAAGTGATGAAGTTATAGTACCATCTTTGTCTTTTATATCTCAAATCAATATAATAAAAAATTTAGGTGCTAAACCCGTTCTAATAGATTGCACATCTCTTGATAACTGGAATTTAAATATAGAACATGTTAAAAATAATATTACAAAAAACACTAAAGCAATAATAATTTTACATTATGCAGGTTTTCCTTGCCTAATTGACGATGAATTAATAAAAACCTGTAAAAAAAGAAATATCTTAATAATAGAAGATGTAGCGCATGCACCAGGTGCAAAAATAGGAAAAGATTTTTGTGGATCTATTGGTGATATAGGGTGTTTTTCATTTTTTAGTAACAAAAATATATCTGCTGGGGAAGGGGGAATGATTACTACTAAAAATATAAAATTAGCTCAAAAGTTGAAATATCTTAGATCTCATGGAATGACTCAACTTTCTTTAGATAGAAAACTAGGAAGAACTTCAAAATATGATGTGGTTGTGCCTGGCTTAAATTACAGAATAGATGAATTACGATCATCTTTAGCTAATGTGCAAATTTCAAAACTTAAGCAAGCTAACCTAAAAAGAAAAAAAATATTTAAATTTTACCAAAAAGCTTTAAGGGCTCAACCTATATCATTACCTTTTCAAAAAATAAGTTATGATTTTAATGCAGCTTATCATATTTTTCCTATCTTATTACCAAAGAAATTAAATAGACAAGTATTAATTGAAAAATTAAAAGAACAAGGAGTTCAAAGTAGTGTTCATTACCCTGCTTTTTGGTCTTTTTCAGCTTATAAGAATATTTTCAAAAAAAAAAAATACCCTTTTTGCATGGAGATATGTGATAGGCAATTGACGCTACCATTATTTCCAAGTATGACAGAAGAAAATGTAGAATTTGTATTAAATAAATTAAAAAAATTTTTATGATTCAAGAAAAAATAGCTTTAAAGTTTTTAAATAGAACAAAGAAATTTTTTTCGCATGATTATAAACGAAATGAACTAAAAATAAAAAATAGAATAAAAAATAGTAGGATAGTTGTAATTGGAGGAGCCGGAAGTATTGGGTTTAGCGTAGTAAAGTTATTATTAAACTACAATCCAAAATTAATACATATTGTTGATATTAATGAAAATAAGCTTGTTGAGGTAATAAGGTATATAAGAAGTAGCATAGGCTATATTGATGGAAAAATTGAAACATTTCCTTTAGATGTAGGTAGCAAAAACTTTGAAATTTTAGTAAATAAAAATAAAGGATACGACATTTGGCTTAATTTTTCAGCAATGAAACATGTACGAAGTGAAAGAGATCCATTGATACTAATGAGGATGATAGAAGTAAACTTCGAAAATACACTAAAAATGTTAAAATTAGCAAAAAAAACTAAGGCTAAAAGGTTTTTTTCAGTTTCAACAGATAAAGCATGTGATCCTATAAATTTCTTAGGTGCTACCAAGAGACTTATGGAATTTGCACTTAGTTTATATTCAAAAGATATGATAACTAGCTCTGCTAGATTTGGTAATGTTGCATTTTCAGATGGGTCATTACTATATGGTGCACTGCAAAGATTAAATAATAACCAACCATTAGTTGCTCCAGTTGATATAAAAAGATATTTTTTAACTCATGAAGAAGCCTCAAGGCTAAGTTTAATTGCAGCATGTTGTACTAAAACAGGAGAAATTCTTGTTCCTCAAATTAACAAGTCCGTTGCTCAAAGAGACTTTCCTTCAATTTTAAAAAATTTATTACATTCTAAAGGTTATGAAATGTTTCTTAGCAAAACAGAGCATGAGGCAAGAATATTAGCAAAAAAAACAAAAAAGAAAAAATGGCCTTGTTTCATATTTTCTTCTGATACAACAGGAGAGAAAAAAGAAGAGTTTTTTATAGGTAAAGAAGATATTTTAAAAAAAAGTAATTATTCTGAAATAGAAATAATTAATACTAATAATATTATTAAAAAAGATATTATTAAGAATTTATTAAACCAACTTAAAGAAATAAAAAATAAACAATGGGATCAAAAAAAAATAAAAAAGCTTATGCTAAACCAAATAAAAAACTTTACTCACAAAGATTTATCGAAATCTCTGGAAGAAAAAATGTAATTAGGAGGAGTTAATTTGAAAAATAATTTCTTAGTTGGTTTTTCAGAAGAATTAATAAGTCTATCAGAAAAAGCAGGCTTAGTATTAAATGGAATAATAGATATAAAAAAAAAAACTGCCTATAAAAACCTTAATTTTTATTTAGAGTCAGGAGAAGAACTAAAATCTATCAAAATAGATGGAGTAGTTATTGGAATAGATTCTCCTCAAAGAAGAAAATATCTTTATAATTATTATAAAAATAAAAATGTTAATATTTTATCTTTATTCCTAAACAAAATAGAACATACTAGTAGTATTAAAGAAGGAGTTATTATACAAGAAAGTGTAATAATATCTTGTAATTGCCATATTGGGAAAAGTGTTAGAATTAATATAGGCGCTACCATTATGCATGATGCAGTTTTAGAAGATTTTGTTACTATTGCCCCTAGAGCTGTAATACTTGGCAGAGTTAAAGTTAATGAGTGTGTTTATATTGGAGCAAACAGTACTATATTACCTGATTTAGAAATAGGAAAAAATTCTATAGTAGGTGCAGGCGCAGTTGTAACAAAGGACGTCCCTGCAGATACAATCGCTATGGGTGTTCCAGCTAGATTTTTTAAAAAATAAAATAAATAAACATTAAATTAAAATACATATTTAAACTTGTTATAAAAATATATTATTATTATAAATATTTATGAGTATTCTAAGACATAAATTTTTAAAAAAATATGCCCCCCCTCTTATAATTGCTGAATTAGGGCTTAATCATAATGGTAGTGTCAACTTAGCTAAAAAGTCTATACGGGCTGCTAAGCTAGCTGGGGCAGATATAGTAAAAATACAAACCTTTAAAACAGAATCTCTATGCTCAACAAAAAGTAAATACTTTAAATTTTTTAAAAATTGCGAACTTAATAAAAAACAACTAATTGATATTTTTAATTTCGCTACAGAAGAAAAAATTCCAATTTTTTCAACTGTTTTAGATCAATGGTCCGCAGATATTATTAGTGACTTTAATCCACCATTTATAAAAATTGCCTCAGGTGATATTACTCATATTCCATTAATTAAATATGTTGCTAAAAAGAATATTCCTATAATCCTATCAACTGGAGCTAGTAATATTAAAGAAATAAAAGAAGCCGTAAAAAGTATTGTAAAAACAAATAAAAAACTTCCATACTATCTTCTACATTGTATATCTAATTATCCTACAAACCCCGAAGATACTAATATGTTATGCATGAAAACAATGAAAGAAAAGTTTAGGGTTCCTATTGGGTTCTCTGATCATACAACCTCAAACGAAACATCTTTAGTGGCAGTAACATTAGGAGCAGAAATCATTGAAAAACATTTCACATTAGATAAAAAACTAAAGGGGCCTGATCATGCCTTATCTGCTAATCCAAAGGAGTTTTCATTACTAGTTAAAAGCTTAAAAATAGTTAATAAAATAAAAGGACAATCAAGTAAAAAGTTAGTAGAAGGTAACAAACTAGTATTTTTAATTAGAAGAAGTTTATTTGCAAACAAAACAATAAAGGCAGGCGAAAAAATAAAAATTACTGATATCAATATTTCTAGGCCTGCAAAAGGTATTGAACCTAAATTTATTGATAAAGTAATAGGAAAAAAACCAAATAAAACTATAAAAAAAGATAGTCCCATTACTTGGAATTACTTCAAAAAATTATGAGAAAAATAGCTTTGATAAATGCTGGATTTGGTAATATAGGATCAGTCATTAACACTTTAAACCGTATTAATTTAAAATCTTTTTCTATAACAAATGGTGAGGAATTATATAACTTTAAACCAACTCATATAATAATGCCAGGAGTAGGAGCTGTGAACCAAGCAATGACAAATCTGACAAAAAATAATTTTTTAGCTCCTTTAGATTATTTTATTAAAGAAAAAAAAATATTGTTTTGTGGAATATGTGTTGGTATGCAACTTTTATCTGAGTTTAGTGAAGAGTTTGGAGAAAGTAAATGTTTAGGATGGATACCAGGAAAAGTAAAAAGTCTTAAATCAAATAAAAAAAGTCTGCCTCATATGGGATGGAATACTATTATCAATAATACAAGAGAATCTAAATTACTTAAAAATATATATGGTAAAGATATGTATTTTTGTCATTCATATGCTTTAAATTGTGAAGAAAAATATATTATTGCTGAAACAATTTATGGAAATAAATTTATATCTGCGGTAAATAAAGAAAATATTTACGGCATACAATGCCATCCAGAAAAAAGTTTATACTTAGGTGATACTTTTTTTAAAAACTTTTTTAGTTTAGGAGAAGATAATTTTTAAAAGAAGACTTATAGCTGTATTATTTTTAAAAGATGGATGGATTGTTAGAAGTGAAACTTTTTCAATTCATCAAGTAATAGGTGAACCTAATTCACATGCCGAAAGAATGAGACAGTGGAATATTGATGAGTTAGTGCTTTTAGATATTAGTGACTCAGAGAAACCTTTTGAACACTTTAGGGATGATTACAAGGTTAAACCTGTTAGTAATTTATTGGATTTTATTAGTAGATTTGGAATAGAGTGCAGTATGCCACTAAGTTTTGGGGGAAATATTAAATCATTTTCTGATATACAAGAAAGAATAAGATGTGGAGCTGATAAGGTTGTTTTGAATTCAATGTTTTTTAAAGACCCTAATTTAATATATAAAGCATCAAAGGTTTATGGTAAGCAAGCAATGGTATCGAGTATTGATTACAAAAAAATTAATAATAAAAATTGTGTTTTTATAAATAAAGGAAAAATAAATATTAATTTACAACCTGAAATTTGGGCTAAAGAAGTAGAAAAAATTGGAGCAGGAGAAGTACTTTTACAATCGATTGATAAAGATGGAACAGCTAGCGGATTTGATATTGATACTATACAAAAAGTAAGAAATGCAGTTAAGATACCAGTAATAGCTTGTAGTGGTGCAGGACATATGAGAGATATTAAAGAATGTTTTGATAAAACTACAGTAGAAGCTGTTGCAGTAGGTAATTTTTTTCATTTTACTGAAAATGCATATCCAAGAACAAAAAAATACTTATCATTACATAGAAAAGATATTAGATTATAAGCATGAATAATATTTTGCCAAAAATGAGTTGGTGCTCTAAATGTGTATATCCAAACTCATCAGCCGTACCACTTACCTTTAATGAAGACTATATATGTAGTGGATGTACAATTCATAGCCAAAAAAAAAATATTAACTGGGATAAAAGAATAGAGTGGTTATTAGAAGAAGTAGAACCCTATAGAAAAAAAAGTGGTTACGAATGCGTTATTGGTGTATCAGGAGGTAAAGATAGTTATTATCAAACACATTTTGTAAAAGAAAAATTAGGATTAAATCCATTGTTAGTTACATATAACGGTAATAACTACTTAAAACAAGGTTGGATCAACCTTCAAAATATGAAAAAAGTTTTTAATGTAGATCATTTAATATTTTCACCTAGCGTTGATTTGTTAATTAGGATGAATAGACTTGGCTTTAAAATGATGGGCGATATGAATTGGCACAATCATGCGGGTATTGCAACCTATCCTATGAAAATGGCTTGCGATTTAAATATACCTCTTGTTTTTTATGGAGAACATGGCTGGACAGACCTTGGAGGAATGCACTCTATGAGTGACTTAGTTGAATATACCTCAAGGTATAGAAAAGATCAGCTTCTTAGAGGCTTTGATTGGCATGATATGCTTGACGATAATGAAGAAAAAATCAATGAAAAAGAATTAGAGTGGTGCAAATATCCTGATGACGATTCTATAAACTCTGTTGGTCTAAGAGGTATCTTCATTGGGAACTATGACCCCTGGGATGCCAACAAACATACAAAATTAGTTAAAGAAAGATATCAATGGAAAGAAAACCCTGAAAAGTTCGATAGGACTTACAGAAAATTTTCTAACCTAGATGATAAATATGAGAATGGTGTTCATGACTATTTAAAATATATTAAATTTGGTTATGGAAGAGGAACTGACCACGCTTGTAAAGATATTCGCAGTGGTTATATGACCAGAGAAGAAGCAATAAAGATAGTAAGAAAATACGATCATGTAATTCCTAGAGATCTATATGAGTGGTTAGATTACGTAGATTTGACTGAAGATTATTTTTATTCAGTGGCTAATAAATTTAGAAGTCCCAAGGTATGGGTCCAAATTAAAGAAAAGTGGGTTAAAGAAAATATTTGGGACTCAGAATGATGGAGCATAATATAAATATTATAGCTATTATTCAAGCTAGAATGGGATCTACAAGATTACCTGGTAAAACTCTGAAACTGATGAATGGTAAACCAATGTTAGAGCATTTAGTTCATAATATAAAAAAATCTAAATTTGTTAATAAAATAATAATAGCAACTTCTGATAATTCTGAAGATGATCCTATTGAGAGTTTTTGTAAAAAAAAAAAAATCAATTATTATAGAGGATCTAAAAACAATGTGCTGTCAAGATTTAAGATAATAGCTGATAAATATAAACCTAATTTAATAGTGAGGCTAACAGGAGATAACCCTTTTGTGGAAAATAAATTATTGGATTTTATGTTGAAAACTTATCTTACTAAATACAAAGATTATGATTATATTAATAATGTAGATAATAGTAATTTTCCTTATGGTTTATATGTAGAAATATTTACAATTAAGGCACTTAATATAGCTTCAAGAAATAGTAAAAAGTCGGACTTTGAGCACGTTACTTTATATATTAGAAGAAATAAAAAAAAATTCAAAACTGCAAGTATTAAATCGGACGGAAAATTTAAATATAATAGGCTTACCGTAGACAATGAAAAAGATTTTATTTTTGCTGAAAAATTAATGAAGAAACTTTTGAAAAAAAATAATACTTTTACATATACTGACTTTCTAAAAATAAGCTAACTGGATAACTTTTGGCTATTAAATATAAAATTAAAGATATTATAAGATCACAAGATTACAATAAGGTACCCTCAAGGTTTTTATTCAAATATATTTTTATTCCTATAGCCTGGCCTATAACATTTTTTTTAGTTAATTTAGGGGTAACACCTAATCAAGCAACACTTATTAGGTTTATAATTCATATAACAGCTTACATTTTTATATTAGTAAAAGGTTATTTATTAGGATATATTTTAATTTATTTTGCTTTGATTTTAGATTGTGTAGACGGACAAATAGCTAGAACCACTAATAGCGCTTCTTTTTTTGGTAAATTTTTTGATGGATGGCTTGATTGCTTATTTGAAATATCATTTATTTTATTTATTGCTATAGCAATAACGAATAGAGACGACAATATTATCAATATAGCCTTATTAACAGCTTTAATGAATGCTTTGTTATGGATAACTTTATTAAGGTTTTCATTACATAAAAATAATAAAAGAATTTATAAATTTACTAATATTGAAAAAAAAATATTTAACTTTTTAGATAATAGACTTTTAGTTGACTGGTTTGATGTTAAATATTTTGTATTTCCTTTTTTTGTTTTTTTTAATAAAGAAATAGAATTTATTTATTTACTACTTGTTGTAAATACTGTCTTGTTTTTGGTTTATTCTTTACAAAAGATCTATATAGGATATTGTATTTTAAACATTCATAGGAGCAGTTCTTCATCTAAAAAAATCAACTTTAAAGAAAATGAATAAAAAATTAGTTTCTTCAAATAAAAAAAATTTTGTACTTGTTGCAAGTAAGCAAATGACGAGAGACATAGAAATATTTTTTTGTGAAAAATTGAAAGAAAATAAAAAGCTTAATGTTATTTTTCATTTACCTAATAATAATAATTTAGATAAAAAAAAATATATTAAAAAGTATCCCTTATCTTTTGATACTATAGTACAGGAGCCTAATGAATTTGATTCACTAAATGAACCGGTAAGTAGAGATTATTTATATAATAGCCTTAGCATTTTTGAAAAAAAATTTGGTATGTCAGTATATCGAATATTTTTTACTAATAGAATTATAGGTTCAGGTTTTTCAGCATCAGGTGGTTTTAATCACCCTTCTACTAAATTAATAGAGAATACGACTCATTTTGATGTAATGAAAATAGCTTTAGCTAAACTAATTTTTTGGGAAAAGATTTTTCTTAAATATAATTTTAAGCTTGCAATTAATCTACCTGATTATGCGCATATTATGGCATCTCACTATGGTATTACTTCTGAAAGATTACAAGGAGCTAGATTTGGAAATACACAATTTTGGAGTAGCGATATACACTTTCAACCAGATAACCTACTAAAAAGTTTTAATACTATTAAAAAAAAGTTAGATCCAGTAATTATAAAAAACCCTTATACTGCTCATATTACTTTTAGAAAAAAACATATAGAAAACTTTTCATTGCATAAAACTTTAAAAGATTCTACATTAAATATTTCTAAAATTATCTATGGTAAAATTAGAGGCTACAAGAAATCTATAAATCAACATATATGGAGTGTTTTTTTAGGATATTGGAGAAGAAGGAATCATTATTTAAAACTGATAAAAAAAGCAGATGTAAATTTAAAAACATTATCTAACCATAAGTATATCTTCTTTCCATTACAAACGGAGCCTGAAATTTCAGTTTCTGGAGTAGCAGATGACTTCTTTTTTCAACTTAGTGCAATAAATCTTATTTCAAGAGATCTTCCATCAAACTATAAAATTATTGTTAAAGAACACCTATACGCTATTGGAAGAAGACCAACAGACTTTTATGATCAAATCAGGTCCCTTAAAAATGTTCTTATAGCTGATCCAAGAGATTACGGGGTTGAGTATGTAAAAAAGTCTAATGCTGTTGCAGGACTTACCGGAACATCTTCATGGGAAGCATCAGTAATGGGTATACCAGTAATTAGTTTTTCTAAAAATAATGCATATAATTTCTTAGATCATGTATTTTACATAAAAGAAACTGACTCCACAAAGAACTTATTGCCTAAGATATTAAAAAAAAAGTGGCCTTCGAAAAAATCCTTAAATGATGGAGCTAAATTTTATAACTCTTACTTAAAAAATAGTTTTGATATAGGACAACATCATGAATTTATATCTTGGAAAGAGTCAAATAAAAAGAAAAAGTTAATAAAAAAAACTGCACTATTATTGATAAAAGAATTATTTAAAAAGAAAATTTAATTATATACTATTTTTAAGAATTTAATAATAATAGTTTATGTATAAAATAGAAATTTCAAAAAAACTATTAGTAAAACCTTCTGATTCAATAAGAGAAGTAATAAGAAAGTTGACCATTACCGATTATAGATTTCAGCTGGTAGTAAAAAATAATAAATTACTTGGAACAATTGTTGATGGAGATGTTAGAAGAGCAATTCTGCTTAAAAAAAGTTTGGATGATAAAGTGATTTCTTGCATGAACAAAACACCTATAGTTGGATCAGTAAACAACCCAAGTAAATATGAAGACTTAATATTTTCTATAGGTTCTGATATCAAATTTTTACCAGTTTTAAATAAATATA
>CENJ01173803.1_pt1 | contig 10360 bp, 11 predicted proteins | sample 356161 | NCBI WGS metagenome assembly CENJ01 (sample SAMEA2619531, study PRJEB7988) | marine metagenome | biome: marine biome (ENVO:00000447); feature: surface water layer (ENVO:00002042); material: "saline water (ENVO:00002010), including plankton (ENVO:xxxxxxxx)" | depth 5 m | reverse complement strand
GGCCTGCCGGTGCCGACGGTGACTGGCGGGTTTGGCGGTGCCGATGGTCTGGCCAGCTGGTGCCGTGACCACAGCATTGATCTTATTGTCGATGCCACGCATCCCTTTGCCCGGCAGATCAGCCGCAATGCGCGCCTTGCGGCTGCCGAGGCTGGGGTTCATCTGCTGAGGTTCGAGCGCCCGCCATGGCGCCCCGTGCCGGGGGATGACTGGCGCAGCTTTGCAAGCTGGCAGGAGATGGCGGACGCCATCCCGGCCGGCAGCCGGGTTTTTCTGGCCGGCGGCACGCAATCCATCGAGATTTTCACGCAACGGCGCGATATCACATTGCTGGCGCGGGCGCTGAATGTCGAAGGCCGCACCGGTCCTGCCAATGTGACCTTCATCAATGCCATGCCGGCGGCAAGTGTTGCGGCCGAGCGCGCGCAATTTGCCAATGCCGGCATATCGCTTCTGTGCTGCAAGAATTCAGGCGGTGATGCCAGTTTCGCCAAGATTGTCGCCGCGCGGGAGCTTGGCCTGCCTGTCTGGTTGCTGGCACGCCGCAACGATGCAGCCGATATGGGACACAAGCAACAGGACGCCCTGCAGATCCATGACAGTGTTGAGGCCGTCATCGCGGCGGCATGCCTGCGGGCGGACCGGCAAAGTGCCAAGTGACGCCGCGGGGCATTCCGTGCCACTATGCGGCAGACATTTTTCCATTCCTGATCACGGCCATTCCGGGAGGCCAGCATGACATCCTATGAGCATTTCGAGCTGACACGTGACGAGGCTGGCATCGCCTGGCTGACGATCGATGTAAAGGGGCGGTCGGCAAATGTGCTGTCGCATGCAGTGATGGCCGAACTGGTGGCGATTGTCGGCAGTCTGGCCGCAAACCCGCCAAAGGGCTTTGTCTTCAGGTCCGGCAAGCCGCGCGGCTTCATCTTTGGCGCCGACATCAATGAATTTGCCAGTCTGGAGACCCGCGAGGCGGTCGAGTCGCATATTGCCGAGGTTCTGGACTGCTTTCAGACAATCGAGGATCTTGCCTGCCCGAGCGTGATCCTGATCGACGGTATCTGCGTCGGGGGCGGGCTGGAACTGGCGCTTGCCTTTGACCGGATCATTGCCATTGATGATGCGGTCTGTCAGGTCGGGTTTCCGGAAATCAATCTTGGCCTTCTTCCGGGCTATGGTGGGTCCGCGCGTGCCTGCGAGAGGATGGGGCCGGAAGGCGCCCTGCAGCTTGTCCTTCATGGTCGTCCGCTGAAGGCGCGCGCCGCGCTGGCGGCTGGCGCGGTGGACCATCTCGTCGATGATCGTGACGGCCTTGCACAGGCGGCCCGCGAGGCCATCGCCGGGACAATCGCGCGTGCCACGCCGACGGCGGCGGATGATCTTGCCGGCATGATCGAGGCCGAGAGGGCGAAGCTGACGGCCCGGACAAGCCCGCGCAACATGCCGGCGCCATTTGCCATTCTTGATCATTTTTCTATTAATGATCTGAGCAAAAACAATTTGTTGAAAAACGAAACGAAACTGTTTTCTAAGCTTATGATGACGCCTGCCTCGGCAGGTCTTCGGCGAACCTTCCAGCTGAATGACGCGGTGAAGAAGGGCGCGCGGGGGGATTCGGGAATCATCCGAATCCATGTCATCGGTGCCGGAACGATGGGCGGCGATATTGCCGCCGTGGCGGCCATGTCGGGTTTCTCGGTCACGTTGCAGGATCTTGATCCCGCCGCCATCGATGGCGCGGTGGCGCGGGCCGGGGTGCTTTATGAAAGACGGCTGAAGGACCCGCAGCGGGTCGCGGACACGCTGGCCCGTCTCGAAGCCGATCCTGATGGCGCGGGCCTTGCCACCGCCGATCTGGTGATCGAGGCGGTGGCTGAGCGTCTTGAGATCAAGCAGAAGGTCTTTGCCGCCGCCGAGGCGGTGATGAAACCCGATGCCATCATGGCGACGAACACGTCGGCCATCCCGCTGGAGGAAATTGGCAGCGGTCTCGCCGATCCGGGCCGTCTGATCGGCATGCATTTCTTCAACCCGGTGCCGGTGCTGCCGCTTGTCGAGATCGTCTATACCGATGCCAGCCGGCAGGATTTCGTCACCCGCGCCATGCAGGTCTGTGGGGCGATGAAGAAACAGCCTGTCCGCTGTAAATCCTCGCCGGGGTTCCTGGTCAATCGGGCGCTTCTCCCCTACATGTTCGGCGCCATTGAGGCGATGCTGGACGGGGCTGACCCTGACAGGCTGGACCAGGCGCTGGTCGCGTTCGGCATGCCGATGGGGCCGATTGAGCTGTGCGATCAGGTCGGACTTGATGTCTGCCTCGATGCCGGCAGCGTGATCGGGATGTCCGAGACATCCGCGGCGGCACTGTCCGAACTGATTGAGGCTGGCAAGCTGGGTCGCAAGACCGGATTTGGGTTCTATGAATGGGATGACAAGAAGGCCATCCGGCCGCGCGGTGACTATCCCGAAGCGGAACTTGACGGCATCGCGGCCGATCTGCTGGCACCGCTGGTTGCCGAATGCCGCGCCGCCGTCGCCGAAGGGGTGGTGGATTCTGCCGACATGGCGGATGCGGCCTGCATCTTTGGCGTCGGCTTTCCGGCGTTTCGTGGCGGTCCTCTGTTCTGGGATGAAAGCCGGTCTGTATGACCGTTCTGACCCGTGCTGGCGGTCAGACCGCCGAAATACGCCGCTCGCTCGCCTGGATGGTCCTCAGTTGTCTGTTATTCGCATTTGTGATGGCGTCGGTGAAGCTGTTCCTGACAGATCTGCCGCCAGTGCAGACTGTCTTTCTTCGCTATATTGTCGGCATCCTGCTGCTCATTCCGCTGGTTGCCGGCACGCTTGACGGGGTTACCGTCGGGGCAAGCTGGAAGATGCTGGTGGCGCGGGCGGTGTGTCATGCGCTGGCGGTGCTGTTCTGGTTCTACAGCATCATGCGGATCCCGCTTGCCGAGGTGAACGCGCTGCTCAATCTCGGGCCGGTCTATGCCACCATTGGCGCCGCCATTTATTTTGGTGAGGGGCTGAAGATGCGGCGCGTGATGGCAATCCTCATTTCCTTCGCCGGCGCGATGGCGATCATCAAGCCAGGATTTGGCGAGATCAATCTGGGAACGCTTGCCGTTATGCTGACCGCGCCGCTGTTCGCCGTATCGGACCTGATCGCGAAATCCCTGAAACAGCACCATGACGACAATGTCATTATCATTGCGCTGTCGGCTGGCATCGCGGTGGCAACGGCGATTCCGGCGGTGATTGTCTGGCAGCCGATGTCGACAATGAACTGGGTTGGGGTTCTGGCCATCGGGGTGTCGGCGACGCTTGGCCATGTGACGCTGATGAAATCCTTCCGCGGCCCGATGTGGGCGGCGCAGACAGGCAAATATATCCAGCTCCTGTTCGTCGTGCTGTTCGGCATCACGCTGTTTGACGAAATTCCGGTGATGTCGACCATCATGGGTGCGCTGGTGGTTCTTGGCGCGGTGACCTATATCGCCATCCGGGAAAGCCGGAATGCGTGACGGGCAGCGAGGCAGTACGGACATGCCGGCAGTATGGACATGGCGGTTGCTTTCAACGATGCTGGCCTGCCCTCATTTTGTTGGGTGAAAGATTTTGTTGGGTGAAAAACAGGGCACCGTAATGCAGTTCTCCAGACCAGACGCGTTGCCACGATTGATGGTGGCGCCGAACGGCGCCCGCCGCACCAGGGCGGACCACCCGGCGATCCCGGTCACCATTCCGGAAACGGTCGAAACCGCGAAATCATGCGCCGCAGCCGGGGCGCAGGCCATGCACCTTCATGTTCGGGATGCCGAGCAGCGCCACGTGCTTGATGCCGGTATGTATCATGAGGCGCTTGCCGAGCTTGGGGCGGCTGTTCCGGAGATGCATTTCCAGATCACCACCGAGGCCGTCGGGCGGTACAGGCCCGAGGAGATGCGCAAGCTTGCCTACGATGTGATGCCGCCCGGCATTTCCATCGGCGTGCTGGAAATGATGCCTGACCGTCAGCCGGGCCCTGATGATATCAAGCTTTACCGCACGCTCCATGAGGCCGGGACGCGGATCCAGCATCTTGTCTTCTTCCCCGAAGAGGTGGATGTCCTTGCCGATCTGATCGAGAAGGCCGAGCTGCCACGTGAGGATTTCTGGTGCCTGTTTGTCATCGGCCACTATACGGGGCGGATCAGTCACCCCAGCCTGATCAGGCCGTTCCTTGACCGGATGGCAACACATTCGCTGCTGCCTGACTGGGCCATCTGCGCCTTTGCCGAGGAAGAGCATGACAGCCTTGTCGAGGCGGTCGCGCAGGGCGGTAAATTGCGAGTTGGCTTTGAAAATTCCCTGTTCATGCCAGATGGCAGCATCGCGCCCGATAACGCGTCGCGGGTGGCCGCGGCGAACGCCCTTTTCGATTGATGAATGATCCTGTGCCGGCCGGCGCGATCCTGCGGGTCGGATGGTGGCCTGCTGACAATGTGAGGACCGATGCCGCAAATTGAAGTGATGAACGCCTCGCCGGTGTTCTTCTGGATGATCTGTTTCGTGTCGGTCACCGCGCTGGCCATTTCCAAATCGGGATTTGGCGGCGCGCTGGGATCACTCAGCATGCCGATCATGCTGTTTGTTCTGCCGCCGAAGCTCGCGCTTGGCGTCCTGTTGCCGATCTTCCTGATCACCGATATCTGGGTCGTCTATATCTGGCGCAAGCATGTGCATTGGCGATTCGTGATCATCATGTGCGTTTTTGGGCTTGCCGGGCAGATGGCCGGCTGGCTGCTGTTCGATTATTTCAGCAACGCGATGTTGCGGGCCGCGGTGGGGACAATCGGTGTCCTGACGGCGGTAAACTATCTGCGGCGTCTGATCTGGCCGCAGACCGAATTGCCCGAGGATATCGCAAGGCGCCTGATGGCGCGTCTCTGGCCGCGGGCGGCAGGGTGGTGCGGGATGTCCGGTCTGGCCAGTTTCGTGGCGCTTGCCGGCGGCATACCGGCGCAGGTGTTCCTGTTGCCGCACCGGCTGGCACGGCAGGTTTTCGTCGGCACGATGAGCGTCTATTTTTTCATCATCAATCTGTCGAAGCTGCCATTCTACGGGGATCTGGGCCTGTTCAGCGCCGGCAGCCTGAAAATGTCGCTGTTGCTGCTGCCATGCATCCCGCTGGGTGTCTATTTCGGCAAATGGCTGAACGAGGTTGTTTCGGACAGGTTGTTTTACCATGTCACCTACAGCATTCTGTTCATCATGGGTGTGAAGCTGTTATGGGATGCCGCGACGGCCTGGCCAGCGTAATGTGACCGGCGTAATGTGACCGGCGTAATGTGACCGGCGTAATGTGACCGGCGTAATGTAGCCGGCGTTATTAAGAGGGAGTGTGACATGAAGAGATGGCGTCATCTTGCCGTGGCCTTTGGTATCCTGCCGGCGCTGGCCCTCTATGTCGGTGCGATGGTCTGGCTGTCGACCTTCATCATCGAAATCCATTTTCTGCTCGACCTTCTGTTTTTCATCGTGGCTGGCCTGGCCTGGATCCCGGCCGCCGGTTCGGTTGTGAAATGGCTGGCGGCGCATGAGGCAAGCTGACGGCGAGACAGGCGAGGCGGCTGCTTCATCGTCGCGGCCGCTACAGGCGGCGCTCGAGACCGCCACCATTCTGATGCGCGAACATGGTCTTCACGGCTGGACAGTGCGGCTCGACAATGCGCGGCGGCGTGCCGGCCAGTGCGATTACCGCCGGCGTGAGATCTCGCTGTCGCGGCATTATGTGCGGCATGCCGAGGATGATCATATCCGCGATACCATCCTTCATGAGATTGCCCATGCGCTGGTCGGTCCGCGCCATGGTCATGATGTGGTGTGGCGGCGCAAGGCGCGTGAGATCGGCTGCAGCGCGACACGGTGCCATACGTTGAATTTTGCCTCCGAGCCCTGGGTGATGCGCTGTCCGGAGGGCTGTTTCGAGGTTGGACGACATCGCCGCAAGGCCGGTCTTGTCTGCGCGCAATGCCGCGCGCCGGTCGAGTTTGTAAGGGCCGAATTCGTGGCGGCTGAGGCTGGCGATGGCTGATCTCGATTTTGCCGCCACACCGGCCCGGACGGCTGCCATGCGGCGCGCGCTGGCGCGCCTGCAGGCACCGGCACGCCTGGTGGTCAGCCTTGATTTTCTGACCGCCAATGAAATCGGTCAGCTTCGCAATTTTGCCGGTGAACAGACCTTCCGCACCGCCACCCCGCAGATCGAACATCGCGGCAATCGGGTCTTTCAGAATTTTGATGTCTGTTTTCCGGCCCCGCGCGATGGGGTTTTCGCGAAGCTTGCCGACCTTCTGGAAACAAGCCTCGATGTGGCCTGCGCCGCGATGACACCGTCGCCGTTCAACGCCGGCATCACACTGAATGATTTCGCCATCCAGCGTTATCCGGCCGGGTCGCGCGGCATCGGCATTCACCGGGATGGCAAACGGTACCGCGGTATTGTCGTCATTGTTACGCTTGCTGGCGACTCACGGCTGTTCACCTGTGATGACCGTCAGGGAGGCGGCGCGCGGCGAATTGATGACCGGCCGGGCCGGATTGTCCTGCTGTCGGCAGAAGGGTTTGCAGCGCGCGAGGGCGAGGATGCGCGCCCCCTGCATGGTGTCGATCAGGTCAGATCAGGGCGGCTGTCTCTCGGCTTCCGCTATCTTCCTGATCATCCGGCGGGATGACACGGTTTCGCTTGCGCCAATCTGTTTTTCTTGGCAGCCTCTAAGGTATCGGAGCGCCCGTCCGCTCCCCCTTGCAAAGACATTTTTTCGTGATGGGCGCAGATGCAGTGCGTTCCGCTCATGTGGGCTGTCATACAGACCACAACAGCACGCTGCGCCGGTTTCCCCCAAGGCTTATGGCCGCTCCGGCGCTGCCGTAACGTCTGCTTGGAAGGGAGACAGAGATGAATATCAGCGTTTCAGGAAAGAACATGGATACAGGCTCGGCATTTCAGACTCATGCCGAGACCGCGCTCAACAATGTTGTCGAGAAATATTTCGATCGCGCAGTCAGTGGCCATGTGACCCTGGAGAAGGCTGATTCCGGATTTCGGGTGAAAACGCGGGTGGCGCTGTCGCGACGAATGGAATTGGAGGCGACGGGCTTCGCGCATGATGCGCATGCCGCGTTGGAGGCCGCCATCGAACATGCGGAAAAGCGCCTTCGCCGGCACAAGAGACGGCTGAAGAACCATCGCGGGGCTTTGACCCAAAGCGAGGAAGATGATGTGTTGCCGGCGACCATGATGGTCTATGCCGGCGCCGACCAGATTGACGATGATGCGGAAAATGATGACATACCGGCGGTTGTTGCCGAGCTTGCCTATGACATCGAAATGCTGACGGTCGAGCAGGCGGTGATGAAGCTGGAGCTCAGCGAAGCGCCCATGCTGATGTTCAGAAACGCCGCCCATTTCGGGCTCAATGTCGTGCATCGGCGGGATGATGGCTCGATTGGCTGGATCGACCCGCGCGGGGTACGACATCTCAACAGCTAGCCTTGTCTGGCCTTGTTTGGCTGATACCCGGTCAGGTGACGCCGTGATCGGTCAGGCTGCTGAACAGCCACCTGCCGCCAGCCTCGGTGGCGCGCGCCGGGTCCATCAAGGTCAGCTTCAACACGCCAAAATGCGGCACCGGAATGCCGACCACATGATCCAGCGGCGCTGCCAGCGCCAGCGCCAGCGCGGCGCGGATCACACCGGCATGGGTGATGACAATCCTTGGGCAGGGGCTGAAATCCCCTTCAAGCTGGCGCATCCACCCCGCCACGCGATCCGCCAGCATGGCGAAGGATTCACCCTGCGGTGCCATGCGCTCGGCGGTCAGGAAGGCCCAGTTGTGAAGTGGTCCGTCCTTGATCTGGTCCCAGGCCTCGGCCACAGGCCGGTCATGCCATGACCCGAAATCCATCTCGACAAGCTGCGGTGCGGATGACAATCCCGCCGGCGCCAGTGACGGTGTCAGTAAATCTGCTGTCTGCTGCGTGCGAAGCAGGGGTGAGACATGCCAGTCGGCGGATGTGGGAAGCTGGCTGACAAGCGGTGTTACATCGAATGTCCGTGGCTGGATCGGCGGGTCGGCAGGCGGCAGGTGACCGCGTTGCTTTACAACTGGCGCATGGCGAATGAAGAAGACATCACAGCTTTCGGGATGCGTCGTCATGCTGGCAACAAGGCACCAACCGACGCCCAGCTTATCAGCATGATGATTTCGCCGCACAGCGTTGTTGCCCCCATGACATCACCGGACAGACCGTCAATTTTGCGCGTCGCGACCCGGCCAATCCACAGGCTGAGGGCGCAGGCCGGCAGGACGATGGTGGCGGTCGGCACCATACCGAACAGCCAGATCATCGCAGGACACCACAGCGCCAGCGCGACGATCAGCCTGATCATGCCAGGACGACCTGTCAGTGCGGCAAGGCTAGCATGCGGGCTGAGCGGGAAGACGGCAAGCTGCAATACCGGCTGGAACCGGCTTGCCGCGCTGATCAGCGCGATGAAGCCGACCAGATGCCAGCCTGACAGTATTTCAAGGCACAATGTCAGCAGAGACAGTCGCAGCGCCGTTGCCAGGATCAGTGCCAGAACGCCATAGGCCCCGATGCGGCTGTCATGCATGATCCGCATGATGCTGTCAGTGTCGCGGCCGCCACCGAACCCGTCCGCCATGTCGGCAAGGCCGTCCTCATGCATCGCGCCTGACAGCAATGCCAGGCTGAGAAGGGTCAGCGCTGAGGCCGCCAGCGGCGGCAGCCCCAATGATGCGGCCGCCACCAGAATGCACCCGCCAGCACCGCCAATAACAAGACCGACAAGTGGAAAGGCCCAGAGTGCGGAGGTGAGATTTGGCGGGCGGTCAGCCGGAAAATGATGCCAGCCTGTCGGAATGCGGCTGAGAAGAAGAAAGGCGGCGGCACAGTCGCCAACCGGGGACTGCCGACGCGCAATGTCCCTGTCCGAGCTCATGTTTCCTTGCTGACGCCTGCCTCGGCAAAGGTCGCCATACCGTTATGCGCCGCCAGCGCCGCGCGCACCAGCAAGGTTGCCACCGCGGCGCCACTGGCCTCACCAAGCCGCATGCGAAGATCGACAAGCGGCTGCTTTCGCAAGGCCGAGGCAAGGCGGATATGCCCCGGTTCGGATGACAGATGTGAAATCATGCAATGGTCGAGAACATCCAGCCTGTTGCCTGCAGTCAGTGCCGCCGCCGCGGATGACGAGATGAACCCATCAAGCATCACCGGAATGCTGCGAAGGCGTGCCTCCAGAACCGCACCGGCAATGGCCGCCAGCTCACGCCCGCCGCAGGCGGCAAGAAGGCTGACGCAATCAGTCATGCTGTCGTAATGCCGGTCGATGGCGGCCTGTACGATCATTGCCTTGTGCGTAACACCGGCCTGGTCGAGGCCCGTTCCGGGACCGACCCAGCCACCGGCGTCACCACCAAAGCGGGCCATGCTGATGGCGGCTGCGGCGGTGGTGTTGCCAATTCCCATCTCACCGACAATGAGATAATCGCAGGTCTCGCCAATGGCAGCCGCGCCGGCATTCATGGCGTGGATCACCTCATCGGGGTCCATCGCCGGCGCCGTCGTGAAATCAATGGTGGGACGGTCAAGATCGAGTGCCGTGACACTCAATTCCAGCCCGGCGGTCTCGCAAAGCTGGTTGATGGCGGCGCCGCCAGCCTCGAAATTCCACACCATCTGCTGGGTGACTTCCTGCGGGAACGGGCTGATCCCCTGTTTGACGACACCATGATTGCCGGCAAAGACAAGGCATTTGCCGTGGTTGATCTGCGGCGCGTCTGTCTTCTGCCATTCGGCCATCCACAGCGCCAGCTGTTCAAGCCTGCCAAGCGAGCCGGGAGGTTTCGTCAGCTGGTCCTGGCGCGTGGCGGCGGCGGCTCGCGCCGCGCCATCCTGTGGTGGCAGGCTGTCCATCACTTCAGCAATATGGCGTGGAGAGGAAAACGAATTCATGGCAGCCCGATAACCAGATCTTTGAGTGAACCAGATACTTAAATTGCTTGGATGTTTATTGCGGTGGTTTAATTCTTAAAGCAATACCCGCCATCATAAAAAACACCTCATCCGCCGCCGCGGTGACGGCCTGATTCAACAATCCGTTGGCGTCACGGAAGCGGCGTGACAGCGCGTTGTCAGGCACGATGCCAAGGCCGGTTTCGCTTGCCACGAGGATGATCCTGCCCTTGCATTCACGCAGAGTGTCGATCAGCGCCTGACGCGCCTGTTCAATATCGCGTTCATGGATCAGCAGGTTGGTTGTCCAGACGCTCAGGCAATCAACAAGGAT
>CENJ01045390.1_pt1 | contig 10361 bp, 7 predicted proteins | sample 356161 | NCBI WGS metagenome assembly CENJ01 (sample SAMEA2619531, study PRJEB7988) | marine metagenome | biome: marine biome (ENVO:00000447); feature: surface water layer (ENVO:00002042); material: "saline water (ENVO:00002010), including plankton (ENVO:xxxxxxxx)" | depth 5 m | reverse complement strand
ATTTATGCTGGATTAACTGGTTTAAATGTTAAAAGTGACCTGAGTTCAGAATTAAGTAAGACTGTTTCGAAAATAGTCAATAAGCTTAGAAAAGCAGGTTCAAAAGGGGTCGTTGTTTCAGGAATTGATGATGTAGCAGTTCAAGAGGTAATATTGGCGATTAATACTTACCTAGGATCAAAAGTGATGGATGTTGCTCAGCCTAAACTTATCCGTCAAGGAAGCAACTCTGCAGTAAACCAACTGGTGTCAGAAATTAAAAGCGGAACAGTTAAAGGCTTAATCACAGTAGGTGTGAATCCAGGGTTTACCTTGCCTAACGCTGATGAATACCTTGCTGCTGTTGAAAAATTAGAATTATCAGCGGCATTTGCCACCAAAGAAGATGAGACTGCAGCTGCTGCACAATTTATAGGTGCCACCCCTCACTACCTAGAAAGCTGGGGAGATTACGAATTTAAAAAGGGTCACTTTGCACTAGCCCAGCCCACTATTAAACCCTTGTTTGACACGCAGCAATTTCAAGATGCCCTTCTGAAATTAATTAAAAGTGACACCAATTACCACCAAGAGATTAAATCCTACTGGCAAGAAAATATTCTAGATGAAAATTCATGGAACAAATCGCTTCATGATGGTTTTCTGTCAACTGATAAGACCATCGAACTTGGTTCATCCAATATTGAGGTGAGTAATCAAATTAAAAAATTATCAGCTTCGACTTCCAAAGGGCTATCCTTAGTACTTTACACTAAAACTGGCATGGGAGACGGACAACAAGCCAACAACCCTTGGTTACAAGAATTCCCTGATCCTATATCCAGGATATCTTGGGATAATTACCTGACCGTTTCTGCAGCTGACGCCAAAGAAACGGGACTTAAAAATGTAAATGTTTCTAATGGTGCTTTGAATGGAAGCTATGCTCAAATCACCGTAGGAAATAAGACGATTACCGCTCCAGTGTTGATCCAGCCTGGTCAAGCCAAAGGAACCATTGGTCTTGCATTTGGTTATGGTGAAAGAAAAGGGTTACAAGAAGAAATGCAAGTAGGAGTTAATGCTTACGCCCTATACAACAATTTTGATTCTGTTCAGGAAGTCAGCATTTCGCCCGCCGATGGATATCATGAGTTTGCTTGTGTTCAGTTACACAACACCCTCATGGGTAGGGGTGATATTATTAAAGAAACCACCTTAGAAATTTTTAATACTAAGGACAAAGAATATTGGAACGCAATACCAAAAGTTTCAAAAAACCACATGGAATATGAAGTTACTTCCTCAGAGGTGGACATGTGGCAATCTTTTGACCGTTCTATAGGACATCATTTTAATTTGTCTATTGATTTAAATGCTTGTACAGGATGTGGTGCTTGTGTCATCGCTTGTCATTCTGAGAATAATGTTCCTGTTGTTGGAAAGACAGAAATTCGAAAGTCTAGAGACATGCATTGGTTGAGAATTGATCGCTATTACTCATCCGGAGAAACTTTTAAAGCAGACGACCAAACCAAAGAAGATATTGCTGGACTTGGAGATTCCCTTACCACATTTGGAAAAATGGAACAGGCGTCAGAGAATCCTCAGGTGGCTTTTCAACCAGTCATGTGTCAGCATTGTAATCATGCCCCTTGTGAGACAGTTTGCCCTGTTGCAGCCTCATCACATGGTCGTCAAGGACAAAATCATATGGCATACAACAGGTGCGTTGGTACGCGATATTGCGCGAACAACTGTCCATATAAAGTAAGAAGATTTAACTGGTTCTTGTACAACAAAAATGATGAGTTTGACTATCATATGAACAACGACCTCGGTCGTATGGTTTTGAACCCTGATGTCGTTGTGAGATCAAGAGGAGTAATGGAGAAATGTTCCATGTGTATTCAAATGACTCAAAAAACCATTTTGGATGCCAAGTTAGCCGGCAGGCAAATCGAAGATGGTGAATTCCAGACAGCCTGTTCCAATGCATGTAGCAATGGAGCGATGACTTTTGGTGATATCAATGATAAATCCAGTAAGGTAGCATCCCTCAAAGAAGAGGACAGAATGTATCACTTGCTTGAACATGTCGGTACTAAGCCTAATGTTATGTATCAGACCAAAGTTAGAAATACGGACCAAACCTAAGAATTAGAAAAAACAATCGTATGGCATCTCATTACGAAGCACCTATAAGAAAACCCTTAGTAACTGGCGATAAGTCCTATCACGATGTTACAGTGGATGTAGCTGCACCTGTGGAGGGCAAAGCCAACAAACAGTGGTGGATTGTTTTCGGGATTGCGCTTACGGCCTTTCTATGGGGATTGGGTTGTATTGCCTATACCATTGGAACTGGGATCGGAACTTGGGGTTTAAATAAAACTGTAGGTTGGGCTTGGGACATTACCAATTTTGTTTGGTGGGTAGGAATTGGTCATGCTGGAACTTTAATTTCTGCGGTTCTCTTATTATTCAGACAAAAATGGAGAATGGCGATCAATCGCTCTGCTGAGGCGATGACTATTTTTTCCGTAATTCAGGCGGGATTATTTCCTATCATTCACATGGGGCGACCTTGGTTGGCCTATTGGGTTTTGCCCATCCCTAATACTTTCGGTTCGCTTTGGGTAAACTTTAACTCCCCCTTACTCTGGGACGTATTTGCTATTTCAACTTATTTATCCGTATCACTAGTGTTTTGGTGGACAGGACTATTACCTGATTTTGCGATGATTCGTGACAGAGCCATTAAGCCCTTTAAAAAGAAAATATACAGTCTATTGAGTTTTGGCTGGTCAGGAAGAGCTAAGGATTGGCAGCGATTCGAGGAAGTCTCTTTGGTTTTGGCAGGGTTGGCGACACCACTTGTACTTTCTGTACACACTATTGTATCCTTTGACTTTGCTACTTCTGTTATTCCAGGGTGGCACACTACTATTTTCCCTCCTTACTTTGTAGCTGGAGCTATTTTCTCTGGCTTTGCAATGGTAAACACCTTACTAATAATCATGAGAAAGGTTTCTAACCTAGAAGATTATATCACCATCCAGCACATTGAATTGATGAATATCGTTATCATGATTACGGGTTCTATTGTTGGAGTGGCCTATATAACTGAGTTGTTTATTGCTTGGTATTCAGGAGTGGAGTATGAACAATACGCATTTTTAAACAGAGCGACAGGACCTTATTGGTGGGCCTATTGGTCGATGATGACCTGTAATGTATTCTCGCCTCAGTTTATGTGGTTTAAGAAACTAAGAACTAGTATTGTCTTTTCATTCATCATATCCATAGTTGTAAATATTGGAATGTGGTTTGAACGTTTTGTAATTATTGTTACTTCCTTGCACAGGGATTATCTTCCATCATCGTGGACGATGTTCTCTCCCACCTTTGTGGATATAGGAATTTTTATAGGAACTATTGGGTTTTTCTTTGTACTGTTTTTATTGTACGCGAGAAACTTCCCAGTGATTGCCCAGGCTGAGGTAAAGACTATTTTGAAGTCCTCTGGAGAAAAATATAAAAAATTAAGAGACAGCAAATGAGCAGTAATCAGGTAATACAAGCTTTGTATGACGATGACGACGTTTTGTTGTCTGCAGTCAAGTCTATTCGAGAGGAAAAGCATCACATCGAAGAGGTTTATACCCCTTTCCCTGTCCACGGTCTAGATAAAGCACTGGGATTGGCGGAAACTCGAATTTCTATCATGGCTTTTATTTATGGATGTATCGGATTTGCCGTAGCTATCTTGATGATGAATTACATAATGATTGAGGACTGGCCTCAAAATATCGGTGGAAAACCCAGCTTTTCTTATATCGAAAATATGCCTGCATTTGTCCCAATTATGTTTGAATTGACGGTATTTTTTGCGGCTCACCTAATGGTAATTACTTTTTACTTAAGAAGTAAATTGTGGCCTTTTAAAGCAGCAGAAAACCCCAATCCTCTGACGACTGATGATAAGTTTTTAGTTGAAATTGAATTACACAACAACGAAAAAGAACTTAAAGCTTTACTGAAAAAAACGGGAGCTATTGATATTACCTTAATTGAAAAACAGGACGATCATGAATAGAATTGCATCTTTGTCGATTTTGATGGTAATGCTTTTGGGGGTTCAAGCTTGTTTCAACCCTTCAAAACCTAATTATCAGTATTTTCCTAACATGTATGAGCCTGTAGGATATGAAACCTATGCAAACTCTGATGCGTTTGCCAATGGTGTAGAAGCTCAATTACCTGTGGAAGGAACTATTAACCGTGGTTGGGAACCTTATGATTATCCCGATAATAATGAGGGTTACGAGGCTGCCAAAGCTAACCTGATGTCTCCTATTGAAGTTAGTGCTGACCACCAAAAACAAGGAAAAGAACTATACGGTATTTATTGCGCTGTATGTCACGGAAATAAAGGTGATGGACAAGGAATTCTAATGACAAGAGAAAAATATTTAGGAGTTCCTAGTTATGCAGATAGAGATATCACCGCTGGGAGTATTTACCATGTATTGATGTATGGAAAAAACGCAATGGGTTCCCATGCTGGTCAAGTGAACGCAAAGGAAAGATGGCAAATTGCGCAACACGTATTGCAATTAAGACAAAACCTAATCAAAAAATAATTTATTGAACGGTATGTATACATTCACAAATAAATTAAGAAATCTTTCCATCATCCTGATGGTGATTGGATTTTTAGGTTTGACTTACGGATTTTTAACTGCTCCTAACACCGTTGAACAAGCCAATGCGATGGTCGCTGACGGCCACGGTGATGGACATGGAGGAGATCATGGGGCAGGAACTCACGATAATCATCCAGTAGTAGATAAGGCAGACGCACACGCCGATGATAAGCATCATAATGAAACTGCTGCTCATGAAGATCACCACCAAGGGGGTCATGGAGAAGCACATGATAAAGATGCCCATGGCGAAGATCATCATGGCGAACATTTATTACACCAATTACAGAATAAACCTTGGGCTGCCCTTTATGTAGCCGCTTTTTTCTTTATGATGATTGCTCTGGGAACCTTGGCTTTTTATGCAGTAAATAGAGCTGCTCAAGCCGGTTGGTCTCCAGCATTGTTTAGAGTGATGGAAGGAATTACCGCTTACCTATTACCTGGCGCATTGATCGTATTTGTTATTTTGGCACTATCCGGAATGCACTTCAATCACCTTTTTATATGGATGGATCCTGAGGTGGTAGCACATGACAAATTGATACAAGGTAAAGTAGGTTTTTTAAATGTTCCAGGTTTTCTAATTCGTGCATTGATATACATTGGCGGGTGGGCAACTTATCGCTATTTCTCTAGAAAATTTTCTTTGGCTCAAGATCAAGCCGATGATATTTCTAATCACAAAAAGAACTTTAGGATTTCAGCTGGATTTTTGGTGTTCTTTATCGTTACTGAATCCATGATGTCTTGGGACTGGATCATGTCAATTGACCCACACTGGTTTAGTACTTTATTCGGTTGGTATGTATTTGCGAGTATGTTTGTGTCTGGAATTACGACCATTGCATTAATTACTATCTATCTTAAATCAAAAGGGTATTTGGAAAAAGTCAATGACAGTCATATTCATGACCTTGGAAAATTCATGTTTGGGATTAGTATTTTTTGGACCTATTTGTGGTTCTCTCAATTTATGTTGATATGGTATTCGAATATTCCAGAAGAAGTTACCTATTTCATCACAAGAATCGAAGACTACAATATTCCTTTCTTCGGAATGTTGATTATGAACTTTATATTCCCCTTATTGATTTTAATGAACAGTGATTATAAGCGGGTGAATTACATCATTGTGATGACTGGAATAGTAGTTATTTTAGGACATTACGTAGACGTATTTAATATGATTATGCCTTCAGCAGTTGGAGATCAATGGTTTATTGGAATAGCTGAGGTAGGAGGATTTTTATTCTTCTTGGGCCTATTCATTTTTGTTGTATTTAAAGAAATTTCGAAAGCACCGCTTCATGCTGTGGGAGACCCATTTATGGGAGAGAGTGAGCGCTTTCATTATTAATAATAAATGGTTTAGATAGATGACGATTTTATTGACACTTACGGTTTTAGTATTGGTTGCGATTTCCATTTGGCAAATCACCAAAATATTTGAATTGTCTCAACCAAAAAAAGTCAACACCCAAGTTGCGGATGATGATGACAATCGATGGAATGGCCAGTTGATGTTTGCCTTTTTGATTTTTATTTATGGAATTACCTTATTTTCTTTTTGGAAGTGGGGTGATGTAATTTTACCCAAGGCTTCTTCAGAACACGGTTCAGAGTATGATAGTCTATTATGGATTTCCTTTGCCATTATCTTTTTTACGCAGACCATTACACAAGCATTATTGCACTACTTTGCCTATAAGTACAGAGGAGAGAAAGGTAAAAAAGCACTTTTCTATGCCGATAATGACCGATTAGAAGCTATTTGGACAATAATCCCAGTAATTGCCTTGGCAGGTTTGATTTTGTATGGCCTATATACTTGGACTGACATCATGACTGTTGAAGAGAATGAAGAAGCACTTGTTGTAGAGCTTTATGCCCAACAATTCAACTGGAAGGCTAGATATGCAGGGGATGACGGTGTATTGGGAGATGCCAATGTCCGCTTTTTACAAGATTTCGATGGGAAGAATTTGGTTGGAATTGACGCCACTGACCCTAACGGATTTGATGATGTTGTAGTTCAAGAATTGCATTTGCCCGTTGGCAGAGAGGTGATATTTAAAATGCGTTCCCAAGATGTTTTACACTCGGCTTACATGCCCCACTTTAGAGCGCAGATGAATTGTGTTCCTGGAATGATTACAGAATTTGCTTTTACGCCTACTGTCACGACTGAAGAAATCAGGCAGACAGACGAGATGAAAGCTAAAGTCAAAAAAATTAATAAAATCAGAAGAGATAATAGTCAAGAATTAATTGCAAAAGGTGAGGAGCCTTTAGAGCCATATGTCTTCGATTATTTGTTACTTTGTAATAAAATTTGTGGAGCGTCGCATTATAATATGCAAATGAAGATAATTGTAGAAACTCTCCAAGAATATGAAAAATGGATGGCCGATCAGCAAACCTTTGCTGAGTTCATTCAGTAATTAATTAAATAAATTTAGATTATGTCAACAGCAGCAGCACATGTAGAGGAAGAGGATCACGGACATCATCACAAAGAAACTTTTATCACCAAGTATGTATTCAGTCAGGATCATAAAATGATCTCTAAACAATACCTAATTACGGGGCTTTTTATGGGAATTATTGGGATAGCAATGTCATTGTTATTCCGTTTGCAATTGGCTTGGCCTGAGCAACCTATGGGCGTTATGCAGGCTTTATTGGGGAAATGGGCTCCCGATGGGGTCATGGATCCCAATGTATATTTGGCTTTAGTAACCATTCATGGAACCATCATGGTATTCTTTGTACTAACCGCAGGACTGAGTGGAACCTTTAGTAACTTATTAATCCCATTACAAATTGGAGCTAGAGATATGGCCTCCGGTCTATTGAATATGATCTCTTACTGGTTGTTTTTTCTTTCCAGTGTTATCATGGTAGCTTCCTTGTTTGTGGAAGCTGGACCGGCAGCTGCTGGGTGGACGATTTATCCTCCACTGAGTGCCTTACCTCAAGCGCAACCTGGATCAGGTTTGGGAATGACCCTTTGGCTAGTTTCAATGGCGATTTTTATTGCTTCCTCGCTTTTGGGTTCACTTAATTACATTGTAACCGTACTAAATTTAAGAACCAAAGGAATGACCATGAGTCGTTTGCCTTTAACTATTTGGGCATTTTTTGTCACTGCGATTATTGGGGTAGTTTCTTTCCCTGTTTTATTATCAGCGGCACTTCTACTAATCATGGATAGAAGTTTCGGAACTTCCTTTTTCCTGTCCGATATCTTTATACAAGGAGAGGTATTACATTATCAAGGAGGGTCTCCCGTGCTCTATGAACACCTATTCTGGTTCTTAGGTCACCCTGAAGTTTATATTGTATTACTTCCGGCATTGGGAATTACCTCCGAAATTATCGCAACCAACTCCAGAAAACCCATTTTCGGATATCGTGCTATGGTTGCCTCCATTTTGGCGATTGCCTTTTTATCCACCATCGTATGGGGACACCATATGTTTATTTCGGGAATGAACCCATTTTTAGGATCGGTATTTACTTTTACAACACTATTGATTGCCATACCCTCTGCCGTTAAGGCATTTAATTATATTACCACCCTTTGGAAAGGAAACTTACAACTAAACCCAGCCATGCTGTTTTCTATCGGTTTGGTTTCCACTTTTATATCCGGTGGTTTGACAGGAATTATTTTAGGAGACAGTACGCTTGACATCAATGTACACGACACCTATTTTGTAGTAGCTCACTTTCACTTGGTAATGGGTATCTCAGCCCTTTACGGACTATTTGCGGGGGTTTATCATTGGTTTCCAAAGATGTTTAAACGAATGATGAATAAAAATTTGGGTTATGTACATTTTTGGGTAACAGCCATTTGTGCTTACGGAGTCTTTTTCCCTATGCACTTTATCGGAATGGCAGGACTGCCAAGAAGATATTACACCAATACGGCTTTTCCTTATTTTGATGATTTAGCCAATATTAATGTTGTTATCACAGTCTTTGCATTGATTGCTGGAGCTGCTCAATTGGTTTTCCTTTACAATTTTGTCCACAGTATATTCTACGGTAAACCTGCAGAGCAAAATCCATGGCGTTCTAACACCTTGGAGTGGACTGCACCAGTTGAACATATACATGGAAACTGGGAAGGAAAAATTCCCGAGGTACACCGCTGGGCATATGACTATTCAAAACCTGGACAGGAAGAAGACTTTGTCCCTCAGCATATTCCCTTAAAAGAGGGTGAAGAAGAATTACAACATTAGCCAAATTCTACGCAATAAATAAAGAGCTGCCATTCGGTGGCTCTTTTTGTTTTAAAACTAAACTAAGAATCATTTATCTTTGTTAGTGATGAATGAGTTTTTAGATCCTTCTGGGGGTCAGTTTACTCCAGAGGAAAAGGACATAGATAGGGCATTACGTCCAGAGAGTTTTGATGATTTTGCAGGTCAAGAAAGCATCTTGGAAAACCTAAAGGTTTTTGTTGCAGCCGCCAACCAAAGAGAAGAAGCGCTCGACCACACCCTATTTCACGGCCCTCCCGGGTTGGGGAAAACCACCTTGGCCTACATTTTAGCAGGGGAACTTGAGGCAGGTATTAAAATGACCTCAGGACCGGTTCTGGATAAGCCTGGGGACTTGGCAGGCTTACTGACCAACCTGCAACCCAGAGACATTCTGTTTATTGATGAAATTCATCGCTTAAGTCCAATCGTTGAAGAATATCTCTATTCCGCTATGGAGGACTATAAAATCGATATCATGATCGAAACGGGTCCCAATGCCAGAACAGTTCAAATCAATTTAAATCCTTTTACACTGGTTGGTGCAACTACCCGCTCTGGTTTGTTGACCGCTCCTATGCGAGCGCGATTTGGTATCACCAACCGTTTGGAATATTACAACACCGAACTGTTATCTAACATTGTTGAAAGAAGTGCAGCCATCCTCAATGTTGATATTAAAACAAATGCTGCTATCGAAATTGCAGGAAGAAGTAGAGGAACACCCAGAATTGCCAACGGCCTATTGAGAAGAGTTAGAGACTTTGCTCAGATAAAAGGCGATGGTAAAATTGATATCGAGATTACCAAGTATTCACTTAAAGCCTTGAATGTTGATGCCCACGGACTTGATGAAATGGACAACAAAATATTAACTACTCTTATTGATAAATTTAAAGGAGGCCCAGTAGGAATTACAACATTGGCAACTGCAGTATCCGAAAATGGAGAAACGATAGAGGAGGTTTATGAACCCTTTTTGATCCAGCAAGGTTTTCTAGTCAGGACACCTAGAGGTAGAGAAGTCACTGAATTAGCCTACAAACACCTAGGGAGGATAAAAGGTAACCAAGAAGGATTGTTTTAAAATGAATCCAAAAGATTACACGCAATTCATTAAGACTGAATCCAAAAAGTTAGGCTTTCTCTCTTGTGGTATTTCCAAAGCTGAATTTTTAGAAGAAGAAGCCCCGCGTTTGGAGCAATGGTTAAATGAAGGAAAGCACGGTAAAATGGCTTATATGGAAAACTATTTTGACAAACGCCTCGATCCGCGTCTGCTGGTTCCAGGGGCTAAAAGTGTAGTTTCCCTTTTGCTCAATTATTACACCGAGGAACAGCAAGCGGAAGGTGCCCCTAAAATCTCCAAATATGCCTATGGCACCGACTACCATTT
>CENJ01149454.1_pt1 | contig 10362 bp, 7 predicted proteins | sample 356161 | NCBI WGS metagenome assembly CENJ01 (sample SAMEA2619531, study PRJEB7988) | marine metagenome | biome: marine biome (ENVO:00000447); feature: surface water layer (ENVO:00002042); material: "saline water (ENVO:00002010), including plankton (ENVO:xxxxxxxx)" | depth 5 m | reverse complement strand
AGCAGTAAGAACAATGCATTTGGAAAAAGGCATTTGGAAAAAGGCAGTTGGAAAAAGGCATTTGGAAAAAGGCAGCTAGAAGAAAGCGCTTAAGAAAACTGCTCAAAGAGTAGGCCCATAGACACGTCAAGAGGTCTGGCACGAGAGCCACTTACACAACCAGGAGAAATTCACCGTGACAGCATTGCGCGAGGCGTTGCAGAAGCCGATCACCCTGTTGATTTTGATGTCGATTGCAATGCCAGTGGCTTTCAAAGCCTGGAATGCGTTGCTCAACAACTTTGTGGTAGAACGCGCTAGTTTTACCGGCGTCGAAATCGGTATTTTGCAAAGCCTGCGCGAGGTTCCCGGTTTCCTCGCTTTTACCACCATCTTTGTGCTGTTGATTATTCGCGAACAAACCTTCGCGGTGCTGGCACTAGCCATTATGGGGTTAGGCGTCGCGCTCACCGGATTTTTCCCAAGCGAATACGGCCTGTACTTCACCACGGTGTTGATGAGCATCGGGTTTCACTATTTCGAGACGGTGAAGCAATCTCTTAGCCTGCAATGGTTTTCCAAGGATGAAGCGCCACAAATGATGGGACGATTGATTGCGGCGGGCGCGTTGGCTTCGCTGATTACGTATGTGGTGCTGTGGGTGTTCTTGGAGTGGCTGGTACTCGACTACATTTGGAACTTTGTGTTTTTTGGCGGTATTTGTGTCGCGCTGGCTGTCTTGATGGGCATGGCATTCCCGCACTTTCCCAATGCCGCCGCGCAGAATAAACACTTGGTGTTGCGCAAGCGGTATTGGTTGTACTACATGCTGACGTTTCTGTCTGGCGCGCGTCGGCAGATCTTTACGGTTTTTGCGGCGTTTTTAATGGTCGAGAAATTTGGCTATAGCGCATCACACATCACGCTGTTGTTTTTAATCAATTATGCATTTAACTGGCTGTTCGCCGAAAAAATTGGACGCTTGATCCGGCAGATTGGCGAACGCCGTGCGCTGACTCTGGAATACACCGGTCTGATCTTCGTGTTTACGGCTTATGGCCTCGTGGAAAACAGCACTTTGGCAGCTGTGCTGTATGTGGTTGATCACATGTTTTTTGCGATGGCGATAGCGATCAGCACGTACTTCCAGAAAATCGCTGATCCCAAAGACATCGCCAGCAGCGCCGGCGTGTCATTTACGATCAATCACATTGCTGCCGTGGTCATACCCGCAGTGCTGGGTTTAGTTTGGGTGTGGTCTCACAGCCTGGTGTTTTATGTTGGGGCGGCCATCGCATTTTGCTCGCTGGTGGCGAGCCAGTACATACCTAACCAGCCTCAACCAGGCCACGAGACGCGACTGAGTCACTTGGCTGATAGTGCCGCGCGCGCTTAGTTCGCGGCTTTAGAAATCAGCAGATCGCATCCGCCGTTAGAACCTGAGTAGTATTGTTAGCTTGGTCAGATTCTTTATTGTGCGAGTCCTACAACGCTGCGATTGTTGCGCTCGCTCGCTGGAAGGCGCGTATAAGCCGCTTCACTAAGAGCTAGGTATAGCTTCCAGTGTGCCGCAAAGTCCATCACCCAATGCCGCATATTCTTCTTGGTTAAAAGCTTCAGCGCGGAAGATCTGTGTATAGATTTCACAGCGCAGTTCCGGCCGACCGAAGTTGGTGTCGTTAATCAGCTCGGACTTTACCGTTTCTAAAGTGACGATCTGATCGTCCATGAAAATACCTTGATCCGCCGGCGAATCCAGAATGATGGTGGTCTTGTCATCCTGCCGCCAGGCCAACCAGGGCACTTCATGTCCATCGCGGCCGCTGCCAGGATTGCCGGCATAAGCGAACTCCGCCCAATAAGACATCATACTTTTAGAAAGGGCATATTGCGCGTCGTCGTCTGGATAAATTCCCAAGCTGCTGAAGCCCAAATCGAATTCACCGAAAGCAAAAGCGATTTCCAGGCCGTGTGCCGCGCCGAGCGCCTTACTTAAGTCAAAACCATATCGGCTCGGTTCTTCGTCCCAGTCAAATCGATAGGTATAAACGTTGGGGTTGCCGGCGAGGGTCATAAACTCGGCGATGTTGTCGACGCTAGTGGCCCGGTCACGTAATGCGCCATACTTTACTTGTTGGAGATAGCTGTTTGGATCTTTCAGGCGTGGTAAAAAGCCGAGGAAGTTTTCGATGTATCGGGGATCGCTCACCATAAATAAGGCCGGCTCGTCGCGGTTGTTGCCGATAATGATCGGCATGGCATTGTGATTATCTGTACTGGTGAAGAGGCGCTCGAGGTCTAAACCAGGGAGGACGTGACCGTCGCCAAAGCCCCGCGGCGTGTCGGTCATGCCAAAGCCTCTGCCGTTCAGATGGATGAAAAAGTCATCGGGCTGGCGACTGTATAAAAAGGCTTTGATGTTGTCGCTACTCATATCACCAAGCATTTGCGCGGCGTTCGCAGCGTCAACGCGCTCATCTGCAATCAGCATTTTTTGGAGCAGTTCGGCGCTACTGTTGGTATGGCCGCCCTCCATTAGCGGCAAGCGCGCGTGGCTGACTGGTGTGGTGCCGAAACCGCCGCTTTGCACAATGACGCGATGCATTAGACCTTCCGCCAGCGGTGAGGCCATGAGTGCGAGCGCGTTGTACCCACCAGCAGATTCGCCGAAAACCGTAACGTTATCAGCGTTGCCACCGAATTCGACAATGTTGTTTTGTACCCACTGCAAAGCGCGAACTGTATCTAGGGTGCCGAAGTTGCCAGAATCATCAGCCGGGTCGCCGGTTTCCAGTGCGACGTGCGAAAACCAGCCAAAGACACCCAGCCGGTAGTTGATGCTCACTACAACGACATCTTGCTGGCTTGCGAGTGCTGAGCCGTTGTAGTTACCCGCGTGACCAATACTATTGCCACCCCCGTGGATCCAGACCATAACGGGCAGATTATTCGCGTTAGGCGGTGACCAGATGTTTAGGTACAGGCAATCCTCTTGACCTACTACGCCGGCCTCTGATGGGGTGACATTGCCGCCGGTGAGGGCGTTGTTGAATTGCGGGCACATTGGCCCCGGCGCAAGCGTTTCGATGACTTTGCTGGCTTTCAACGGTGGCAGCGGTGCGCGCCAGCGCAGTTCGCCTACAGGGGGTTGGGCAAAGCCGATGCCCTGCCACGAACGCGCTCCGTATTTGTCGATGAAGCCAACCACTGTGCCCGAGGTGGTGTTGCGCAGCGTCGTTTGCTGCGCGACAGTCGGTTCGGTATCTGGTGTTTGATCGTTAACAAAGAAGTAGCCCGCCACAACAACGACTAGCCCGATAACGATGATGATTGCTCTTGCTTTGGCCATACCTGGCTCCTGAAATCCCCGACGCAGCTTACCTCATTCGGAAGTTGCGCCGTAGTGCTGGCGCATGTTTGACCGGTGCCGTTGTCAGCGGTCCTATGTTTAGAGTTAAGGCGTCCTGAGTGCTCAGCCTCGGCCAGCTTTAAAGGCGAGGTTAAAAAGTAAGCCTGACAAGACGAGCTTTTAAAGGTGTAACTTCATTATTGGGGTTGAGAAGGGGTTAAGAAGGGGTTGCAGCCTAAAACCAGCGGCCCAATTTCAGCGAGCTAGACTCAAAAGTTCAGATGCAGCAGGTCAGGTGCAGCCGGCGAGTTAGTCGCTGCGATCCAAGATCTCTTCCAATTTGGCTAGAGAGGCTTGCATCCCTTGTTCGATAAACGGTTCAACAGCTGTCGGTTCGACTTCGGTGGTCCAGATAAATTTGGTACCGATGTCATCGTGTTCGAGACGAATACAGGCCAAGTGTGAGGCCAACGGTGGAGTGGATTCGACAACCGAGTACTCGAGCAGCATTTGCGCCTCGTCGCGAGTCACAATGCGTTCCGCCAGATCGCCCGCACCCTCCATAACAAAGCGACGTACTTCACCGTCGAAGTCACAGCCAGCGACGCCGGGTACCCAATCAACCCGGCCAGGGTCGCCGACGATTTGCCATATCTGAGCGGGAGGATAAGGCAGGCTATGTTCAATTTTTACGGCCATAGGTCACTCTTGGTTGCTTGCGCTAAGATCAAACGATGGCGAATCATACCGTAAGCGTCGCTGAAGGCCATACCGGTCCCAGGCTTGTCTTGGCATCCTTGCGAGTTGGGCTGTGTTTGGTTCGCTGTTATACAGAGCTGTTGAGATGGTCTATGTTTGGCGCGGGAGTTTTTACTTGTATTGTTGCTCAAGCTTTTGCGTCTACCAGGGAGGTGGCGTCGCCGTCAGCTCGGCAGTCCTTTGGGTACGCTCAGCCTTATTGCGTTGGGGCGTATCGAGTACGCAAGTAGATCAGTAGGCAAGCAGGTCAGTAGGCAAGCAGATCAGTAGGCAAGCAGGTTAGTTAAGGACCGTTAAAGCGAATCCATTGGCTAATTTGACTGATACTGGCTGACGCTTTTGGGGTTGGATCAGTCTCGGCGTTCGATCGAGACTCGTAGCAGGGAATGGGGATTGAGTCATGCAGGGACCACTACAACACATACGCGTTTTAGATCTAACCATCGCTCGAGCCGGGCCAACGGCGGTGCGACTACTCGCCGATTGGGGTGCAGAAGTCATCAAGATTGAACCACCGCCCCGCAAGGACATTGCAGGTCAGTCGGTGACCGGTGGTAGACGTGGGCCGGATGAGCAAAACTTGCATCGCAATAAGCGATCTCTGGCGATCAATTTGAAAGATCCTGCGGGGCAGGCGCTATTGCATCGCTTGGCGCAGTCTGCGGACATTGTGGTTGAGAACTTTCGCAGCGAGGTGAAGTATCGGCTTGGGGTCGATTACGACACGCTCAAGGCGATCAATCCGCGCCTGATTTACGCGAGTATCTCTGGCTTTGGTCAGGACGGTCCATACGCGAATCGTCCCGGCGTTGATCAAATCGTACAGGGTATGAGCGGCTTGATGTCTGTGACTGGTAATCCGGGCCAAGGCCCGATGCGAGTCGGGGTGGCCATATCAGACACTTCAGCTGGGATGTTTTTAGGACAAGGTATTTTGTTGGCGTTGCTGCATCGTGAGCGCACGGGTGAGGGGCAGTGGGTACACACATCCTTATTCGAAGCGATGCTCGCCAAACTCGATTTTCAGGGTGCGCGTTTTACTATGTCCGGCGAAGTGGCCGAGCAACAGGGAAATGACCACCCGACGCAAGTGCCGATGGGTACTTTCCTCGCCGCGGATGGTTATGTGAATATCGCGGCGTATGGCAGCCACATGTGGCGGCGCTTTTGCGATGCCCTAGGTGCTGACGAGCTGTTTGCGCATCCCGACTATCAAAGCGTTGCCGAGCGCGTTGCGCGCCGCGACGAGATTAAGCGCGATATGAACGCGGTGACGCAGCAATTTAGCGTGGCTGAGTTAGTGCAACGGTTAAACACTGAAGGGGTGCCCTGCGGTCCAATCAATACCATTGCTGAGGGCTTTAGCGACCCTCAGGCAGAACACCTCCGCATGGCGAAACCGGCGCCGCATGAGGTGCTGGGTGATTTGCAGCTGGTACGTTCGCCAATCAATATGTCCCGCTTTCCGCATCCAGACCAGTTCACAAATGCGGCCCCAGACCCTGGTGCAGACAGTGCCGCAGTGCTACGCGATTTGGGATTTTCAGCTGACGAGATTGCCGAACTGCAAACCAACAGTGTGATTGCTTCATGACCAACCGACAGATGATTGGTTATGCCATGGGTGATTTGGGGATCAACCTCTATTTCATCCTGGTGATGACCTACCTATTGTACTTCTACACTGACGTACTTGGCATCAGCGCAACGGCGGCGGCAGGGGTGTTTGGCGTGGCGCGTGTCATTGACGCGGTGACCGATCCCATAATGGGCCTGCTCGCAGAGCGTACCCGGTCGCGATACGGGCGTATGCGTCCGTATATTTTGTTTGGCGCTTTGCCGCTTGGCCTAATCACCATCCTGTGCTTCTGGGTGCCGCCGTTGGCCGAGCCAGGCAAAATACTCTGGGCCTATCTCACCTACATTTTGTTTTCCTTGCTCTTTACTCTGGTATCTATTCCGTATTCAACGCTTTCGGCATCCCTCACTGGCGATTATGCAGAGCGAACCAAGCTATCCACATGGCGTATGGCCGCAGCCTTTGCCGGTGGCCTGCTGGTTTCTTCCGGCACACCTCTGTTTGTGCAGGGTTTTGCCGATAAAGGCGACGGCTATTTTTCGCTCGCGGTGATCTTTGGCTTGGTAGCGACATTGCTGCTGTGGATCACTTTTGCATCGACCAAGGAGGTGATTCAGCCGCCGTTAACGCAAAAGTTAAGTCTCCGCGACAGTGCGAATGCGGTGTTACTGAACCCGCCGCTGCTGTGGGTGATGGGTATTTTTTGCTGCAGTATGCTCAGTTTTACCGTGCGCCAGGCGGTGGCCATTTATTACTTCAATTACTATTTGCAGGCGCCAGCCCAGTTGAGTTTGTATTTTGCGATAACTATCGGCGTGATGTTGCTCGGACTCCTCTTGGTCCCGTACTTGGCTGACCGGGTCGGTAAAACCGGTGCACTGTTAGCCGGAGCCTGGCTGACTATCGCGGCGTCGATCGGTTTTTATTTCAATTCGCCGAGTAATATTGTCGGAGTTTATATCTGGGGTTCCCTTGTGGCGCTGGGCGCAACCCCTGTTGCGGTGCTCGGTTGGGCGATGATCCCTGACACCGTGGAGTATGCTCAATGGAAACTCGGCTATCGGGCAGATGGTGCGATTTTTTCTGTAGCCAGTTTTTTTCAAAAACTTGCTAAAGCGTTAGGCGGTGCTGGCTTGGCGTTGGCGTTGGGAGCGGTGGGCTATGTTGCCAATCAGCCGCAGTCAGAAGCAACGCTTACTGCGCTGCACGCCATCCTGACACTGACGCCGGTTGGTTTGATGTTGATTTTGATGGTTTGTGCGCGTAACTATGGCCTGGATCGTAACACCCATGCGCGTATCCGACTCTCGCTTGACGCGGGCATGACGTCGTCGGCATCTGTTGAGGTCGCACCTCAGGAATGAAGCGCTGGCCGGCAGGTGGGGGGTTGTTTGGCTTTCAAAGCCATGTTGTAAAAAACAGATCACGGGCTTTAGGTTTCAGTCGAGAGGGTGCTGCTCGGGAACGCAGGCATCATCTTTACGGCGCGGTTTAATCCAGGCTGTTTCATGATCGTCTGGTCACAAGTGACTTGGGTAACAAGGTCTTTTCGGAAGTGCCTTTTCAACAATGTCTGTTCAGCAATGTCTGTTCAGCAATGTCTTTTCAGCAATATTTTTGCGCTAGTGTTGAGTCACAACAGGTGTGCGCCTAAACACCTAGCGTGCGTGCTGACGTCGCCATTCGAGCAGCAACAGCTTAGTCGCCATAGCCAAGCCAACGGGCTCGTCGAACATCAAGTGATGATAGGTTCCCGGGATCGTCACGGTCGGCAGCAGACCGTCTTTAGCCGCGAGCATTGCATTGGCAAATAACGCACCCTCGTCTTCACTGCGTTCACCCAAGATCACTGCCGTTGGAGCAGTTATGCCCATGAATTTATCAAACTGATCCGCGCCCATTTCCATGTAGTCAAACAGCGTCGGGTCAAACTTCCAGGTCCAGCCGCCTTCAACTTCTCTCAAACCGTATTCGGCCATGTGGCTCAGTAGTGGTGGATAGACGCCGGGTTGATCGGGAAGCAAACGAAAGCGGCCTAAAGCAGTCTCTTTGTCTTCGTAAACCCTGAGTTTGCGACCGGGTTTGACGCCTTCGCGCTCAACCCGCAGACCCCATTCCATGTACTCCTCCCGGGGTGCGACCGTGAAGTCCATGAATAACACGCCGCCTAGATGCTGATCAAAACGATGACCGGTTTCCAACGCCACAAAGCCACCAAAGCTATGCCCGACAACAAACGGCTTTGGTCCCAACGCTGCAGCTGTGCAGACTGCCCATACCTCATCCGCCATTAAGTCTCCGGTATAGCGCTCGCGCCAATCGCTGTTGCCGTGGCCAGATAGGTCAATCGCCGCAACGCGGAACTGATCTGCCAGCAGCGGCGCGAAGAAGCGCCACCATTCGAGGTGTGCATTGCTGCCATGGATGAGGATTACACCGGGCAAGCCCACTTCACCCCAAACGCGATAAGTGATGGATGCGCCTGCGACGTAAACCGTGCCGCTTTCGCTGGATGCTGAGAGAGATTCGGTATACCAGGGTGGTGCATCCTTGTCTGGGCTGGCGGTGGTGTTCAAAACGGTTAACTCCTGTGCTGTCCTTGTGAGTGGCGGTGCTGTGGCATTAGCGCCGCGGGACTCTAGCAAAGGACGCTAGGGGAAAAAACCTTTCTCATGCTAAGTAACCTCGCACACTGCGCCTGATGGCGATAATCTGTAGCAAAACGGGGGTTAAATTTCTCCTCTGGTTGCCACTACTACGCCGCCAGAGCGGGCGCGCTATCTGGCTTTTGCTTGCTAGCCGCTGTGCTCGGCATGCATTGCTTACAATTCAAATCAAGCCGATCTATTTCCCATTCGCTCCGTTCCTGATGCAGCCGCTTTTGATTAAGATGGGGCATGAATTATTCCACCCAGACTACCCATATTGATTGCCCTTATTGTGGCGAGCGCTTTGAAATCATAGTTGACCCCAGTGAGGCATCCCAAGCCTACATCGAGGACTGCTACGTATGCTGCCGTCCTATTCATCTTACTGTGGAAGTGGAGGGTGACTCAGTGTGGGTTGATGTTCGTGATGAAAACGACTGTTGAGATAACGGACCGTTATTGCCGTAGTCAGCCGTGACGCCGGATTTAGGCGGCCATACGTAACGGGCCTCAGCAAATAGGCAGCCGTTACCGGCTAACACCATGCAATATAAGTGATGTCGGTCCCAACCGACCTCTACCGACCCCTATCAGTCCGTCTCCGCCCATCCGCCCACAATGCGGGCGAGACTGATCTGACAATAAATTATGCGGACGGGTAAGTCGCCAATCTCGCTAGCCTTACCCGCTGGGCCGAGCCAACCGTCTGAAAAAAACTTGCCTTGATCTTATTGTTAGTGATTTTGATAGCCACGTCCCGTCCTATCCCCTTCCCTATTGCCGGGGTGTGCCTGGGTGCGCCTACTTCAGTGCGGCCTGCCAGCAATGCATGTTTACCTGCACTTCCGGCGAGCCATTATCTTAAAAAGTACGCGAAGTTTTGATTATGCCTGCACCGAACAACATCCAACTGATGGGCTTTGCTGCAGAGTTCGCAGTAGACGTTGTCAAAATGTGGCGGCGATCCTTTCAGCGGGCGATGGGTCTGGAAGAGCATAACCGCTACGGAGAGCTACGCGGGCAGTTGGACTATTTCCTTACGTTGCAAAAGCACTATGTCCGCATAGCAATACAGCCGGAATCGAGCAAAGTAGTCGGCTTCATGGTTCTGGAAGATGCGTTTGATGTGTCGCAGCTTTATATAGACACCGACGAGCAAGGTAAGGGCTACGGTTCTTTTTTATTGAATGACGCAAGACAGCGTTGTGACGGCAGGCTTGAGTTACACACCTTCCAGAGAAATTCGCGCGCACAGGCATTTTATTTGCGGCAGGGGTTTGTAGAGATCGCTCGTGGCTATGCGGATTTGGCAAGCAATCCCTGGACCACTAACGTAAATGACCTCGCCGATATCCAATATCGTTGGGATGCATCTCAGTTGGAAGAGTCGTAATCGGAGTTTAGATGCGTTCGACGAGGGTGGCGCAGGCTGATATGTCGAGCTTACGTTACGAGGTGTGTGCTACTAGCGAGGCATAATCCGTTTGCTGATTCTTTAATCACGATGATTTCGCTTAACCGTTTGCCATGCTCCACGCAGTCCGAGCAGCTTGATCTGGAACTTGCTCATCCCGTTTGTCTATGAAAAATCCACCTTGATCGGATCGTTAGCGCGCGCAGAAAAGCGATTCCCTTTAATTCTCCTAGTTGCTATCTAGATTCACCTGATCCCCAGAGCGCCTGATTTTTGCGAGCAGAAATGGCTCGTTTGGCGACCGGAAGAGTGAAGTTGGTCGTCAGTCAACGGATTTACCGACGATTGCTTAAACGTAAGGTAGGTACGTCGAGAATAAACCGCAAAACGCAGGGCGTTGATTGTCGTCTGTGCGATTTAAGGCATGCAATAGCCTTTAAAACTACCGCGAAAGTGAGCGAGACAACGAGTGAGTGAGTACGTAGTCAGCCAAATATCCGTGAAGTGAGACTGCTTTGGGCAGACCTTACCAAAGAAGGTTTTAAAAGTTTTAGGAAATAAACCTATTAATTCTGTTTGCCAGCTCGACCGCGCACATCATCGGTCCCTTGGAATGGTAGGTCATGTTTTCAAC
>CENJ01041898.1_pt1 | contig 10362 bp, 10 predicted proteins | sample 356161 | NCBI WGS metagenome assembly CENJ01 (sample SAMEA2619531, study PRJEB7988) | marine metagenome | biome: marine biome (ENVO:00000447); feature: surface water layer (ENVO:00002042); material: "saline water (ENVO:00002010), including plankton (ENVO:xxxxxxxx)" | depth 5 m | reverse complement strand
TTTATGCAATGACCCACAGCCATCTTACCATCAATATCTATTTCTGTACCTGGAGTACATATATTAGCTGTAGGCCTTTCTCCTGTTCCAACCCCACCTAAGAGTTGAGCCTCGGCACTTACCGGAAACTCTTGGTTTTTAAGCATAGTTCTAGGGTCTTGTGAATGTAGCATTACACCACTATTTTTTATTGACCAACCTGGTGCACCCCTAAGATGCTCACCACTGAATTTATAGTCTAAGCTTAAAATATAATTTTTAAATTCCTTCTTGGTATAAAATAAGTGTCCAAACCTATCTCCAAATTTCCTGTACCTTTCATAGGAAACTTTTATAGATCCATCCTGTACTTTAAAAGTATTTCTGTAGTTTTCACCAAATTCATATCCATTTATTTTTACTTCCCAGCCATCTAAATCTTTACCGTTAAATAATTCAACCCACTTGTTTTTTTCGATACTAGCAGACAGAAGAATCAACGAAACTAATTTTATAATCATATGAATTAATTAAACGAATTAATTTTTAAAAAACCAAACTCTCCCTTATCTGATGCAATAATTACTTCACTTTTATTAACTATGTCAATAACCTGACCTATTTACATATAAGGACAGTTATCTTAAGAATAAGATTATTTAATCTCAAAATTTTATCTGTAAAGTTCATATAATTTATTGCAATTCTATACTTTCTTTTACTGCATCTGAAAAATAGAACTTGAACTTTAAATCGTCATTTTGTTTAATTAAGTAAGCACTCTCAAGCCACTCAAAATTCATCACAATATTTCCAGAATCTGTCTTAACTAAAAACCTACCAATATTTGTAAGTGTTGCATGTGCTGATTCTGAGTCCGTATCAATGACAAAATCTCTTAAATCCCACTCACTTTCAATCATATCAAAAGAGTTTACAAATTCTATAAATTCATCCATTGTATACCTCCTCTCATTCTCAAATATGTAGTAGTCATCAGTAACCAAATCATATAATTTTGTCTTATCGGGATTGTCAACAGACAATGTCTCAAAAAACTGGTAAAACTTAGCTTTGACCTGATCATCAGTTATGATATTTTCATCTTTTTTACATCCATAAAAGGAAAGAAATATTAGTAAGTAGGTTATTTTTTTCATTCTTCTAATTTTTTGTACTCAGTACTTATTAATAAAACAACATTATTTAATGCTTGAAGATAATTTGTTAAATCATTGACTCTACCTTGAAGATTTGATTGTCTCCTCTTTAGTAAATTTTTAAGTTTTTGGTTTTTGTATTTATTAAAAAGCTCTGAATTTGTTATATCTCTATCAAAATTATTTTTTTCTGTTTCAAACCATGATGTAATCTCTTGTGAAATATCTTTAGTTATTCCTGTCATTCCACTCACCCTCTCCTCCTGTTTTGTATAAATTGACTCAATTTCATTTCTTAATTTTTTATTTTTTATTTCCAAAAGCATACCAGAGTAAAGCATCGACTGGAAAAAAATATCATCAGGTTCCCATGCATTCCACCACCCAAACACAAAATAATTATCTTGATTCTTCAAATTATATTCAATCTTTCCGTTTTCAAGTATAAAAAATATATATGGGTTTTCTGTATGAATCTGATATGCTTCTTTTAGGGTTACAGAGTTAAAATTATCTACTACCTGTTCTGTTAGGTATAACATATTTTTAACTTGCTTTAGATGTTCTTTTGTAAAATCGATATTAGACACAATTTCATCACCAAGAGTTATAACTGCATCATTTAATTCTTCTTTCTCTACAGATGTCTGTCTAAAATTTTCAACTGAAAAGGAGGCGAAGATACTTGCAAAAATCACAAACCCCTCTGCTAGATATTTTTTCATTTAATCAATCTATATAAAATTCAAAAGAATAACAATTCGATAATATACTAAGTATTTATATGGATCAATATGATTTTAAATTGTTATGTTTTAAGCATATATATCAGCTTATTTCCTTATCATGTAAACTATAGGTTAGAAAAAAATTTACTCATGTCGTTCAAAATGTATCTACCGATCCCTCCCAGTCTGGGTCAGCTGAGCCGATAATAATATTATTTAATGTATCGAACTGGACAGCATGAACTCTCCCAAATCTTGCTTTACTCTCTAAAAAGTTATATTTACCAGGTAAGTTTTCTTTACTAAAATCCCATACTAAACCTTCATGGTATTCCACCTGAGTTGTATCATTCATATTGAATACTCTTCCGTTTGAAAGAGCTCTATCTAATCTCATTTTTTTATCAATAACATTACTTATAACCTGTGTTATTGCTGTTATAATTCTTGAACCACCTGCTGCTCCAAGAGCCAAATAGAAACCGTTTTCCTTTGTTACAATAGTGGGAGATATATGAGAGTTTGCCCTATCACCAGGTTTGTAGTCTCCTAAATAACCCCCCAGAGTCACAGCATATAAAAACCCAAGCCCATCAGTGACAACCTTAGATCCCATAAGTGGACCAACAGTTTGGGTTAAAGAAATTACATTACCCTCTATATCTGACGCTGAGAGATGGGTAGTGTGTCCTAAATCAGCTACCCACTCACCATTAATTTCATTAGGCAGGTTATATGTTAATTTTGACTTTTTTAATGATTTAGATAATTGAAGGGCATGTTCTTTAGATAATATTATCTCTAACGAATCTTTATATTTTTGCTTTGGTCTATCTAGGTAAGCTACCCCTATAATATCAGAAAATAATTTAACCCACTCTAAATCTGATAAATCTTTAATGTTAAAATAAGATAATATATTCAATATTTCAATAGTAATTGCACCGTAAGAAGGGAGGTAAAGAGAATAAATATCAAATCCTCTATAACTGCCCTCAAGTACTTTTGAATCTTTAGCCTCGTAGTTTTCCAGGTCGTCTAGAGATAAAATTCCTCCATTTGACTGTATGTCTTCTACAATCTTATTTGCAATTTCTCCCTTATAGAAACCATCTCTACCCCTATCAGATATTTGTGTTAATGTTTTAGCTAAATCTTTCTGAATTACAAGGTCACCAGGGTTATAATTTTCTCCATTATTTTTTAAAAAATACTTCTTTGTACCACTAAAATTCTTAATAATATCTTTTGCTAATTTTTGACGAAATGATTCGCCTGGTAATATATGATATCCATTTTTGGCATGATAAATTGCATCTTCCATCACTTCACTAAGAGAAAGTTTACCATAATCTTTATTTAATTTAACTAAGCCTGCGACTACACCTGGTATGCCAATTGTAGAGTACCCATAACTATTTTTGGGATGTGTTTCAGCATCGTAATTTTCTGGGACTTGGGTTGAAGCGTCAACTCCTCTAATATCACCATTAGGTAACTTTACAATTGCCTGTAGTCTACCACCAATACCACTCATACTTGGTTCGACTACACTTAAAACAAAAGCAGTTGCTACTGCAGCATCAATCGCATTTCCTCCCTTTTTTAATATTTTTATTCCTGCTTCCGATGCTAATGGGTGTGCAGAACTCACAACACCATTTTTGCCTTTGGCAAATTGGGGTGGAGATTCTACATCTTTATATGAACAAGAAGCTATAATTATTAGAAAAAAAAATAATAAAAGGGATCTTAAATACATCAAAATAATAAATCAGCTATCTAAACAGACATAATATTCTGGATATTATATACACTAAAACACCATACATAGTACTGATAAGTGCTATCCTTAAACCTCCTGCAAGGACTGATGGAGATACATTACCAACTTGCTGGATAGTATTAAATGCCGAGTAAAGTCCTATAAAAGACCCTAGAACACCTATTGATAAGGCTAGATTTCCATATGTTTTTAGTTTATCACTGTGCAGATAAAAAGAAACTCCTACCAAAACCAAAAAAATTGATATTAGTGACATGAAAAGAACTCCTCCCTCTAAAAATAGATTTATCATACTTATATATTTAGATTTTTTTAATTAATAATTTTTCATAATAAACCATTTCCATATCAGTTTATAAGTTATTTTAGAACCTGAGGTCAGAATACCTACCCTATATATTCTTCCAGCAAACCATAAAGCGAAAATTACAGAAATAATTAATATCATAATTGACAAAATCAATTGCCAATCGGGAACACCAAATGCAAGGCGAGCCATCATGAGTATTGGTGATGTCAGTGGGAACATACTTAAAAAAAATGATGCATTTCCCTCTGGGTTATTTAAAACAATACCCATAAACATTAAACTAGCAATTATTGGTAATGAAATTGGCAAAGTAAATTGGTTTGCGTCTTGGAGGTTATCAACAGCAGAACCAATTGCTGCAAAAAATGCTCCATACAAGAAGAATCCACCAAGGAAATATATAAGGAAAATTAAAACAGTTTTCTTTATGTCGACAGCAGCAAACATGTCGTATATACCTTTAACAATTTCTTTGGAGTTATTAACATCCTGCTCTGTCTGAACTATTTGTGTAGTTTCATAAGAATTTATACCAAAATACATTGAGGTAAAAGTAGATATCGAGGTAACTAATATTATCCAAATAAATATCTGTGTAAATGCCACAGCACCAACCCCAAGAACCTTTCCCATCATCAGCTGTGTAGGTTTAATTGAAGATACTATTATCTCTACTACTTTACTGGTTTTTTCGTCAAGGACACTCTGTAAAATGAAGCTACCATATATAAAAACAAACATATATATCAAAAATCCATTAAAATACCCAAGACCAAAGGCTAGGTCAGAATTAGACTGTTTTACTCCTATCTCATCAGAAACACCCTCAGCCTCTTTATCCACACTGTAGGTCTCCATAGTGATTCTAGTTCTTAATTTATCTAAGGACTCCTCATTAAGTTTAAGATCTTGAATTTTTAACTCTCTTATCTTATTCTCAACTAAACTCTCTATCCCACTTATAAGATCGCCACTTGGTACATTCTTAGAATAGAACCTCAAATCCTTTGGCTCATAAATATCAAATTCAGGTATTTCAAGGGCACCATATATTTCTCCCTCATCTATCATATTCTGTATTTCTGAAATATCGTTATCAGTATGTAGAAATATATCACCACGTATCCTTGTTGAGTCTTCGATAAAATTATTCTTATCTAATAAGGCAATTACCCTTTCCTCTTTCTCTTCAGTTGTCAACACAAAGACAGTAATTGCTATGAATAGAGGAAAAATAAGTGGAGTTAATATGGTTGAAAGTATAAATGATTTTTTCTTTACTCTCTCCAGGTACTCTCTTTCTAATATTATCCAGATCTTATCCATTTTTACCCTCCTCTACTTTCATTATAAATATATCGTTCATATTAGGCACTTTTTGCTCAAAAGAAATGATGTCCATACTTTTTGAAATATCTGAGAACAATGTCCTATATGATTTTCCTTTATTAAGAGATATTTCAGTCTCATATACATTTTGAGAAATTTTATTTTGAGATACGATTGAATAAAGTTGATCTTTGGCACTTATTTCCTTATTATGTTTCAGTATGAAGTTATCTGATTTAGCATTCATTTTTATCTCATCAGTGTTACCATCTAAAATTTTTTTTGAGTTGTTTATCATGGCAAGGTGGTCACAAAGTTCATCTACTGATTCTAACCTATGTGTAGAAAATATTATTGTCTTTCCCTCAGCCTTCAATCTCAACAAATTTTTTTTAACAAGATTTGCATTTACAGGATCAAAGCCTGAAAAGGGCTCATCTAAAATTATTAGTTCAGGGTCGTGGATAACAGTTGAAATAAATTGTACTTTTTGACTCATGCCTTTTGATAAGTCCTCAATACTTTTTTTCCACCAGTTAGACACCTCTAAATTTTTAAACCATTCGGCAGCAGAGTCAATACATCTATCTCTTGAAAGTCCTTTAAGTTTTCCCATAAAAAGCAAAAAGTCACCAACCTTCATCTTCTTATATAAACCTCTCTCTTCAGGCATATATCCTATTTTTCTTACGTCATCATAGGTTATTTTTTTATCATTTATGAAAATATCTCCTTTATCCTGGTTAATGATTTGATTAATAATTCTGATCATGGATGTCTTTCCTGCACCATTGGGTCCTAGAAGTCCAAAAATACTTCCTTTGCTAACATCTAAAGACACATTGTCAAGTGCCATGTGGTCAACGTATGATTTAGTTATATTCCTTACTGATAACAATTTATCTTATTTGATTGTTTTAGTTGAATTCCAAGATAATAAATCAAAATTTAAATAAAGAGATAAATTTTAATATAAGCATTATCCATTATTATGGGTCACAATTAATAAAACTTGGTTTTGGGAGATTCCAAGAGCTTGCATTCTCATAAAATGAATTACATTCTGATACATTACCTACGTCCCAAATAGATAAATCTTGATTAAAATTTTTGGCATCATAAAACATTTTTTCCATGTTAGTAACATTGGACACGTCCCAGTTTTTAAGGTCTTGCGCTATATCAGTACCCATAAACATTTCTTTCATATCTATCACCTGAGATACATCCCAAAGTGAGACATCAGGGTTGGCATATAATGCACCTCTAAACATTCTCTTCATGTTTTTTACATTTGAAACATCCCAACTTGATATATCTACATTCGTGTTGTAGGCATGAAAAAATATTCCTTCCATACTTTGCACACCACTCACATCCCAATTTGATATATCTTGGTTAAATCCGTTAGTATTCCAAAAGGTAAAATACATTGATTTCACTCCACTCACATCCCATGAACTCATATCGAATTTATCACTAATAACACAGGGAAGTGAGCAGAGCTCTCTTATTTCTTCAATAAATGAAGTCGCAAACCTTACCTCTTTATTATAAGTTGAGGGACCTAGAGATCGGATATGGTTCCAATCCCTTACTATCATTACACTGTCACCTTTATATAATACTACTTCACCTAAATAATCTGAGGCATAAAATGTTGCTTTTAAAGTAGTTCCATTTTCATCAAGTTTAATTAATGAACATCCAGAGTTATTAACTGATGTATTGTTAGGAGTATTTGGACAGTTATCATCTATATTAATTACGCCGTCATTATCATAGTCATTATCTACTTCAGAACATCCAACTGAGTTTACTTTAGTTCCTGTCTGCGTTTTCTTACATAAGTCATCTTTGTCGGCAACACCATCCATATCCGAATCTAAAAGTTTAAAATTTGCAGTTATTGAGACGTTACTTATTATATTAAATCTTATCTCAGGATTTTTACTTTCGTAATCTCCAGACCAGCTGTCAAACTCATAATATTCATTGGGATTAGCTAAAATAATTACCTCATCTCCACCTAAAAAAATATTTTTTACCTGACTAATAGACCCAGAACCTTCAGGGTAAATATTTGTAATAAGAATAAAATTTTCATCTTGTTCACAAGAGATAAATAATAAAAAAAATATATATAATCGTCTCAATTTATATGATGAAATTCTTTACAGTATCAAACGAGATAGTATACTTAATAGTTATTTGTCATTTATTAGAATAAGGATAGTCTAATCAATTGGATACATATTAAAATTTTGATCGTCAAAGTATTTTATTCTATTAGGCATAGCTTCTTCGATAGTCTTCCTTAAAGACTCTGTTATTCTATCAGATCTGTACCTCACAGCAAGATACGGTAGGTAGCTTTCTGCAATGTCTTCTCTAATCGGATAGTCTCTGGCATAATTAGAAATAAATTCACAATCCATTTCCTGAGCATTTACCCATCCTTTTGACTCGGCGTGGTAAGAGTCTAAAGAGGTGTGTGAAGCTTCATGGACGAGAGTTTCCTCAAGTATTCCCTGATTTTCATAATTTTTTTCAGACCAGTCAGTATGTATAAGAAGGTTATTATTTCCTCCACCAAAAGGTTCATCTCCCCTATGAATCCAAGATGTCTCCACATCTTTTCTCAGCTGAGTTGTTAACCTCCCTATTACCTCTGCATATTTCAAGGCATATACCTGAGCGTTTTCCCATGTACCAAACTCGGGGTTAACTTGGATCTCAATAACTAGACCATCATCATACTCAGCGGGAAATAAGAAAGGTTCTAACATTACCCAACCAGATCTCCTGTCATACATTTGTCTTTCTGCAGTACCCGCGTAAGATAAGCTGACAAATGTGGTGGGATCTTCTGATGTTATAATATCCGGGTCAATAAATATAGTACCACCAAATGGTGGACTATAATTTTCATCACATATTTGTGTTTGATTAATTCTATCGTTTGAGCAAGAGAAGACCAAGAAGAGAAAGACTAATTTTTTCATTATGACTTTTAAGCTAGTAATATTTCGGTTTATATCATATTTTTTTTGTGAAGGAAAAAGTTTATAGATGCAAGTATTACTACTTTCTTCTGAATAAGGTATATATATATTTTCTTGTATTACCATTCGAGGGGTGCTCATACAAGAAGTTAAAAGATTCTATTAATTTAAAGTCATCTCCTAAAAGTTCTTGAAACATTTTCTCATCATAGTTATCTACTTCTAAACCACAACATTTCTTAGCACCTCCAACTGCGAATTCAGAGAATATAACATAACCCCTACTTTTAACTTTTTCTTTTAATAAATCGAAATATTTCTGTCTTTGACTTTTATCTGTAAAGAAGTGCAAAACAGCCCTGTCATGCCATAAATCAATCATTTCTATATGTTTAAGATCTTTTGGGCTTGTTAAGTCATCAGTAATAAAATTAATATTTTTGGTTGTAGAGAGTTGTTTTTTCAAGCTTTGTATAGCTGCTGAAGAGATGTCGTTAACATAAATATTTCTATATCCTTTATCTGATAATAACTGGGTCAGATGAGAACAGCCACCCCCTGCGTTAAAAATGATTGAATCTTTTGATAAATGGCATTTCTTGATTAGATCAATTGTTTTCGTTGGATTATTTTCAAACCATCCCAATTCATCTGTGGGAGTATTTTTATAGGCTCTGTTCCAGTGACTTTTAAAGTTATATTTCACAGTTTTCTTTCTATGTAAAACTTACAAATTAATTAATTAAGTTTTTATTTATTTTTTAAGTTTTATTTATTTCATTTACAGATGCATAAACTATCGTTCCCAAAATTTTCAAGAAAAGATCCTCAAAAATTTTTTAAGACACTTAATAATAGAGTAAATAAATATTTTTCAGAAAATAAATTAAAAAAAACTGGAAACTGGAGACTCTATCTAAAGTCAGTAATTATTTTTTCAATTTTTATTGTTCCCTACTTCCTCATCATGTTTTTAAATCTAAATCAGTGGGTATGCCTGGGACTTATAATTATTACAGGTGTGGGGATGGCTGGTGTAGGCATGAATATTATGCATGACGGAAACCACGGATCATTTTCTAGTAAAAAATGGGTAAATAAGTTAATGGGAAGTAGCATCTATATACTTGCTGGAAATGCTTACAACTGGCAGATACAGCATAATGTACTGCACCACACATATACTAACATTCATGGTCATGACGAAGATCTAGCAGCTGGGCGGATAATGAGATTTAGCGAACATACAACATGGAAACCGCATCACCGCTTCCAACATATATATTCTTTCTTTCTTTATGGACTTATGACTATAAACTGGGCTGTGATTGCAGACTATTTCCAGACTAATAGATACATAAAACAAAAGCTCTCTTTCAAAAAGTTTATTACCCCTCTTAAACAGTGGGTTAATTTAATTTTTACTAAGTCTATTTACTACTCTATTTGGATTGTTTTACCAATGGTTTATCTTGACTTTTCCTGGTGGAAAATTCTCATTGGTTTCTTTATTATGCACTACACAGCTGGAGTAATTCTTAGTACAATTTTTCAGTTAGCTCATATTGTTGAAAAAGTAGATATGCCTCTTCCTTTTAAAAATTTAGATATGAAAAATACGTGGGCAATCCACCAACTTTTCACCACATCAAACTTTTCTACAAACAATAAGGTCATGAACTGGTTCTCGGGAGGACTGAATTTCCAGGTTGAACATCACCTTTTCCCGAACATATCTCATATTCATTATAAAAAATTGTCTGAGATTGTTAAAAAAACAGCAGAAGAATTTAGACTACCTTACAATGAATATAGGACAACAAGAGATGCAATTAAATCTCATTTTCATTTCTTGAAGAGTATGGCAAAAAAGCCAGCAACTATCTAATTGTTAGAAGAACCAGGAGTTGGGTTATCAAAAAAAATCCAGGAATCATTATTATTAGGATCTCTTCCCATAGAGACATCCGTAGACTGAGTTTCATATGTGTAAGATGTTATTACTGATGAACCGTCTTTATCAATCAGAATTATAGATTCTCCTCCCTTACTCAGTTTTTTACTT
>CENJ01166317.1_pt1 | contig 10363 bp, 8 predicted proteins | sample 356161 | NCBI WGS metagenome assembly CENJ01 (sample SAMEA2619531, study PRJEB7988) | marine metagenome | biome: marine biome (ENVO:00000447); feature: surface water layer (ENVO:00002042); material: "saline water (ENVO:00002010), including plankton (ENVO:xxxxxxxx)" | depth 5 m | reverse complement strand
CCTGATGATAAAACATAAGTTCCAATCATAATTCTTCTTTGAACTTCGGCACCAAAACCTTCTGATCTTGTTTTTTCATACATATCAATAAGGTTTTCTCCTTTGGCTCTAAATCCATATTTTACACCATCATATCTGGCTAAATTAGAAGAGGCTTCTGCTGGTGCAACTATATAATAAGTTGGTAAGGCATAACTTGTATGAGGTAGTGAAATATCAATTATTTCTGCTCCACAATCTTTCATGTATTCAATCCCTTTTTGCCATAATTGCTCTATTTCATCTGGCATACCATCAACTCTATACTCTTTAGGTATTCCAATTTTTTTACCCTTAATTTTATTTGTTAATTCACTACTATAATTATTTCTTTTAAAATCAATTGAAGTAGAGTCTTTTGGATCATAGGTGCTAATTACTTCTTGAAGTAATGCACAATCTTTAACATTCTGTGCCATTGGACCTGCTTGATCTAAAGATGATGCAAAAGCAACTATTCCATATCTTGAACAACTACCATATGTAGGTTTTAGACCAACTGTGCCGGTAAATGAAGCTGGTTGTCTAATAGATCCACCAGTATCGGTGCCAATAGTTATTGGTGTTAATTGACCAGCTAACGCAGATGCTGATCCACCTGAAGATCCACCTGGAACTAAGTTTTTATCAATTGGGTTATGAACATTACCAAAAAAACTAGTTTCATTAGAAGATCCCATAGCAAACTCATCACAATTTAATTTACCTAAAAGTATAGCTCCTTCATCCCAAATATTTTGTGTAACAGTAGACTCATATGTTGGAACAAAATTATCTAAAATTTTACTTCCTGCAGTTGTAAGAACGTCTTTTGTACAAAATAAATCTTTTACTGCCATTGGTATACCGGGTAACTTTAAATCTAAATTTGGTTTTTGATCAAATTTTTTAGCTTTTTCCAATGCTGATGAATAATCTTCTGTAATGTAAGCATTTAACTCTTTTGATTTTTCAGATCTATTAATAAATGCATTTGTAACTTCCTCTGAGGATAATTTTTTATCCTTAATATTTTTGACCAATTCAGAAAGTGATTGATTTGTAATATTGGACATTATTCTATTACCTTTGGAACAACAAAATAATCTTCATTATCTTGAGGTGAGTTTTTAATTATTTGTTCTCTAATATCTTTACTTTTAACCTTGTCAGTTCTTAATTTAAGTGTGGTTTCAGCCACTGAAGTTAGAGGTTCTACATTATCGGTCTTAAGTTCATTAAGTTTTTCTATAAAATCAAAAATTGAGTTTAAATCTTTAGCTAATTTATGAGCTTTTTCTTCATCTACTGAAATTCTTGATAATTTTGATATGTGTTTTATAGTTTTAAGATCAATAGTCATATGATAATTAAGTTATTGCAAACTATCACTTTAGTTTAAAATATACAATATGATCACAATTGAAAATCTTAAGAAAAAATTGAGTAGAAAAGTAAGATTACTAGGTTTAGACATGGGTTCTAAAAGAATTGGTGTATCAATTTGTGATGAATATCAATCAATAGCTACGCCCTTTAAAACAATAAATAAAATAAATTTAAATCAATTAATTGATGAAATAAAAATAATAGTCAAAGAAAATGATATTAAGGGAATAATAATAGGAAATCCAATAAATATGGATGGTTCAGAAGGCCCATCATCACAATCAATAAAAGATACATGTAGAATTATTTCAGAAAATTTAGATTTACCAATCAGCCTCTGGGATGAAAGGTTGTCAACCGTAGGGGCGTTTAATCTTTCTAGTCAATTAGATGTAAATATCTCAAAAAGAGTTAAAAACATTGATCAAAATGCAGCAACTTTCATCCTACAAGGTGCAATTGATTATTTAAATAATTAATACTTGATATAATTATACTTTATAGCTATAGAGTTAATTTTAATGGCAATCAAATCAAATAAAGCTGTTAAAATTTCTCAAAAACATTTGCTCGGAATTCAAGATTTGTCTATTACAGATGTTAACTTAATTCTTAATGAAGCAAAACAATTTATAGAGCTTAACAAAAGTAAAAAGAAAAAATTAGACATATTAAGAGGTAAGACACAAATTAATTTATTTTTCGAACCCTCTACAAGAACACAGAGTTCATTTGAACTTGCGGGAAAAAGGCTTGGCGCGGATGTTATGTCAATGAATATAGTAAATTCAGCGATTAAAAAAGGAGAAACATTAATTGATACAGCGATGACGTTAAATGCGATGCACCCAGATTTAATTGTAATAAGACATCAGGACTCAGGTGCTTGTAATTTGCTATCACAGAAAGTTAATTGTTCTGTTATCAATGCTGGTGATGGAAGAAGAGAACATCCTACTCAAGCATTGCTAGATGCTCTAACAATTATAGATAGGAAAAAAAAAATACAAGGTCTTAAAATTGCTATATGTGGTGACATTCTTCATTCAAGAGTTGCTAGATCAAATATATATTTATTAAATATGTTGGGAGCAGAAGTAAATATAATTGCGCCATCAAATCTAACTCCGAATGGAATAGAGAGTTTTGGTGTTAATAAATTTACAGATATGAAAAAAGGTTTAAAAGATTGTGATATTGTTATGATGTTAAGATTACAAAATGAAAGAATGACAAGTTCATATCTTTCTTCAAATAGAGAATATTACGAATATTATGGATTAACCCAAGATAAACTAAACTTTGCTAAAGAAGATGCTTTGATAATGCACCCAGGACCAATGAACCGTGGTGTAGAAATTGATACTAATTTAGCTGACGATATAAATAAAAGCGTAATACAAGAACAAGTAGAATTAGGCGTAGCCGTTAGAATGGCATGTCTAAAAATTTTTTGCGAATGAAAAAACAATATTTTTTAAATGCTGACATTGTAGATCCTAAAAATAATATTAATGAAAATGGTGGATTAATAATTGATGAAAAAGGTAAAATTGAAGCAATTGGAAAAAAAGTTAATAAAAATAATATCCCCTCTCGAGAAAAAATAACAGATCTCAAGGGTAAACATATATTTCCTGGCATAGTTGATATGAGAGTTTTTGTTGGAGAGCCCGGTTATGAATATAAGGAAAATTTTAGAACATTAAGTAATGCAGCATTATCTGGTGGTGTTACATCAGTTGTAACTATGCCAAACACTGATCCTGTAATTGATAATGTATCAATTGTTGATTTTCTAAAGAGAAGAGGCAGAGATAAGTCAAAAATTAATATTTTTCCTTCTGCTTCACTAACAAAAAATCTTGAAGGAAAAATTATGACAGAGTTTGGATTGTTACAAAGAAAAGGAATTATTGCTTTTACAGATGGTCTGAAAACGATACAAAATTCACTACTCATGTCTAGAATTATGAGATCTGCTGGAGATTTAGATGCATTAATTATGCAACATGCTGAGGATTACAACCTTTCAAAGAATGGTATAGTGAATAATAGTATTGTTGCTACAAAACTTGGTCTACCAGGAATACCAGATATATCAGAAAAAATTATAATTGAAAGAGATCTCACATTGCTAAATGAGTATTCATGTAGATATCACATTTCACAAATATCTTCTAGAAAATCAATTGAAGTAATTGAACGGAATAGACAAGAACTTAATTTTACTGCTGGTGTTTCAATTAATAATCTTTCACTTAACGAAAATGATATTGGTGATTTTAGAACATTTTTAAAGCTATCACCTCCTTTAAGATCAGAACAAGATAGAGTTGAAATAGTAAATGCACTTAAAAAAGGATACATTGATGTGATAGTTTCTGATCACAAACCAGAAGATCAAGAACAAAAAAGACTTACATTTAATCAGGCCGCCACAGGAGCCTCGGGTATTGAAACATTATTAGCAACTTCGCTTGAGCTTTATCATAATCAGAGCCTTAAACTAGATACAATAATTGCTGCTTTAACTTCAAATCCAGCCAAAATATTAAAGATTAATAAAGGCAATCTAAGTATTGGTGAGGATGCAGATTTTAGTATTGTTGATATCAACAAACCTTGGGTAGTTAAAAAAGAAAAAATTATATCAAAGTCTAAAAATACATCATTAGATGAAAAAAAACTTCAAGGAAAAGTTTTAAATACCTTTATTAAAGGTGAGGAACTTTTTAAATTATGACTAATGAATATTTAATAATTTTAATTGGTTACTTAATTGGTTCAATACCTTTTGGATTTATTTTGACAAAAATCTTTTTGAGCAAAGATATTAGAGATATAGGATCTGGTAATATCGGAGCAACAAATGCCCTTAGAACAGGAAATAAACTAATAGGTTATAGCACTTTAATTTTGGATATATCTAAAGCTATAATTCCAGTCCTTTATGTTAAATTAAATAATTATGATTTAATCTTTATATTGTCTTTAAGTATTTTTATTGGTCATGTATTTCCAATTTGGTTAAAATTTAAAGGAGGAAAAGGTGTAGCTACATATGTTGGAATACTTGTTATAATTAACCCAATAGCATCTTTGATATTTATGATTACGTGGTTTACAACGTATTTAATATTTAAATTCTCCTCCCTCTCTTCAATAATTGGGAGCTTAATCGTACCAATATACATATATATTTTCGACGGTATTAATAATATTTATTTTTTTTTAATTATGTTTGTGCTTATTTTTTACACACATAGGGAAAATATAAAACGTCTAATAAATAAAGAAGAAAATAAAACAAAAATTTATTAATTTGACTAAATTTCTGTTTTATGTGATTTAATGATCAAATGAATTTAGTAATAGTAGAAAGTCCAGCCAAAGCTAAAACAATCAATAAATACTTGGGTGATAACTACACTGTTTTAGCTAGTTACGGTCATATAAGGGATTTACCATCTAAAAATGGTTCTGTTGACCCAGATCAAAATTTTAAGATGGAATGGGAAATAGACACTTTTTCAAAAAAATATTTAAAGGAAATATCTGATGCTGCAAAAAATTCATCAAAAATCATACTTGCTACTGATCCAGATCGCGAAGGTGAAGCTATAGCTTGGCATGTAAAAGAATATTTAAATGAAAAAAAATTACTTAAAGATAAAGAAATTGAGAGAGTTGTATTTAATGAAATTACAAAAAAGGCTGTTACTCATGGAATAGAAAACCCAAGACAAATAGAACAAATGTTGGTTGATGCTTATATGGCAAGGAGAGCCCTTGATTATCTTGTTGGATTCAATATTTCACCTATATTATGGACTAAATTACCTGGATCTAAATCTGCTGGTAGGGTTCAGTCAGTTGCACTAAAGTTAATAACAGAGAGAGAACATGAAATTGAGTCTTTTAATCCAGAAGAATTTTGGTCATTAAATATAAAATTTAGAGATGGTAATAATAAATATGTTACTGCTAGTATTAATTTGCTAGATAACAAAAAAATAGAAAAATTTTCCTTTAAAAATAAAGAAGAAATTAATAAAGCTATATCAATTTTAAATAAAAAAAAATTTAGTGTCACAGATATTTCGGGAAAAGTAGTTAATCGTAATCCCTCTGGTCCATTCACAACATCTACACTACAACAGACAGCTTCTAGTAGATTAGGTTTTGGGGCATCAAGAACTATGCAGATTGCACAGAAGCTTTATCAAGGTGTTGAAATTGAAGGTGAAACTATAGGATTAATTACTTACATGAGAACAGATGGAACAAATATATCAAATGATGCATTAATTACTTTTAGAGATTATATTCAAAATGAAATTGGTAATAAATACCTGCCTGAAAAGTCTTTAAGTTACTCTGGCAAAAAAGCAAAAAATGCTCAAGAGGCTCATGAAGCAATAAGACCAACTGATATTATTAGAACACCTGAAAGTATAAAAAAATACTTAAGTACCGATCAAAATAAATTATACAATTTAATTTGGTCTAGAGCATTATCATCTCAGATGGCTTCAGCTAAATTTGATAGAAATACAATTACAATCACATCAGACGATAATGGTACTATTTGTAAAGCTAGTGGTTCTGTTTTAAAATTTGATGGATTTTTAAAAATTTACAATAATGTCAGCAAAGATGATAATGAAGATATTTTACCAGATGTATCTAAAGGACAAATTAATATTGAAGCTTTAATCGATGAGCAACATTATACTCAACCGCCACCAAGATATTCTGAGGCTAGTTTAGTAAAGAAACTAGAAGAGTTAGGTATTGGTAGACCTTCTACTTATGCAAGTATTATATCTACAATTGCTAACAGGGGTTATGCAGAAATTTTAAATAAAAGATTTTTTCCAACTGATAGAGGTAAGTTAATCTCTGCCTTTTTAGAAAAATTATTCTCAAAATATGTAGATTACAATTTCACAGCAAACTTAGAAGATCAATTAGATGAAATTACATCAGGTAAGGAAAGTTGGATCAAAGTTTTGGAGCTTTTTTGGAAAGACTTTAATAACAAAGTAATTGAAGTAAAAGAAATAAGGACTAGAGAAGTCTTGGATATGCTTAATGACAGTTTAGGAGATTTGGTATTTAGCAAAAATAAAGAGGGAAAAGTCGACAGAAGTTGTAAATTATATAATGAAAGTTGTAAAATTCCCAACGGAGGTACTTTAAGTTTAAAAAATAGCTTCAGAGGTGGTGCTTTTATAGGATGTTCAAATTATCCGGAATGTAAGTTTACAAGACCATTATCTAAGTCAAAAGCTGCTGCTCAATCACAATTAGCTGAACCAAAATTCATTGGTAAACATATTAATGGAAATGATATTTTTCTAAAAAATGGAAGATTTGGTCCATACCTTCAATATGAAAAATTATTAGAGGAAATTAAAACAGAACAAACTACTAAGAAAAAAAAGAAAACTAAAAAAACGAAATCAGATGTTAACGAACTTTTAAAAAATGTTTCAATACCGAAAGGATTAGAATTAAAAAATATCGATTTAGAAAGAGCACAATTTTTATGTTCTCTGCCAAAATCCTTGGGAATAAATCCTGATAATGAAAAAGATATAACTTTGAATGTTGGAAGATTTGGCCCTTACTTAAAATGTGAAAATAAATCAGCTAGAATAGAAAATGTTGAAGAAATATTTTCTATTGGTCTAAATAGAGCAATAACAATGATAGCTGAGGCTAAACCCGGTAGAATATCTTCTTCTATTATTAAAGATCTAGGGGAACATCCAGAAGATAAAAAACCAGTTAGAATAATGAAAGGCCAGTATGGACCTTATATTAAATACAAATCTCTAAATGCTACTATACCCGAAGAAAAAGATCCGGTTGAACTTACAATGGAAGAAGCTCTGATATTAATTGAGAAAAGAAAAGAATACGATAAAACTAAGAAATCTAAAAAAAGGAAAAAAAAATGAGTTATGATGAAAAAATTAAAGAATTAAATATTGTTTTGCCAAAAGCAGCTGATCCAGTTGGATCATATCTTGCTACAAAAATTTCAGGAAAAATGCTTTTTGTATCTGGCCAAATCTCAATTGATGAAGATGGTAAACTTATAAAAGGTAAAGTAGGCAAAGAATTGAATACTGAACAAGGATATGAAGCTGCTAAAAGATGTGCATTGAGTATTGTTTCGCAAGTTAAAAAAGCTTGCAATGATGATTTAACCAAGATTAAATCTTGTGTTAAATTAACTGGATTTGTTAATTCAACAGAAAATTTTACAGATCAACCGAAAGTTATTAATGGCGCATCTGATTTAATTGCATCAATTTTTGGAGAAAATGGCATGCACACAAGAGCTGCAGTGAGTGTAAATAGTTTACCCCTTGGTGTATCTGTTGAAGTTGATGCAATTTTTGAGTTAAATTAATTTATCTACCAATACCAAAGTATTTTATATTAAGCCTTTTCATTTTAGTTGGCGAGTAAATATTTCTCATATCATAAATTATAAAACTATTTTTTTTAACAATTTTTTTAAAATTAATTAATTTAAAATCATTCCACTCAGTATGAATAATAATAAGATCACTATTTGAACAAGCCGAATTAATAGTGCTATGATATTTTACATTCTGTAATCTTTTAAATTCATTTTTTTCACCACTTGGATCATAGTATTTAATCGTACATTTTTTTTTATTTAAATATTTAATCATCGGTATACTCGATGCTTCTCTCATATCATCAGTATTTGGCTTAAAAGTTACTCCCAGAAAAGTTATTACTTTATTTTTAATTTTTCCTTTAAGTATTTTGTCAATTTTTTTTATTAGTAATTTTTTCCTATTTTCATTTGATTTAATAACAGTATCAACAATTGATAGATTAGATTTAAATTTTTTAGCCGTATCACTCAATGCTCTTGTATCTTTCGGGAAACATGAACCTCCATATGCCGGTCCTGCTCTTAGAAATCTTTCACCAATTCTTTGATCTGAACCAATGCCAACAGATACATCTTTAATATCTACACCTGTTTTTTCACATAAATTTGCTAGTTCATTAATGTATGAAATTTTTGTAGCTAGAAATGCATTAGAAGCATATTTTATAAGTTCTGCACCCCTTCTTGAAGTATTAAAATATTTATTTTTTTTTTTAATAATTGGTAAATATAGAGATTGTAAAATTTTGTTAGCTTTTTTGCTGTTTGTGCCAACTACAACTCTATCTGGATATATAAAATCTCTTATGGCTTCACCTTCTCGTAAGAACTCTGGATTTGAGACTACATCGACAAGTTTATTTTTTTTTAATCGAGCTAAAATATTTTCTATCTTATCACCAGTAGTCACAGGCACAGTTGATTTTGTTACAATAATTTTGTATGTTTTGATAATTTTCTTTAATTCTTTAACAACATTAAATACAAATTTAAGATCAGCGGAATTTGAATTTTTTTTTGTTGGAGTGCCAACACATATAAATATAATCTCAGATTTTAATACAGCTTTTTTTAAATCATTTGTAAAAATTAATCTTTTTTGCTTATAATTTTTTTTTAAAATCTCTTCTAATCCAGGTTCGTAGATTGGTATGTTGCCATTATTAAGAGATTCTATTTTATTTATATCTTTATCGACACAATAAACAGTATTTCCTAAGTCTGAGAAACATACTCCACTAACAAGACCAACATATCCAGTTCCAATCATGCATAATTTCATAGTTTAGAAATCTCCATTGAAGATTTAATATAACCATCCATAGAACCGCAATCCAGATATTTTCCAGAAAAATTATGTGCTATAAATTTATTACCATTATAAATTAATGACTGAATAGCATCTGTTATGTGGATTTCACCACCTTTGCCAGGTTTTTGATTTTGTAATTTACTAAAAATTTTTTTAGGAAGTATGTATCTACCTATTACAGCTTTATTTGAAGGTGCTTCAGAAATTGATGGTTTTTCAATTACATCATCAATTATATAATTTGAATTAGTTAATTTTTTATTTAACTTATATATACCCCACCTTGATACTGATTTCTTATCAACCTTCATGCTTGCCATTACAGATGATTTATATTTTTTGTGAATTTTTATCATAGATTTAGAGCAATTATTTTTAATTATTAAATCATCTGGGAGAAGCATTAAAAAAAAATTATCTTTTATATATTTTTTTGTTTTTAAAACGGCATCTCCTGTGCCAAGAGGTTCGTTTTGATAAACAAATTTTATCATTTTTTTATATTTCAATATTTTTTTATACTCTTTAATAATTCTTGGATCTTTCTTTTTTTTAATAATTTTTTTGTAAAATTTATCACTATAAAAATAATCCTTGATCATTTTTTTTTTATTTGAAATTATAAAAATAACCTGTTTGATACCTGCATCTATGCATTCATCAAGAATATATTCAATACCAGGCTTGCCATGCATAGGCAAAAGCTCTTTAGCAAAAACACTTGTTAGTGGCAACAAACGTGTTCCAAGTCCAGCCAAAGGTATTATTGCTTGTCTAATCATATAAATGTATTAATAAAATGGAGTATCATAAATGATAATTTTTAAAAGCATAAAAGTGTTAAATAATAATGTCAATTTCAATAATAATATTGGATTTGTTCCAACTATGGGGGCCCTTCACGAAGGGCATATTTCGTTGATAAAGGCATCAAAAAGAAAATGCCAAAAGACTATAGTTAGTATATTTATCAATAAGCCACAATTTAACAAAAAAAAAGATTTTAAAAATTATCCAAGAAATATTAACAAAGATTTAAAAATATTAAGAAAACTGAAAGTAGATTATCTATTGATGCCAAATGAAAAAGATATTTATAGCTCCAATAAACAGAAAAAAATTAAAATAAACAAAAAGGATCTTATAATGTGTGCTAAATTTAGATCTGGTCACTTTGAGGGAGTTTTAGCTGTTATTAA
>CENJ01030615.1_pt1 | contig 10364 bp, 8 predicted proteins | sample 356161 | NCBI WGS metagenome assembly CENJ01 (sample SAMEA2619531, study PRJEB7988) | marine metagenome | biome: marine biome (ENVO:00000447); feature: surface water layer (ENVO:00002042); material: "saline water (ENVO:00002010), including plankton (ENVO:xxxxxxxx)" | depth 5 m | reverse complement strand
GAGCTGTATTCTGCCGGCCCCTCCTTGAGCCACATGTGGTTGTGGATGCGCGGCGCAACGATATCGCCCCACCAATGGTGTCCGAGTTCATGGCTGAACAGGTCGCCGTTGGCCACCAGCCCTTCGCCCACCATGAATTGCGGGTAGGCGATGTTGGTGGGAATTTCGAGGGCGCCGTCGGTGGTCAAGACGTACCCGACGCGTTCCCAAGCGTACGGCCCCCACCAGTATTCCAAGGCGTCGATGGCAAAGCCCAACTCCTGGAATTTGGTGACCATGGGCCCAATGTGTTCGGGCTTGCCAGTGAGGCGTACGGGCACGTCCCCGTACGCTCCTGTGTGCACGTAATTCGAGTCCACGTAAGGCGCCACTGCGATGGCGGATTGGTGGGTTGTGATGGGGTGGGTCAGCTCAAAGCTGCGCTGAATGGTGTCGCCAGCCAACAACTCTTCACCGATGAGATGGCCTTGGCAATGGGCTGTGCGCCCGCCGGCACTGGTGACGTGGTAGGTGTAGGTGGCGCGCTCGACGAAGTTGTCAAAACACGGATACCATACCTTGCCAAAGTTGGGCGGGATGGTGGTCAAGCCGATGCCCAAGTTGTAGATGTAGTCGCTCACGAAATAAAACCCGCCCCAGTAGGGGTCCTGGTAGGGAGAGCCTTGGTACCAAACATCGATGGCATAGACCTGCTCGGTGGTCCAGCCGCCATCCGGTGCATCGACGTGCACCTCCGATTCTCCCTGATCAAAAGCGACTGCGACCCCATCAATGTGGATGCTGTCCACGGTCAATTCCACCAGGTCAAACCATAAGTCTGTGGCTGCTGCATCCATCACCTCCAGCTCAATGGCTGCGTGGGCGTCGAGGAGCTGGTAACTGTAATCGGTCACGTCCAACGTCAATTCATAGGTGTGCACATCGAACGAATCGCTACGAGCGATGGAGGGTTCCATGTCGTAGTTCATCATCCACCGAGGCGCCGGAGTCGGTTCGACATCTCGGCGCTCATCAGCCTGGTGGCGGTAGTGGTGACACTGCACCGGGTTGAACACGCGCGGCGTGCGCAAAGGCCGTTGATCGGCGGATTCTTGAGACTGAGCGGGGAAGGCAAACAGGAGGGCCAAGGCGGCCGCCCCAACAATTCGCATAAGATGTGGGTGCTGCATGTGGCCAATTTACATCAACCGCCTACTTTCGTTGCATGAACAACACATCCATTGCCCCCGGAAAATTCGTCGAAATGAGCTACATCCTGCGGGAAGCCAAAGGTGATTCAGAGGAGTTGGAAATTTGCCCTGCGGACGAACCCTTTGGATTCATGGTGGGGGAGGAACAGGTGCTACCGGCGTTTGAAGCGGCTTTGATCGGCCTGAAGCCGGGCGACTCGTTTGATTTCAAGCTATCGGTCGAAGAGGCGTACGGCGAGGAGGACGAGGAGGCCTATGTGGAAGTGCCTAAATCCGCCTTCATCGTGGACGGTGAATTGGACGAAAGCGTATTGGAAGTCGGTGAGGTGGTGCCCATGCAAACGGAAGATGGCGATGAAGTCATCGGCGTGGTGGTGGAGGTGCGACTGAACTCGGTCGTGGTGGACTTCAACCACCCTTTTGCCGGGTTGGAACTGCATTTTGTCGGAGAGGTGTTGCGGGTTCTGGACGCGCCTCCAGCCCGTTGATTGGCAAAAAGATTCGGCGGTACCTTTGACCCATGCAACGCACGGAAATTGAGTCTTTGGGTGAGGTCGGATTGATTCGCCGATTGACGGAACAAACGGTGCTCCGCCAGCCTTCCTCCTTACTAGGCATTGGCGACGACGCAGCGGTCATCAACCCGGAAGGCAAACGCGTGGTGGTTTCTACGGATATGCTTGTCGAAGGAGTTCATTTTGACCTTTCGTACGCCCCCCTCAAGCACCTTGGCTACAAAGCGGTCGCGGTAAACCTTTCGGACATCTGCGCAATGAACGCGTTGCCTACGCAGGTGACGGTATCCATTGCGGTGAGCAGTCGCTTTTCGGTTGAAGCGCTAGATGAGCTCTACACCGGCGTGCACAAAGCGTGCGCGGTTTACGGAGTGGATCTCGTTGGTGGCGACACCTCATCGTCTACGTCCGGATTGATGATCACGGTCACGGCCTTGGGATTGGTGGACGGTGATCAAGCGGTTTCGCGCTCGGGAGCCAAGGCTGGCGATTTGTTGGTGGTGACGGGTGACCTGGGCGGCGCGTACATGGGCCTGCAGGTACTGGAACGCGAGAAGGTCGTTTTCCAATCCGCCCCTACGGCCCAACCGGACCTCAGCGGCCACGAAGGCATCCTCGAACGCCAACTGAAGCCCGAGGCGCGCACCGACGTCATCCGCGAATTGGCCGAGCTCGGCCTCAAGCCGACGTCGATGATTGATATTTCCGACGGGCTCGCATCGGAAGTCTTCCACCTGTGTGCCTCCTCTGGAGTGGGCGTCAAACTCTACGAGGACAAGCTGCCCATTGATCCTCACACTTACAAGACCGCCCGTGACTTCAACCTCGACCCCACGCTCTGCATGCTCAGCGGCGGCGAGGATTACGAACTGCTGTTTACGATTTCGCAAGACGATTACGACAAGGTGCGCAACCACCCCAAATTGTCTGTGATCGGTCACATGCTGGAAGACATCGAGGAGAAGACCTTGGTCACCAAAAACGGCCTCGAAACGTCACTCAAGGCCCAGGGTTGGGACGGCATTCAAAAGTCAAACGAAGGAGGGGAGTCGTAAGCGATGTGTGGAATCGCAGGCGTATACGGCATCAGTGATCGGTCGCGATTCCCAGAGGCCTGCGGCGCTGTAGGACGCATGGTAGAAGCCATTGCGCACAGAGGACCAGACGCGTCCGGGGTGTGGATGGAAGAGGATGAGGTGGTGCTGGGCCATCGACGCCTGAGCATCATCGATACCCGGGAGGCTTCCAACCAACCATTCATCGACAACGCAACGGGCGATGTGATTGTTTTCAATGGAGAGGTGTACAATTACCGGGAATTACGCGCCCAACTCAGCGGGGAATACGCGTTTCAAACGGACAGCGACACTGAGGTTATGTTAGCGGCGATGCAAGTCTGGGGCCGGGCGGCGCTGACCGAATTCAACGGGATGTTTGCGTTTGCATATTGGAACCAAGCGCGCCGAGAATTGACGTTGGCACGCGACCGAATGGGCATCAAGCCGCTGTACTACGCACACGCCGACAACATGGTGGTGTTTTCGAGTGAGGTGCGCAGCTTGCTGGCATCGGATTGGGTTGAGCGCCAACACGATCCGGTGGGATTGGCCGATTACCTGCGCTACCAGACTGTGCATGCGCCTCGCACCATGGTGAAAGGGGTGAGTTTGTTGCCGGCTGGCCATTGGATGCAGTTGCAGGGCGAAGAAACCGAAACAGGTCGCTGGTGGGACCCCGCCGCGTCGGCGACGCCATCGGGGCGCTCGCGGAGGGAGGAGTTGGCGCGCATTCATGAGGCCCTTTCTCGGTCCGTGGAATTGCGGTTGCGTTCGGATGTGCCATTGGGCGCCTTTTTATCCGGCGGGATTGATTCGAGCGCCGTCGTCGGCTTGATGAAACAAGCGACTGAGCAGCGCATCTCGACGTTCAGCGTGACGTTCAACGAAGGAGAATTTGATGAAAGCCCATACTCTCGCTTGGTAGCTGAACGATTTGACACCGACCACCACGAAATCCGCTTGACTCCCGATGCGTTTCTCGAGGATGTCCCCTCGGCGTTGGAAGCCATGGACCACCCGAGCGGCGACGGACCCAACACGTATGTGGTGAGCAAAGCGACCAAGGCCGCCGGAATCACCGTCGCCTTGAGCGGGTTGGGGGGCGATGAACTGTTTGCGGGTTACCCGGTATTTCAGCGAACGAAAGCGTTGTGGGACCAACGCTGGTTGGGCTCTTGGCCGAAAGGCCTCCGCAAGCTTACTGGTAGGGCGTACGCCGCATACAAAAAGGACATCACGGCCTACAAGAAAGCCGAGGCGCTCGCCGGGGATTACTTTGATCTGCTGCACACGTATCCTTTGTCGCGTCAGGTTTTCCTTGAACGGGACATCCGCCGGTTGGCGCCGGGACTAGCGGACCACCCGAATGCGGTGTACAACCACTTGCTAGAAGAGTTGGGCCCCAAGAGCCGTGGTGAGAAGCTCCCCATGCTGGGCCAGGTCAGCATCGCGGAAATGGGCACGTACATGCAGCACACCTTGCTTCGCGATACGGATCAGATGTCCATGGCCCACGCCTTGGAGGTGCGTGTGCCGTTCCTTGACCACAATGTGGTAGCGGCGGCCTTGTCGGTATCAGACGAGGACAAGTGGCCACATTCGCCTAAGCAACTGCTCACGGATGCGCTGCCAGATTTGCTCCCGCGCGAAGTGGTCGATCGCCCGAAAATGGGGTTCACCTTACCGTGGGAAGTTTGGATGCGAACTGCGCTGAAACCCATGTGTGAGGAAGGGCTGGAGGTGTTGTCAGAACTGGGGGCTTTTGCCGAACAAGAGGTGCAATCCATTTGGAATGCCTTCATACAAGGAAGCCCACGCTGGTCGTTTTCGCGGGTGTGGTCGTTGGTGGTGCTTGGGCATTGGATGAAACAAAATCGAATTGTCTGACGTGAAAAAGCGCGTGCTGATAGCGGTCGATTGGTTTCCACCGGCATTCAAGGCTGGCGGTCCGATTCGAAGCGCCTACAACTTGGCGGCCTTTCTTTCTCAAACGCATGAGGTTTGGGTGGTAACAGGCAACCGCGATTTGGACGAAGAGCAACCCCTTGACGTTCGAACCAATCAATGGTGTACGGTCGAAACGAGCACCGCCGCGATCCAGGTTCGTTACACATCAGGCATTGATAAGGGCCAGTGGCAGGATATCCTGGATGAGGTAAAGCCGGAGGTCCTTCACTTGAATAGCTTGTTTTCGAGAGGCTTTACCTTGTTGCCATTGCGCGTTCTTCGGCAACGGCCCAATGTGCGCTTGGTTATGGCGCCGCGGGGCATGCTGGGTGAAGCAGCGCTTTCCATCAAACCCCTGAAAAAGCGGCTGTTTCTGGCTTTGGCCCGGGGCATGGGATGGATGAATCGCGTCCGATGGCACGCCTCCTCTGATCAAGAAGCCACGGAGATCCGACAGGCCTTTCCCCGCGCACAAACCGCAGTCGCACAAAACCTTCCCTCACCACAGCCCGCCGAAATCGCCTCACGCCCAGACGACAGTTGGAACATCGCTGTCATCGGCCGCATTCACCGGGTGAAAAACCTGCATTTCGGCTTGAAGGCGGTCCTCGGCGCGAAAGCGTCTCGCCCCGTCACGGTTAATTTTATCGGTCCGGTGGAGGATGCGGCTTACCAAACCGAGCTTGAGCACTTGGCTGCCAAAGACCCGGCGGTCGGAGTGGTATTTCACGGGGGCATGCCGCCTTCGGAATTGGGGCCTCATTTTCAAGCCGCGCACTACCTGCTCTCCCCGACGACCCAAGAAAACTTCGGTCACTCGATCGTGGAAGCCTGGGCCCATGGGTGCCCGGTGCTTATTAGCGATCGGACTCCGTGGCGAGGCCTCGAGGCGCACAAGGTTGGGTGGGATTGGCCGTTGGATGAGGCAGCCTGGAATGCCGGTTTGAATGCGGCGTTGGCGTTGAGCCAAGAAGAATGGGAAGCCATGTCGCATGCGGCCCGGGCATATTTTTCGGATCGCGTTCAAAGCGCCGAAGCAGAACGGGCTAACTTGGCCTTATTCGAGCTATGAACCGCATCAAGGAACTTTTTGGAATCGAATACCCCATCATTCAAGCGGGGATGATTTGGTGCAGCGGCTGGGAACTCGCAAGCGCGGTTTCGAACGCCAGCGGCCTCGGAATCATCGGCGCGGGTTCGATGTACTCCGAAGTGCTGCGCGATCAAATCCAGAAATGCAAAGCGGCAACGGACCGGCCCTTCGCAGTCAACGTCCCGTTGCTCTACCCGTCGATTGAAGAGCACATGGCCACGATTGTGGAATTGGGCGTGCCGATTGTTTTCACCAGTGCGGGCAACCCCAGAACCTGGACCGAACACTTGAAATCGCACGGCATCCTAGTGGTGCACGTAGTCAGCAGTGTGAAGTTTGCTCTGAAAGCGCAAGCGGCAGGCGTCGACGCGGTGGTGGCCGAAGGTTTTGAGGCAGGAGGCCACAACGGGAGGGAGGAGACCACAACACTCTGCTTGGTGCCTTCTGTGGCGGATGCGCTCGAAGTGCCGGTGATTGCGGCCGGTGGCATCGGGGATGCACGGGCCATCGTAGCGGCCTTCGCATTGGGTGCAGAGGGCGTTCAAATTGGCAGTCGGTTTGTGGCTACGCCGGAGTCTTCCGCACACCAAGCATTCAAGGATGAGGTAGTGGCAGCGGGTGAAGGGGCGACTCGGCTGAGCCTGAAGGCGCTGACGCCGGTGCGCTTGCTCGATAACGCGTTTGCCCGAGCGGTGGTGGAAGCGGAAAACGCGGGTCAATCTCCAGACGAATTGAAAGCTTTGTTGGGCCGTGGCCGGGCCAAAAAGGGCATGTTCGAGGGCGACCTCGACAACGGCGAGCTAGAAATTGGCCAAGTGAGCAGCCTCATCCAAACGGTCAAGCCGGCGGCAGAAGTCGTGACGGAATTGGTTGAGGGCTACGCGGCCCTGACCCGAGGCATGGAAGACCCCCGGTTTCGTTGGGCATGATTGTGTTTTTTGACGGGGCCTGCGGGCTGTGTGATCGAGCCGTGCGCTGGCTGTGGAACCATACTGATGCGGATGTACGTTTTGCTCCGCTCCAAGGGGAGACGGCCAAGGAACGCGTTCCTGAAAAATTCCGCACGCCACCGTTGAGCACCTTGGTGGTGTGGGAAGACGGTCGCGTCTTGGTGGAGTCTGACGGCCTGGCAGCAATCGCCTATCGCATGCCTGGGCTGCCTGGGCGCATGGCGCGTGCACTCACGCGGCCCTTTGCAAGGCCGTTGTTGAACTTGGGCTACCGGCTCATTGCCCGCAATCGCCATCGCTGGTTTGGCACCACCTGCCAATTGGTTCCGGACCCTGATCGCTTACTTCCCTGAAGCTTCTGCGAAATGGGCCTGAATGGCCTTGGCGACCTTCAGGTTGACGACTTCTAAAAGTGCCTTTTCATCCGCTTTACGAATGCCGTCAACCGTCTTGAAATGGGCCAATAACTCGTGCCGGGTCTTGGGCCCGACGCCCTTGATGTCGTCCAGTTCCGAGTGAAGCGCGGCCTTGCTTCTGCGTTTGCGGTGATGCTCTAAGGAGAACCGGTGGGCCTCGTTGCGCAGGTGCTGAATGAGCTTCAACGTCGAAGAACGCTTGTCCAAGTATAGCGGGTGCTGGTCGCCGGGGTAGTAGATCTCCTCGAGGCGCTTGGCGATGCCGATGATGGCGATTTTACCCCGCAACCCCAATCCTTCGAGGGCTTCCAGCGCATGCGAGAGCTGCCCTTTTCCACCGTCGATGACAATGAGCTGGGGCAGGGGTTCGCCCTCGGTGAGCAATCGGTGGTAGCGGCGGTGCACGACTTCCGTCATGGAGGCAAAGTCATCGGGACCGTCTACGGTGCGGATGTTGAATTTGCGGTAGTCCGATTTGGCGGGCTTGCCGTTTTTGAAAACCACACACGCCGAAGTGGGGTTTGTGCCTTGGATGTTCGAGTTGTCGAAGCACTCGATGTGCACCGGCAATTCGGTGAGCCGCAGGTCTTCCTTGGCGGTTTCCAACAATCGTTGGGTCGCAGCCTCGGGGTGGGTTTGCTCCATTTGCTTTTGCCGGTCGCGCATGAAAAACCGCGCGTTGCGTTCCGACATTTCCACCAACCGCAATTTGTCCCCGCGCTGCGGCACATGCAGATGGACTCCCTCGAGAGGCAAATCAATTTCGAATGGGGTGTAGATCGTGTTGGCGTCGCTGCCAAACTTGTCGCGCATCTGCACGATAGCGGCTTCAAGGATTTCCTTGGTGTCTTCGCCGAGTTTGCGCCGCACTTCTGAGGTGTGGCCTTTGGTGATGGTGCCGTTTTGGATCTTCAGGAAGTTGACGTAGGCGCACCGCGCGTCTTGCACGATGGAGTATACCTCGACTTCCGTGATGCCGGTGTGGACGATGGTGTTTTTGGCCTGGTACTTTTTGACTGCAGCCAACTTGCGCTTGTACTGCTCGGCTTCCTCAAATTGAAACGCTTCAGCGGCTTCAGCCATCTGGCCTTGCAGGGTGCGCACCACTTCGCCCAAGTGTCCGCGTAGCACGTGGCGGATGGCGGCGATGCTCTCCATGTAGGCTTCCTCTGTTTGCTTACCTACGCAGGGTCCTTTGCAATTTCCAATGTGGTATTCCAAGCACACCCGGAACTTTCCATTGGCGATGTTCTCCTCGGTCAACGCGAGGGCACAGGAACGGATGGGGTAGAGTTTGCGGCACAGGTCGAGTACCGTATGCATCACCTTCACACTGGGAAATGGTCCGAAGTATTCGCTGCCGTCGCGGATGAGTTGACGGGTGGCGAAAATGCGGGGGAACCGTTCCTTTTTGATGACAATGAAAGGATAGGTCTTGTCGTCCTTGAGCTGGATGTTGTAAAACGGCTTGTGCTCTTTGATGAGGCTGTTCTCGAGTAGCAGTGCATCGGCCTCGGATGGCGCGATGAGCCACTGGATGTCGTGGATCTTGGAAACGAGTAGCCGGGTTTTGCCGTTGTCGTGGTGCTTGGTGAAGTAGCTCGAGACGCGCTTCTTCAGGTTTTTGGCCTTGCCCACGTAGAGAAGACGGCGGTCCACATCGAAGTATTGGTAGACGCCAGGCTGCTCGGGAAGGCGCGCCAATGTCCGTTCGATGTGTTCGGATTTTGCCATGGTTGCTGCGAAGTTCGGGCGGATTCTCCAACTACCTTCGAAGCATGGTATTTGTTACGGGCGCAACGGGTTTGGTCGGCCGGTATTTGGTGGATGAATTGCTCCGAAACGGGGAGCAAGTGCGCGCCCTTTGCCGTCCACAATCCGACCGCCAAGCGGTTCACGCCTTCCTCGCCAAAGCGGGCACCGATGATGCCCACCTCGAGTGGTTGGAGGGCAGCTTGCACGATGGATTGTTCCTGGAAGAAGCCATGGAAGGATGCCAGCGGGTGTTTCATTGTGCAGCGATGGTGTCCTTCCACCCAAAGGACGCCGAAACCATGATGCGCATCAACCGCGATGCAACGGGTTTGTTGGTCAATGCTATGCTTCACACCGGCGTGGAGGAATTGGTGCATGTGAGTAGCGTTGCAGCGTTGGGCCGCAAGCCTGGCGAACCTGTTCACGAGGATGTGCCGTTCGAGGACGGTCGTGATGTAAGTCACTACGCCCGCTCCAAATTTGCCGCCGAGCTCGAGGCTTGGCGGGGCCAAGAAGAGGGCTTACGCGTATTGGCTGTGAATCCGGTCATCGTGTTGGGCGAGGGGGACTTCTCCCGCAGTTCGTCCATGCTTTTTACCCTGGTCCACCGCGGGCTCAGCTGGTACCCCATAGGCACGAACGGGTTTGTAGCGGCTCGGGATGTGGCTCGGGCCTGCACGGTGTTATCGGACCAAGGGTGCTGGGGAGAACGGTTCGTTCTGTGTGCAGAAAACGCCTCGTACAGGCAGCTCATGGTGTGGATGGCGAATGCGCTGGGCGCGACCCCGCCACACCGGGCCTTGAAGGCGTGGATGATGGGAACGGCCTGGCGATTGAGTGCGCTTTGGGAGGCGTTGACGGGTCGGCGTGCCCCCATTTCCAAGGAGTCGGTCGAGAACACCAACAAGGACCACCACTACGCCACCGACAAGCTTGAGCGTACCCTCAAGGCAAAAGGGGTGGACTGGACGTACGAGCCCATCCAAACCACCATTGAAACTACTGCTCCCGCCGTCTTGACTGCATTGGGTCCAGTGAAGAAGTAGGGGCTACCGAGTCGTTTTCCGCTTCGGTGAGTTGGCGCTCCAATTCTGTAAGATTTTCGGCCACTTCCTCCAGTAAGGCATCCATTTCAATGGGCCGCTGGTACCACCACGTGTAGGTGGTTTTGAACCGCTCTTCGTCGATGCCCCAACGGTCGTACAGTTCGGCGTAATGAGAGAGGGCGCGTTCCTGCCCATCGTCGTTTCGGAACAAGCGCTGCTTCAACGCTCCTTCAATCAAGTGGACTTCGGTCAAAACCTGAACAAACGTGTCGCGAGCGATGACGCCTTCCGGAGCGGGCGGCCCGTCGAAGGTGACGCCGGTTCCGCACCCCGCAAGGAGTAGGATCGCCATACCCGTTGTGCCGAACCGTTTCATCGGTTGAAGGCGAGGCGT
>CENJ01099690.1_pt1 | contig 10365 bp, 8 predicted proteins | sample 356161 | NCBI WGS metagenome assembly CENJ01 (sample SAMEA2619531, study PRJEB7988) | marine metagenome | biome: marine biome (ENVO:00000447); feature: surface water layer (ENVO:00002042); material: "saline water (ENVO:00002010), including plankton (ENVO:xxxxxxxx)" | depth 5 m | reverse complement strand
GATATTAAATCCAGATTACGTACATGTAAAAAAGTCTGTAATTGGAAATAGTTCGCTAATATCTCTAAGGCCAGATGCAGGTTTGCAAAGAGTTGTTAACTCTTCAACTCCTAGTGATCTTGCGCTTAGAAAGCATATACCAAAGCATATAGTTAATTATGTAAAAAGGGGTCAAAATATACCTCTTGATGAATTTAACGTTTCTCATTTAAAACTTTTGAGCTCACCATATGATGTTAGAGGAACCTCAATAATTGTATCAGTATATAAAGATCTGATGATGTATGACAAGTTGAGGGAATCAAAGTTTGCGCAGGCTGATGGAATGATAAATCCATTAACCTTGGTGACTCTCGGAGGAGAAAACGATTATAGGCCAACTCAGGCAGATATTGAAGCTTTTAAAAATGTTCTAGAAGAAGCACAATATGACAAAGACTTTAAGATAGTTACTCACTCTGGTGTGAAAATTGAAAGGGCAGGATTTTCCGGAGGAGTTCTAGATATAGCTAGCGATATAACCTTGATATCAGATAATTTATATGCGGGACTAATGGCACCAAAATCATTATTTGATCAAGAAAGCGCTTCATATGCAAGCTCATCAGTAGGTTTAGAAGTCTTAAGGCAGAGATATGATATATTCAGAAATATGATTAAAAAATGGCTAGAGCGAAAGATTTTTGCGCCAATATGTGAAATACAGGATTTTTTCGAATATGTCGATGGAGAAAAAAGGCTTCAGATACCTTCTATAGACTTCAATCATATGAATCTATATGATATGGGCGACTATATAACTAACATAGGTCAGTTTGTTGGAAATAAGCAAGTCTCACTTCAAACGCTCCATAGAAGCTTGGGGTTATCTTATGAGGAGGAAAGAAGAAGGCTTAAGGAAGAGGTTATAGACGAGGCCATATTTGCAAAAGAACAACAAATTCTTGGAGAGATGAGGCTCGCAGAGCTTATGGCAATTGATCCTGAGAAGGCAATTCCTGAGCCAGCAGAGGGTGCTCAAGGCGGGGGGTTGCCCGGAGTAGCTGATTCTGGTGGTGGGGCCGATATGGGCGGAGGCCCAGGTCCCGCTGATGCTGGGCCTCCTATGCCTATGTAGCATTCCTATTAATTATTAATATTCAATAGATAACCTTGAATTAAAAAAAGGGGGTAATATGAATAATGATATAAAGAAAAGACTTGAAAAAATTGCACATTCAGCTGGAACTACACCTTTATATGAGACGGTTGATCCTGATGGTAACAAAGTTACATTTACTCCAGCATCACTTGTTGCTGATGGCGGAAAAGCAAAATCAAAATCTGGAAAGCCATTTCGAGTAACAAAGTGGAAAGGAAAATCTTTATCAGAAAAAGTTTTGAGCAAAAACTTTGGAAGAAAGAAAAAGTAGCACACTGAAATGAGTAAAAAAGCATATATATCAAGCCCTACCGAAAAGACAATCAAGCCACTTAGCAGGAGCATGACATTAATTCCTTCAGACTCATATAGCTCAACCTCTGAAGACGGAATGGTAGAGGGATCAAGGGGACTTTCTATGCTTCTGGAATCAGCCCAAGTGCCCTTGTATAGGGACGATGAAGTTGTAATGCGAAATGAGTATGATAGAAATCATGAAATAAAAAATTTTGATGATTTATCAAAAATTTTACTAGAGCTTTCTGATTCTCTTGATAAAAAAAGAGAACATGTAATGGCTGATTTTTCTGATTTTTTAATCATAAAGATTGCAGAAAATAACGTTAAAGATTATGAAAAACTATTTAGAATGGCTATTATAAACTTGGCAAATTCGGATGTCATAAATCCAAGTGACATCATTGAGTCAGCAGTTATTAAATATAGCGAGATGATCTTAGAAGGTAGCTCAAAAGAGTCTGCATACAATGACGCAGTTAAAATATTATTTTTAAATAGCAAGGTAATAAACAAAAGGGCTCAAATATTAGAGATGAATCCAACCTATGTTGCAGATCAATTGCATAAAATAATTAAAATAATGTTAGCGAAAATTAGTCCAGAAAAAAGATCTGGATCCTTTAAAAATGTTGCAGAAAAACTTTCTGATTTTAATGTTTTAGAGATATCAAATAAAAAGGCTCCAGGTGGAGCTGCAATTGGGGCAAGCTTAGGGCTTGTAAAAAATGTTTTAAATAGTAAAGATTCTTATTTTGTTAATGTAGTTTTAAAAGAGCTTATTAAAAGGCTATAGGTATTTATATGAAAAAAATAGCATTTCCATGGATAGATGGTCACGATCAATCCTCTGATTTATCCGAGCACCCAATTGATGATGCGTACTCCTTTGGAGACACATCAACTAGGTGGTATGATACGTTCAGATTAACTCCAGGAGGTGGAGATATAGGTGCTGCAGACTCTGTAACAACTTATTCAGAAGGAGTTATTAGTCCAGTTGATCACCTAGAGAGCTTACTAGTATCTTTGGATAAGCAGCCAGATAGTACAAACATTTTAGTAGTTGAGTCAAATGATTTGTCACAAGAGCTAAAAAGTCTAGGTCATAATGTAGTTAGTTTTTCTAAATCTGAAGATTATATAAATGAAAGCTACATAAGAAAAGTTTCTGGAGATATTAGATTTTATAATTTTAATAAAAAATTTGACATTATATTTTTTGATAGTAAGAAGGTAAATTCAAAAATAGCTCAAGATAATATTCTAAGCCACTTAGCAGATCCGGCATTTTTAGTAGACTTGTCAGGAAAAATTTTTGAAAAAAAATCTAAAAGCCCACACTCTATTGCTCAAGTTATTTTAAAAAATGGAAATGTATTATCATTTAGATGCAATATAGCAAAAGATAGTAGTGCAAAGACAATTGGTCTTCAGTCTTATTCTTCTTTGCCAAATGATTCTGGATTATTATTTAAATATGAAGCACCAACCGATGTTACTTTTCATATGGGTACTGTTGGCTTTCCTATAGATATAATTTTTGCAAACAAAAATGGTGAAATATTAAAGATATCAAAAGAAATATCTCCAGGTGATTTGAGCCTTTACTCATGCTCAGGCGTTTCCAGTGTTTTGGAAATATCTGGAGGCTTATCCAGCGATTTGGGCATCAACGTTGGAGACGTGCTAAGGGAGGGATCTGCAGTAGGTATAAATAAATCACTATTGTCAATGTCTTCATCTCGATGCTTTTTGAGTAAAAGTACTGATGGTAAGATAGAAAAATTTGCATCGTATAGGGAATATTTTTCAGAAAAAAACACAGAAGAAAAGAATGTAAGTGTATTTTGCTTTGATCAAAGCATTTTGTCAAATAAATCATTTTTAAAAGTCTATTCCTCAAGGGAAGTTAATAAAGATGATATAAAAATATATAGAGACGTAAATAATTGTACATTTGCTACTGATAAGGCACCGATTAAGGTATCGTTGAGTAGCTTGGCTAGCTCCAATATTCTTAAGTCTCACAATAAAAGACTTTCCATTGGTCCAAATCAGAGTATGTCAGGTCTTAAAATTAGCAGAGATTATTTGAAAAAAGCTCAGATAGAATTGAGAAAAAATAATAAAGTTGTAGTTGCCACATCAAGCGATTTAGATAATGAAATTCTTGAGTTTATATTGCATTCAAAAATTGCTTCTGAGTTTCCCGGAGTGAGTTACAGTAATAAGATTTCAGTCATGAAGATTCCTAAAGATTTTAGTGATTATGAAATAATTTGTGCTGCAAAAAGTAAGTATATTTCTAACAAAGTAAAACTTTTTGAGAATAATATTGTAAAGACTGCTGGAGTCCCCGTTCCGGAGCAAACCAAGAAAAAGGCAACAAATGCAAGAAGGTTTTTTGTAAGGGCAGAGATCGGCATTCAAGAAATATTAAATGATTTAAATTTTAATAAAATAGAGTATGAAAAATTTTCTTCAGACCCAGCTGCTGTTAAAAATTCAAAGGGTGAGTATAACAGATCCTGCAAGAAAATATCTAAAAAAGTTAAAACCACATTAGTGCAAATTAGAGATGGAATAAGAATAATGAACTCAATAAAAGATGTTTCCTCTACAATTGAAATGATAGATAGGCTAACAGTGGGGGCAAAGGAATATTCTTCTCATATAAACAATATCTTTGAACTGATCAACATCATTGAAACCCCTGATTTTGTAGCAGAGCATACTTCCAATGTAACGAAGACCGTTGCTCTTGGAGGAGATCTATCTAGTTCGCTATTAAGGGCAAAAAACTATATTGATTCAAATATACTTGGAATAACAATACTATCAGAATAGAGGAATAATGTTTATAAAATTTGGTGACAAAACAAAGAAGCTTACAGTAAAAAGCGGAAAAAAGAATAATTCAGAAAAAGAAGACGGTACTATCTATCTCGATTCGGAAGATCGAAAGGCAAAAATACTAAAAGAAGCTATCGAAGATGAAAAAAATGATTCAGAGGAATAGTTTTTAAAAAGTTACATTAATTATCATTTATAATAATATTCATGATTAAACTGGTTATATAATATTTTTATAGTGATAAACTTATAAGGATAAAATAAATGATAAAAAAAATATCAGCATCACCAGAAGGTACTATATCTGAGATAAGTAGTGATAAAATACTTGCCTCGCCCGAGTTAGTAGAGAGAATGAGTAAGGTTGCAAGTGATATCAGAAATATAGCTCCTAGATCTGATGATTTTACATATTTTTCTATTGTATTCTTAAAATCAGCCGAGGCTGCTCTACTTGATGATTATGGAAACATAAAAAAGACTGCAAGTGGAGAGGACGCCTGGGGGTTCTTTGATGAAAGCTGGAAGTGGCACGGAAATGTTCAGCCTCTTAAAAATAATAACGGGGATATATTTCCAGAGTCAGAACTCAAAAAGGCCGCAAAAGATTGGATTGGGAAGCCCCTTTGTAGGGATCATGAATCTAGCTCCGTAGATGGAATTAGAGGCATTATTTTAGATACCCATTATGATGATAAATTCAAGCAAGTTGTTGGGCTGTGCGCTTTAGATAAGGTTAATTATCCTGATTTATCTAGCAAAGTAAAGTCTGGCCTTGTTCGCTATGGATCTATGGGGACAGCTGTTGAAGAAGCGATATGCACAACGTGTCAAAAAAGAGCAAAAGTTCAGTCTGACTATTGCGAGCATATAAAAGCGGGCACAAACTATGGGGAGATTAACGTTGGGCTAAAGCCAATTGAATATAGCCTGGTAGTCCAACCTGCAGAGCGTGGTGCTGTTCTTTTGAAGGTTTTTGCATCTTTAAAGAATTATCAAGATGAGTTTATAAATAATGGTGTAGCAAATGTTGATGAAATGCTAGGAAAGCTATCTTTGCAGCAGGCGCAGCATTTGGACGGCATAATGAAGACAGCATGCGGAAATGACGGGTGTTCTATTGATAAGAGATCAAAGATAGTCAGGAGCTTTTTGGAAAACAATAATTTAGTAAAAAAAGCTGCAAACGAACCTGAAGTTTCTGGAGTTGACCTTGCTTCAGCAAGAAATGCAATTGACATTGCAAGCGCAGTTGAGAAGCTTGATACGACAAATAATCCTGCCGTTCGACAGCTGATCTCTAAGGCGTTGGAACTTTCTGGTGTTTCCGATTCATCATTAGCTTCCGGCACCTTAGTAAGCGGAGAGCCATCAGGCCTTATGACAGGCGATGCTTCAAATCAAATTTTACTATCTGGGGATTCTGGGCCTAGTCCAGACTTTCAAGATGAAAACGTAGCAGGTGTTTCGGTTCCTGCTCCCGGCGTAGCGGAAAATAGTACTGCATTCGCAGGTTCTAAAAAAACTGAAAATTTAAGAAAACTTTCAATAAATAGAATTATGGAGGACATAATGAATGAGTCTAAGTTAAGAAGTCGTGCGGAGCTACGCCGTAGAGTAGCCTACCATCAGGGTGGATCAGAAGGTGTTGAGCCCAACACCTTCAAAGCAGAGAGCTTTGGCTTTGATCATGACAAGCAGATGCACCAGGGTGGTAGCATGGGTGGTGCTGATGGAATGCACCCCGGAGATGCTGATCGTAAAGAAAAGCTAAGTAGAGCAGAGCTTGAGGAGAGAAGAATTCGAAGAAACGCCTATCACCAAGGCGGATCAGAGGGTCGTGAGCCCAACACTTTCAAGGCAGAGAGTTTTGGGTTTGATCATGACAAGCAGATGCACCAGAGTGGTGCAATGGGCGGAGCAGATGGTCTTCACCCTGGAGATGCTGATCGAAAGCAAAAGTTGAGTAGAGCAAGCTTGGGCTTTTCTGGTCCTGCACTAAGAACCAGGATGGCAATCAAAAGAGATCAGCATGGAGCTCTTAACAAGAGTGCGTCAGTATTTGAGGTTTTATCAGGTGATAATACTCTAATAAAGGCAACTGCTGGTGAAATATTCGGAAGTGAGCTTGAAGATAATTGGGCGTGGATGACTAGCCCAGAATATGGAAGAGAAGTTTGCAAGCAAGTTCGTGCAAGCGGGGTTAGCCACGTAAGAGGGCTGCTCAAAGGTGCTCAAGATGCTGCCGGAGAAGATTTGCTTGGTGGACTAGGAGAGGATCTTTTGGGCGGTGGAGAGCCTGCTGCACCTGCTGAGGCTGCACCTGCTGAGGCCGCACCTACTGAGGACGCACCTGTTGATGGTGGAGTAGATCTTGGCATGGTTACGGAAGATGCGCCTGCCGAAGAGGATGAGGGCACCCCTAGTCAAGAAATTGATACTAGGCTTGCTGACATGGAAGCTTTAATTGATGAAATCAGAGATTTAACTGATAAGCTTGAAGATGAAAAGGTTGCAGATATCGATGTTAATATCAACTCTGGATCTGGAGCTGGAGAGCAAGTTACTTCTGAAACTGTAGCTTTGGCTAACGAAATTAATAGCCAGCTAAAACTAGCTGCAGAAAAACTTGATGAATCTGCAGATGAAATCTCAATGGTTGCAGAGACCTATGATAATATAGCTAAATTATCAGAAGCCCAGAAGGGCCACTTTGTTAAGTTGGCATCTGCAGCGATTAAGGATTCCGACGAAGTTGCAGGAGAAGCGAGAGCTTTGATAAGAGTTGCAAACACAATGATGGGTGAATCAGATTTGATTGATGATGCGGACGCACCACACACTGTTGACTTTGCAGAAACTGATGACGCTGATTGTGATAGTGTAGATGATGAAGGAAATTGTACAGATGATAATCACGATCATTTTTTGGTTAGTGAGGCAATGGAGCTTAGAAGATCCCGTAGAGTTGCTATTTTAAAGCAGGCTGAGGACAGAACTCTTGCAGCGCGACGTGCAGCAAGAGAAGCTCTTTTGAGCAAGGAAGCTGGAGAAAGCTGTGCCGAAACTGGCATGGATAATGCTCATACTCCAGACATGGCAGATTCATCGAGTTGTGCCGAAACTGGCATGGATGATGCTCATACTCCAGAGATGGCAGACTCATCGAGTTGTGCCGAAACTGGTGACCTGGCTTATGACAAGAAAGCCTCTAATGGTCCTGCAAACATTTTGAAAGAAAAACTTAGAGCAACTGTGGAAGAGAAAAGAGCAGAAGAAAATCGAGAGTCATACAAGATTATGCTTAGAAGAGCTTATGACGTTGGCCTTGAAATGCAGAGAAAGGGATTATTACCTTCTACAAAGACAGCATTAGATAAGCAGGTCGATGAGATTATGTCTTTTGATAACAATGCTTTTGAAGCTTTTAAGAGAAGTATTGAAGCAGCAAGGTCTATTGGCAATGTTAAGGTTGCTTCGGATTTGGGCGGAATTAACGTTGGAGTTTCAAGTGATGCTACGGAAAAGACTTCGTCTGCTCCTTTGAATGCAGCCTCCTTGTCATCGATGTGGGAGTAAAAAATGTTTAGTTTAAGAAATTCAGGCGATAATCTTGCCAGTGAGTTTTCAAGACTTTTAAAGAAGACTGCTGAATCAGGAGAGGTTCATGTCGAGCCTCCGGAAGCACCCGAAGGGGATGAGGCAAGCACTCATACTGAAGGTGAACCTACTGCAGACGGAATGATGAATGCCGAAAGTTTTCTTTTAACCCCAGAAGAAGAAAACAGCGCAGACTCCGTAGATACTGCGCTTGACCCAGTAATAGATAGATTTGCAAGTAGCGGCCATCAGCTAATGGCCGGCCTCGGCAAGATAGCTTCTGACTTGAGAGCAAAGGGTGAAGGTTTTGCGGCTGATATGGTTGAGGCAACGGCAATCAGTATCTCAAAAGATTTAAGTAAAGAAGCTGAAGAAAAAAGACATGTGGTCCAAAACTTGAGCAAGATTGCCAGTGATTTTGATAATAGCGGAGATACTTTCGCTGGAGATATGGTAAGGGTAACTATTCAAAATATAATTGATGGTTAAAATTACTAATTAAGTATAATAAGGGGAGGAGCTTTGCTCTTCCCCTTTTTTTTATTAAAATCATGGAGAATAAATTTGTTAAAAATTATTCACACTGGTAATGCAATGCCTATGAGTATTGCTGTTGATCCAACTGCAGAGTTTGAGCCAGGCATGTTTGCTCAATTAGGCCTAATAGGAAATGATACCGTCGCAGGAGTGAGTGACGGAACAGCTCCATTGGGGATAATAGATGACGTTAGAACTACCGCATTTACAAAAACTCAAGTTGATGAAGTAATTTTAATAAATGTTGCAGCATCTGATTTGGATGAAAATGGAAATAGAATTAACTTAGAAGATGTTACTGGTGTTTTAGAATATCCAAATATAATAGAAAATAGTTTCACATCAACTTTGGGTGTAATATTAAATACAGTTAATGGCATAGTGACAGTTCCGGCCGGAACAGAGCTCAATCATGATTCTGATGGTGATGGAATAAATGATAGCTTTAGTATAATTGTTAATTATATATATAGAGTTGCCGGCAGGCCTGGTGATGATACAACGATAGGTTCTGGAAGAATCACAATACATTATCAAAGAGGTATCTATGCAACGGATCAATTTGATACAACTCAGGTATATCCATTAAATGCAACTTTGTATGTTGGAATTGATGGCAAGCTAACTTCGAAACAACCAACCGAAAGCCATCCAGGCGTGGCAATTTGTACAGGCCCTCCATCCGCTGCAATGGGCACTGTAGAGTTTATGTTGTTATAATTTTTTAGCAACTACTAATTAATTCAAATAATGTTGATAATTAAACCATCTTTTGGGGAAAAAAATGTCAAATTCATGGAGCAAAGAAGATAGAGTCCACTTCGAAAATAGCGAAGTAATGAAACAGCTTGAAAAAAATCTTATTGAAAATTATAAGAAGCTTGAATCGATACAGAAAAAAATTGCTGCAGCTCCAACGCAAGAAGATATACAAAATACAAAAGATATGACTGCAGCATTAAAAGCGATGAATAATGAGCTTAATGCTGCGGCAGCAGATGATCCAGAGATCAAAAACGATAGTGCTGATACGTCAATGGATGCTGATGATAGTAATGATGATAATTTAGCAGACAAAGAGGCAGTCCTAAAAGATTTAAGAAATATGGTTAAAATTGCTTTAGAACAAAAAGAGTATGACCTTGTTTACAAAATAGAAAGAACAATTGACAGCATTTCTGATAAGGAAGTTGTATGCGAATAAATAACTCTAGGTCATCTGAGATATTTGATATATTCTCAGATACGATGCAAAAATTTAATAAAAAAAGATTAAAGCATATTACCAAAAAGGCAGATAGAGTCACTGGTGCAGTAGAGGCCGGCGAACTGATAGCAAAATGGCTTGGTAATAGCGCTGATGTTTCGGGTCAAGTAACTAAGGTTCTTGATACTTCCACCATGCTAAAGTCATTTCGGCTACCTGATGCGGAGGGAGGGGCTCTGATGAGAGGGTTTCTAATAGATAATCCTCCTCAATACCTGAACATCACCAAGGACGCCGATGGAGTATTGTTTATTGGTCGCGATGAGTTGGTTGACTTCATTCAAAAGGGTGGAGATCTTGATCCAAGTGATCTCAGCAGAATTATTACCGAGGCAGATGCTTTTAAGTTTTGGAGGCGCGGTAAAGGTGCAGCGAAACGAAAAGGTTTTGAAAAGGCTCTGAAGGATGCCGTGATTACTGTTACAGAGGCTGATGGTTCAACAAAGGTTGTTCCCGCTTTAACTGCCGAAAAGAAAAGTGAAATTCTTCAGAGATTAGCGCTCAAAGGAATGGCAAATAATGGAGCTCTTGAGCAAAGGCTTATTGCTGATGCTATAAGTGATCTTGAGCCCGATCAGATTGCTGCAATTACCAAAAGACTTGATGGTGCTACTGAAAGCGTTACTGACACCACAAGGGTAACAGATGATGTTACTGATACTACAAG
>CENJ01165431.1_pt1 | contig 10366 bp, 11 predicted proteins | sample 356161 | NCBI WGS metagenome assembly CENJ01 (sample SAMEA2619531, study PRJEB7988) | marine metagenome | biome: marine biome (ENVO:00000447); feature: surface water layer (ENVO:00002042); material: "saline water (ENVO:00002010), including plankton (ENVO:xxxxxxxx)" | depth 5 m | reverse complement strand
AAAAGCATCACTCACTTCTTTCACCAGATCATTAGAATTTGCTTCAAATTTCTTGAGCATTTTAGGATCTTCAAATCGCACAGTTACAGTCACCTCGCCCGCTTTACCCAACATAATGTTTAAACCATGAAAGTCATATTCAGCAATTTTACCACCCAGACCTTCAGAGATGTACCCTGAGGCAATTTTAGCTTCACTTAGGCTTGTAAATTTGAATTGCATTACGGAAGCGTACATTACATATCCTCCAGATTGTTTAACATTTCATCAAGGTCGTTACTCTCGGCAGATACCGGGCTTTTCAGAACTTTGAGCTTCTCGTTGGACATATTCATATCCTTTTTCACATCCTTCCCCCTGGTGGACAACACATACTCTCCATCAACCAAGTCAAACAAACCTTTATCAGACAAATTTTGTAATTTATCAGCCGCGAGGCTTTCAGAATTACAGAATGTTAAAAAGTCGGATAAATCATCCAGTGTGGCGTTCTCAACTTGAACACGGAACTTTGTCATCGCCTTAGAAAACCTGCCGGCATTAATCTCGTTCAGATCCCCATAGTTTAAGAGATGAGTTGTTACTGCCTTAGCCAGGTTTTTCATCAGATTGATTTGTTCATCAGTCATATCTATTCGGGTGCCGCCAACAAGGCACATCACCCCAAGATGGAAACCTTCTGGCGTGATGAGCGGGAAGCCGGCATAAAATATAACGCCAATGGTTGTTGGCGCGGTTCCCTTGAAACGATCATCTTCATTAATATCCGGGTAAATGGAAGGCTCGTTCGAGCACATAGACCATTGGCATATTGTCTCTTCTCTTGGCGTCCCTTGCGAGGCATCTACTTCGCCACCAACAGCACAGGTTGTATATTGATTTTTGTCATCACTGACATTGATAAAAACAAAGTCACATCCAACGATTGATTTTGCAACCTCGCCGAAAACTGACAAATCATCATTTTGGTCTAATCCGGCAATGCCAAGCCTTTTTACCTTTTCAGCACGCTGTGTTTCATTGGCTGGAAGAACAGCTATTGGCATTGGTAAAACATCTGTCATGATTAACTCCAAAACGAAATTAAAACTTTTAACGATTGTTTAAAATATAATAATCTAATCAACATTGAACTAAATATTAAAGTTATTTTTATATTAATTTTTAAATTAATAAAATCGTTAACTAAAAATTAGGTTATTTTTAAGTATGTGAAATTTTACAAATTGAGGTATCGGATGGGTTCAAACTCAGATTTGGAAATTAATCTAGTCGAAGCATTAAAATCTATGCCAGGCGGGGTTATCGTGTGGAGTAACAGAAGAGAAATTAAATTTTTTAATGCATTCAGTCAAAAAATAGTTCCTCTAAAACTCGAAGTTGGGATGACAGCCAACCAGATAGTTGAGAATGCAGACAAAAAGATGCTTATTCCTAACGGTAATAAAAGCGATTTTTCTAGGACTCTAGAGGATATTTTTATTCTAGAGGGTGAACATTATTTACCTACTGCAAATCAAGTCTGGTTAAAGATTAACAGTAAGAAACTAAAAAATCAGGATTATGTCTGGTCAATTTCTGACATAACCGATGAAATTACCCAACAAAAAAACTTAGAAGAAAGTGAGCAAAGATTTATTAATGCAACTGGTTTTCAAACAATTTATGAGTGGGATGCGGTCACTGGTATATTTAATTTTAAACGAGGTATTTACTCTCAAACGCAGGCATTAAATGAAAACGAAGAAGGTAGTGGAGAAGAGTATAATAACTTCATTCACCCGGACGATAAAAATAAATACAGAAACCACATGATTAGGTTTCTTAAAAATGAGTCCGAATTTTTTGATCTTGAGTATAGAAGATTAATTTCTAAAGACGATAATACAAATTTCATTTGGTTAAGAGACAGAGCCTCAGGTTTAAGGGACTCAAAAACAGGAAAAACCATAAAAATGTTCGGCATTCAGGAGGATATCACAGAACAAAAACTTGCAACTATGAGGCTAACATCTCTTTCAAATGCTTTTAGCTGGACCGCATATACAAGTGATGTTTCAACAGGGAAATTTGAATTTGAACATTATGGAAAAATACGTGAAATTGCCGAACAATCAGGAGAGCTTGATAAATTTGAAGCTACCGTTGATGCTCACCTTACCAGAATACACCCTGAAGATAAAAAACGATATTCTGAAATGATGAGTAAACTTGTTAAAGGTCAAATTGATATATTTCATGAAATTTACCGTTTTATTCCATATGGAGACGAGTTTAGATGGTTTGAGGACAAGGCTGTAGCAATAAGAAATACCGAAACAGGCCTCACTGAACAAATTATTGGATTTAACGAGGATGTAAACGAACGACAATCAAAGCTGGAAGCGACCCAAGATTCATTAGAATTAGTAGCAGAGTCAATAAACTCTGTTTTGATACCATTGGTAGTATATGACAAAGAATTTAATGTTTTATTTTCCAGTAGAGTATGGCGTGAACTGAACTCCACCGCCTATGGCATTCATCCCGATGGTAATTGGTCTTCACAGAATATAATCACCGCTTTTGAGTTTGCGTTCAACAGCGGTGTGAAGGCAATTTCAGCTATGGACATCAAGGATGGGCAAACCATTGAAGATGCTTTTAATCGAAACATGGAATACTTCAATGATCAGGACAATTTACAAAGCACAAGCTTCAAAATAGAGGCTATAAAAGAAATTTTCAATTCTATGCAAATTGGCGAACCTAGAATGGTTTATATGACTGATGAAAATTTTTATATACGATCCATAACGCAAAAGCTTGAAAATGACAATTTTATCATGGTACTAATAGATGTTACTGAATTACAAAAAAGTAAACTCGAGTCAGAAGTTCTCGCTGAAAAAGCCCGAGAAGCAAGCAATGCTAAAAGCTTATTTCTTGCTAATATGAGCCATGAACTTAGAACACCCTTAAACGCAATTATTGGACTGTCATCTTTGATATCAGAAGATGTTCGTGACGATGGACTTGAAGACTATTATGAACCTATCGACCGAATTCAACGCGCCAGCACGCACCTACTTTCTTTAATTAACGATGTTTTAGATGTTTCAAAAATTGAGGCGGGCAAAATTGAACTTCATTTCGAGAAATTTGATTTAGAGGAGGTATTAGAAGATGTCCTGCTAAGCTCTGAGGAGTTAGCAAGTCAAAAAAATAACGAGCTAATTAGAAATCCTACTGAATTAATAGGGGAAATATGTTGTGACAAAACCCGTCTTAAACAAATAATCTATAACCTAGTTTCTAATTCCTGCAAATTTACAGAAAATGGCAAAATAGAAATAAAGTCTCAATATAAAAATGATGATAAAACTCAGCTTAAAATTGATATAATTGATAGTGGGATAGGAATGACAGAAGCTCAGCGCATGAAACTCTTTTCATCATTCACACAAGCAGATAGTTCAACTACTCGAAAATATGGTGGTACTGGGTTAGGCCTTTCAATATCGAAAGAGTTAACAGAATTAATGGGTGGCACAATTTCTGTTACAAGTGAGATAGGGGTTGGATCAAAATTTACTGTTGTTTTGCCAAAAAACCTTACAGACTAAAATGATATCTACCTAAAAAAGTCTGAAACCATAAATTTTATAGATTTCGTTGAATAAATAAACAAACCCAAACAATACGATACCGCAAATTATAAATGCTATAGCAAAACCGAATTTATCTATGACTTTTGGAAAAATAAAGAAAACGGGGAGCGTCGGTAAAACAAAAAATAAATTATACCTCACATGTTGTGCAATTTTATGATTGTCTGCGCCCTCAAAATACATCCACAAAATAGCTAAAATGGTAATGATAGGCATCGCGGCAATCAGGCCGCCAAACTTGTCACTTCTTTTGGCAACCTCAGTGATGAGAACAATCAAGCCAGCCGTACAAAATAGTTTAACAAGAATAAACATCATTAATTTTATCTACTGAAATTATCCTCTGAAAGTTTTGCAAAGGCAAAGCTGAAAGAAAAAATATTCAGCATGCAAAGGGCAATAATTATTTTTTGAATTATAACACCTTCTATAAGAGAGTTCTCACCCGCTTGTGGGTTCTCAAACAAAAATTGATAAATAACATATAAAATATTACTTACAAAAAAGATGTAACCGATAGACAGGTATACTTTTGGTATATTCACTAAATAAAGTGCGATAAGATAAAATAATGTCGCCGGAACAATCAATCTGAACGCATTTTGCGTAACAAATAAATGCGCCTTTAGATAGAGGTCATAAGGCGTTAAACCCACTGCAGCAAATAGCAAACATCCCATCACCATTAATATGGAGCCGATTAAGGCACACATATAAGCGAAGCGATGATTAACGAACAATTTAGGGATAAAAAAGAACGACACACCAACAAGGATAAAAGCAAAAACCCCTATATTAAAGAAAAAGGCGGAAAAGAAATTCGTTTCCCCAGATTGTGCTTTATAACCGCCGAGTTCACTCAGATAATTACGGCTAAAATCATAACCTATTTGAGACGAGTCCAACATATTGCCGCCGGGATAAAGCGGGATTGCAATCATCACGCAAGCGATAAAAAAAATTGGCACTATTCGTAATACAGTTACTGTCCAAAAGTACATTTGAGGCTCACATTATTATTTTAAATTTTCGTGCTTCGAATTACGCCCACTCACCCTTTTACGCCACATTCTAAAACTTGAGGGCTTAAGCTCACGGCGCATTAATTTTATCACATTTTTTTCTGATAGGCCGTGTAATTTCTCAATCTGATCAAAAGATGTTTGATCGTCCCAAGCCATTTCAATGATTTCTGAAACGATTTCTTTTTCCATAAAGTCCTACTTATGCCGTGCTCTCTAAAGGTCTTTGAGTTTCACCAGCGCTGCCGTGGGCTTTTCATCACCCTCATAGAGTTGATATCTAAACGTAACCAAACCATGCTTTAAACCACCTGTCTCCAACCAGTTTTCAACGCCGCTTTCAGCATCAATTTCAGCGAAAGGTTTTTGATGAGCTACAATAATCTTAAAGCGACCATCATCAACCTTAATACTACTATTATTCAAATCCACCTGATAAGTCTCATAATCAAAAGTTCTCATCCATCTGTTCATCAACGCGACAGACCAATACTCAACATTTGGCGCAACCCCTTCCAACACTAAAGCCTCATCCTCCTGGATTAAGAAGTTTGTGCCAAAATAAGCATTGTCATCTGTTGGATAGAAGATGCCGACAAAATCGTGGTCAACTGAATCCGGCAAGTCAATGCTGTTAAGTGTTTTTGATTGCATACGATCAAGAGCGAGCGTCCCACGAAATGCTTCATTGAAAAACTTTGTCGCAGCACGTAAACCATCTGCGGTTTTCAAAAAATTATCTTCACGCGGGTCAGACGCATTCAAATTACGGATTTGAAAAGATGCTTTTTGGCTATTAGGACGATCGTGAAAATATTGCCTTACCATGACCATATGAACATCGCGACTGAGTTTCAGCCAGTCCACTTCTGAGTCCGATGGTTTATTGCGGCTCAGTATGAGACGAAAATTACCCTTCTCATCAAAACTAATATCGTGGCTTGATATATTCCCAGCCGGACGATTCCAGCCATTGGGGAGGCGGCCATAGAGCATAATACCCAGATAATGCACATCAGCCTTATTCCCTATGATTTCATAATCATGATCACCGGAAATTTCTGCCGTTAAATAAATCGCATCTGGCGAGTCACCTAAAAACTTTCGGTGATCTGACATCCAATCCGTGAAGGCTGGCCGCAGAGGATCACCCTTTGTCAACTTCATCTCAAGAGAAGCTGACAGCAAGCTGCTGAGAGCCTGAAATCCCTCTTTTTTGTCATGTTCGTCCCGCGCCGTGGCCATGAGTTCAGCACCAGCAGCTTCCATGCTTACTGATAATTCATGCCAGGCCTTTGCGATGTCATCATTCACGGACCATGCAGTAGGCGGCGTACTAATCGTTGTGTGCGACCGCATCCAACCCATCAAATAGGAACCGCCAATCACGACCAGAATCAAGGCAACCAGAAGACTTCTTTTTAGTATTTTCATGAGATGACCCCCCTCAATATATTTTCACACAATAAGTACTTTTTGCGAGGGGTGACCAGTGAATTTTTAGAAATTAATGTTGATATCCGGCGATTGATTTCGCGGTAGGCGAGCGCGGGACGTCATCAATCTCTTTCCAAGTACCAAGAACTTTATCACCGAGACCATTAGTGATGCCCCAGTTAAAATTCTCGTTATGAAAATGATGCCGCATATGCGCCTCACGCATGCTGCGCCCCCATGCAGTGAGAGGTTTATAACTTGATGTATGATGCGCTAAATGTATCCACTCATAGGCCAGATAATAAATCAGTGATGCAAGGCATGGAACGAAGGCAGCTTCCCAGCCATTGGCGCCAAACAGCCACGCGACCAGTGCATAGGATAAGTAAAACTGAACAAACATTAGAAATATCGCGCTTGCAGGGGCAAATTGCAGGTCTCGACGTTCCGGTTCGGCATGATGACCATGATGTAGTCGTATCTGATAACTTCTGATAAACCCTGCCTCCTCTTTTAAGGGGAGATGCAATGTATATTTATGCGCCACCCACTCATAAAAAGGCGCAATCACGACAACCAGAAGAGCAAAAGGCCAATAAGACCATACACCCAGCAAGGTGACAGAGGCAAAGCACAGCCCCGTCGATAGCGTCAAAAATTGAACGCTATGATGGGTTATAAATGTATACCAGATTTCACGCATAAGATGTCTTTACCTAAAGCCCGGAATTTTCTTACCGGCATTAACAAAAATGATTAAACTAAACTACATTAGGTGAGTGAGAGAGAAAAGCCGCAAAACATGATTTTTCAATCTGAAAAACCCATTATTCAAATTGCCTATGCCGTTGAGGATGTGCGTCAGGCAGCGCAAATATGGTCAGAGAAGTTTAATGTCGGACCCTTTTATGTGAATGAACATATCCCTCTTGCCAATAGTTATGTGCGCGGCACGCCGGAACCTTTTGACCATTCATCTGCTTATGGGTGGAAAGAAAATCTCATGATTGAATTGATTTGCGACCACGCACAAAAATTATCACCCTCTACAGTATCACCTGAAAAGCCTTTTAGCGGCATTCATCATGTCGCTTGGATCGCGCCGAATTTTGAGGCTGAGTGCCACGCATTAGAAAACCAAGATTGTGTGCAAGTCTTATGGGCACAAAATGGCAGTGATACCGGCATGAAATTGGCGTGGTTTGATCCCCAAAATGGCATGAACCATTTTTATGAAATCTACGAGGACACAGACGACATCCGTGAGTTTTATGCTTTCTTGTCAGGTAAAGCCAAAAACTGGGATGGCCGCAACCCGGTAAGAGATATGTCAGGTTAATCTGATATGTTACTTGCGCCTCTCATAACACGCCTCTCAGTGCCCCACTTAACATCAAGTTGAGCATTCTTGATAATAGCCGCGCATAACCTATAGTGAACTTTAGTTATTGCGTCAGTATCACCACTTGGGGAGGGAATGTTATGGATGCCGCTAATCTTTCAGGAAAAATTGCACTCGTTACAGGTGGCGCAGCAGGCATTGGTCGCGCCATAGCCGAGGCTTTCGCCATTCACGGCGCCAAAATCGTCATTGCCGACAAAAATAAAGAGCGATGCGACGCGGTTCAAAGCGACTTTGAAAAAAAGGGTTATGACGCGCTTGTGACCCATACGGATGTCACCGATACCGCGCAGGTCCAAACAATGATATCGGCTGTCGATGCGCGCTTCGGTCAGTTAAATATTCTGGTGAATAATGTCGGTGATTTTCTGGAATTGATTAAGCCGTTTAAAGATTTTGCTGATGATGAAATAGACGCCCTGTTTAACGCTAATCTGAATTCCATGTTCAAGGTCACGCGGGGGGCTATACCCCTGCTCGAAAAAGGCGGGGCTGGCGGAAGTGTCATTAACATATCATCCATCGAAGCTTTTCGTGGCATTCCAACAGCAGTTGTCTATTCGGCGTTTAAACACGCAATCACCGGCTTCACCCGAAGCCTGTCACTTGATCTCGGGCCTTCAGGTATCAGGGTTAATGCCATTGCGCCGGAAACAACAGAAACCGAGCAGGTATCTCCTGTCGATATGACCCCGGAAAAATATAAAGATCATATTCCGCGTTGGAATCCTTCCGGGCGTTTTGGGAAGCCTTCGGACGCGGCAGGTTGCGCACTGTTTCTGGCATCTGATATGTCAGCATGGGTGAATGGAGCAACCATTAATCTTGATGGGGGCGCACTTGCGGCTGCCGGTTGGTACAGAACACCAAGCAATAACTGGACAGTTGCACCGGTAGTGACTGGAGATGGGTTTGGCTATTCCTGATACGGATTAACGCACCTAAGATCCGGCTACTCGTTCGTTAATGAAAAATTGGGAAGATCCAAAACGGCTTCTTTGAGGCGGGAGCCCCACAAATCTGAAAGCTTTCTGAAATATTGATTGTCTACATTTATGCGCTCGCTATAGGAGACTGCGTAGCTGTCTTTTTCATAGATACATATATCCAAGGGGAGACCGACGGATAAATTTGCCTTGATGGTAGAGTCAAAAGAGACCATCAGCAATTTTATCGCCTCTTCATAAGACATGGTCTTATCATAGGCTCGAACTAGAATAGGCTTACCATACTTTGTCTCTCCGATTTGGAAGAAGGGCTGTTCTTGCGACACTTCAATAAAATTGCCCTCAGGATAAATAAGAAATAACCGCATATCACCCCCGGCAATCTGTCCACCTAGTATCATTGTGACATCAAATTTGCTGGAAGCCTCCTGCCCTTCACCCTCCATTTCAGATATTGTTTGCCTTAATGTTCGCGCCACCAACTTGGCAGCCTGAAACATAGAGGGGATGTCCATGATATTTTCACCAGTATCATCAGCCACCTCTTCACTCAACAGGCTCACAACAGACTGGCTGGTCGCAAGATTACCTGCTGTAAGCAGGAAAATCTGCCTTTCATTCGGCTTCGCCCAATTATGAATTTTTTGATAATGAGAAATATTGTCCACACCGGCATTGGTAAGCGTGTCTGCCATGAATACCAATCCATTTTGCAACTGAAGTGCTACGCAATATGACATATTTCCTCCTACTGAACGCTGACTTCGGTGGTCATCATTTCCTCACCCTCACCATATCTGAGTCCCGCTACAGGGCGGACATCTTGATAATCGAATCCGGTCGCTAATCTTATATAGGTCTCATCTGGAGAAATTTTATTAGAAATATCAAAACCGACCCAACCGAGATCATCCAAATACACCTCTGCCCAAGCATGGGTTTGGGTATTTTCTGCAATATTGGAAGTCATTAGATACCCACTGACATAGCGCGCAGGGAACCCCTTTCTACGCGCCAGGGTCAGGAAAATATGAACATGGTCCTGACAGACGCCATGCCCAAGACCAACGGCTGTTTCAGCATCCGTATCACTTTTTGTGACCTCTTTTTTATAGGTAATTTTATTTGCGACAAAGACTGATGTTTCATGCAGAAAGCTCAGCGCATCTTCAATTGACGGTAATTCTGAATACAGTTTCCGCATTTCAGGACCCATCTTACAAAAAGACGTGTCACGCTTATAAAGCGCTAAGGGTAACATATTGTCATGCGGGCCATAAATCCCGTAATTTTCATATGTCTCTACTTCACCGGAGGCAGTAATAAGGATATCACTCACCTCTTCTTGTTGAGCAATAATATGCACCAAATTGCCATGATGGTCGCGATTGCTGAGCACCATCTCGGTACCTTCCAGTTCAATCTTCCAATTTTTTATATGCTGAAATTTGCTCTGATCAGGTGTCAAAAGTAGACGCTGTACAGTTTTAGCCGCGGGTTGCGGGTAATGGTATTTGGTTTCATGGCGAATAAAAAACATTATAAAAACACCTAGGGATTAAACTTAAATTCTTTTTCGACAAGCATACTTAATGCCGCATTTTCGCTAATAAACATGCTTGTGAAATTCAGCAAATCATCAAGCTTGAAGGTTTCATTGGATGTGGTTGTTAAATCAGACTGAATCTTAGTCGCCAGTTTCACCGCTTCATAAGGCTGTTCATAGTCAGTTTCCAATGAAACCAATTGTCTGATAATGTCCTGATAACAGTAAACCAGTGAACGCGGCATAGTGGAGTCAGCCAACAAAAATTTAACGACACCGTCAGGTTCAATTTGCCCTTTGTTCAACCATTTATAAGCGCGCATAACACCGACAGCATCCAGTATCATCTCAAATTTAAGCAT
>CENJ01028938.1_pt1 | contig 10366 bp, 5 predicted proteins | sample 356161 | NCBI WGS metagenome assembly CENJ01 (sample SAMEA2619531, study PRJEB7988) | marine metagenome | biome: marine biome (ENVO:00000447); feature: surface water layer (ENVO:00002042); material: "saline water (ENVO:00002010), including plankton (ENVO:xxxxxxxx)" | depth 5 m | reverse complement strand
CTCTGATGGTAAACTATATACTAGGTCAAAAAAAAGAGGAGATATAATTAGAATTCTAGAAACTTTAGTTTATCATGGTGCTGATAGAGGTATTTTAATTGAAGCTCATCCACATATTGGCACTGACAAACTTCCAAAAATCATAAAAAAAATGAGAGAAACAATTCTTAATTGTGGAGGTGAAATTCACTTTAACTCAAGAATTAGTGATATTGTAATTAAAGAAAATAAAATTTATAAGATAAAAATAAACGAGAAAAAAGAAATCAAGTCTAAAAACATAATATTAGCTACTGGACACTCAGCTAGAGATATTTATTATTTGTTAGATAAAATTAAAGTTAAGTTAGAACTAAAAGAAATAGCTATTGGAGTAAGAGTTGAACATGATCAATCTTTTATTAATCAGAAACAATATCATAATCAATATAATAAAAACTACCTACCACCTGCTTCTTACAATCTAAGTACCATATATAAAAACAGAAGTATTCATTCTTTTTGCATGTGTCCAGGTGGAATTATTGCACCTTGCTCTACAAACTCAAATGAACTTGTAACTAATGGATGGTCTCCTAGTAGAAGAGACAATAAAACTGCAAATTCAGGAATAGTTGTTCAATTGAATAAAAAGGATTTTAACACAAGTAAATATAAACACTTCGCTGCACTTGAATTTCAAAAAAAAATTGAAAATAAAGCCTATCTACTTTCAGATCAAACTCAGAAAGTTCCCGCTCAAAGACTTTCTGATTTTATGAACGATAGATTGTCTGTTAACATTCCAAAGACATCATATGTTCCTGGAACTGTATCAGTTAAAATGTCTGAACTATTCCCAAGATTTATTTATGAAACTCTTAGAGGTGCATTTTTAGAATTTGATAAAAAAATGAGTGGATACATTACTAATGAAGCGATTGTTCATGCTCCTGAAAGCAGAACATCTTCTCCAATCAGAATACCAAGGGACAAGATTACGCTAGAAAATAATCAAATTGATGGGTTGTTCCCTTGCGGTGAAGGAGCTGGATATGCTGGAGGAATTATGAGTGCAGCAATTGATGGAGAAAAAGTTGCCTTTATGGTCAATCAAAAAATTACTAAGAAAGGACTTCAGTAATTTTCTCTGCTGCTTCTTTTAGTAAAATTACAGATTCTACTTTTAAACCACTTTCTTCAATAAGTTTTTTTGCTTCAATTGCATTAGTTCCTTGTAGTCTTACAATTAAAGGAATTTCAATATTACCAATATTTTTACAAGCATCAACAACACCTTGAGCAACTCTATCACATCTAACTATACCTCCAAAAATATTAATTAATAAAGCTTTAACCTTTTTGTCTTTAAGTATTATTCTAAAGGCTTGCTCAACTCTTTCAGCATTAGCAGTACCTCCAACATCTAAAAAATTAGCTGGATTTCCACCTGCTTGCTTGATTATATCCATAGTAGCCATAGCTAATCCTGCACCATTAACCATACATCCAACATTACCATCAAGTTTTATAAAGTTTAAACCGAATTCCTGAGCTTCAACTTCATCTGGATCTTCTTCTCTCTTATCTCTTAAGCTAACAAGATCTTTTTGTCTGAAAAGTGCATTGTTGTCTAGGCTTACTTTACAATCAACTGCAAGAATTTTATCATCACTAGTTTTTAAAACTGGGTTAATTTCAAATAATGAAGAATCAGAACCCAAATAAGCTTCATATAAACATTTAACAAATTTTACCATTTCTTTGTACGCATTACCGGATAATTTTAAATTAAATGCAATTTTTCTACATTGGAAAGGTAATAACCCAACTTTAGGATTTACATGCTCATAAAAAATTTTATTTGGTGTTTTTTCTGCAACTTCCTCAATGTCCATCCCACCTTCGGTTGAATACATAATCATATTTTGATTAGTTCTTCTGTCTAATAAAACAGAAATATAAAATTCCTTTGTTTCATGAGTTCCTGTATAATAAACATCCTCAGTAATTAGAATTTGATTAACAATCTTACCATTGCTGGATGTTTGAGGTGTAATTAATCGCATTCCTAACATTTCATCTGCAATCTTTTCAACTTCGTTAAGGTTTTTCGCAAGCTTTACCCCTCCTCCTTTTCCTCTTCCACCTGCATGCACTTGAGCTTTAATCACCCACCATTTTGTGCCTGTTTCTTTATTTAATTTTTTAGCTATTTCTAAAGATTCTTTTGAGTTATTTGCTACATAACCTCTTTGTATATTAACTCCATAACTACTGAGTAAATCTTTACCTTGAAACTCATGTAAATTCATATTATATTTTTTGACAAAAATAAATTAATCTTTCACATTGTCGATTACTAATGTTGTATTTTTGCAAAATGTTTAAACATATTTTTCTAATCTTTTTATTGAGTTTAAATTTAGAATCAAAATCTCAAAATTTTGAGCAACGAACCTATACAGTAAATAATATTTTAAACAAACCAATTATCGATGCCAAAGAAGATAGAATTTGGTATGAGATTCAGCCAACATCAAAATTAATTCAATATAAACCAAACAATGGCAAAAAAGAAAGAATCGGTTTTGAATCTGATATTAAAATTGCATATAACAAAACAAATTTATATGTCTTGGCTAAATTAAGAGATCCTAGTATTGATAGTCTAAATAAAGAACTAGCCAAAAGGGATGATGATAACAAAAATTTCGACAAATTTTCCGTTTTAATTGACCCTTACTCAAACGGAGAATTAGTTTATAATTTTACAGTCAGCGCATCAAATGTTCAGTCTGATGCAAAAATTATCAGAGGTAATAAAGACATGTTATGGGACGCTGTATGGAATTCAGAGGTAAAAATTTATAGCAAATATTGGCTTGTAGAAATTGAGATTCCTCTCAATAATTTGAGATACTCTGTAGAAAATAGTTCTTGGAATTTTAATTTTGAAAGAACAATTAGAAGGTATCGAGAAACATACACTTGGAATTACATTGATGTAAGTTATGAGGATGTATCTCTTCAAAAGGGTATTGTTAGTGGATTTAATAACTTAGAGTCCAGTCTAAGATTGTCTCTTATGCCTTATTTTTCTTCTTACATTGAAAATTTTCAATCTCAATACAGTTATCCATATAACATTGGTATGGATTTAAAATATGGAATAAATGAAAGTTACACTCTAGATGCTACATTAATACCTGACTTCGGACAAGTAGCTAGCGATGATCAAGTATTAAACCTCTCTCCTTTTGAAATTAAATTTGAAGAACGTAGACAATTTTTTAATGAAGGAACAGAACTATTTAACAAGGGAGGAAATATGTTTTATTCAAGACGCGTCCAAGATGATCTCATTAATGCTACCAAGATTAGTGGAAGAAATAAAAGCGGACTAGCAATCGGTGTTTTAAATGCTCTTAACGCAAACTCCAGTTTTGATACATTAAAAAACTATAATATATCAATAGTAGATCAATCATTCAATAAAAACTCATCTGTAAGCATAATGAACACAAATATGTATCAAAATAATGGACTTAAAAAAAGTAATGTTACTGGTGTTTTTACAAACATTGTAAATAAAAATAATACTTTCTCATACAACGCAAATATCAAATTAAGTAATGAAATAGAAGAAAATGTAAATACAGGCTTTTCAGCATTTTCTTTTTTAAGAAAAACAAGTGGAAAATTCAGATATGAAATAATGACTTTAATTGAGGATGAAAAATTTAACACTAATGATCTTGGGTTTTTAGAGTCAAACAATGAAATCTATAATTCAATAGAACTTAGCTATTATCAATTTAATCCAACAAAAAACTTTATTAATTCAAACACAGAAATTGAGATTTCTCACAAAACCTTATTTAAGCCATATAAATTTACAGAATTTGAATTTGAAGCTGAATCCAATATGATGCTTAAAAACTATCTTTTTACTAAAATCAGATTTAAAACAAGACCCTTTGAATCAAATGATTATTATGAAACGAGAGATGATAACTATAATAATCCAATGAAAAGATCCAAGAATATATATTTTGGGACATACTTGTCATCAGATTACAGAAAAAAGTTTGCTGTAGATTTTGGTACAGGAATTGAATTTGAACCACTATATGACACTAGAACTTTTAGATGGAGAGTTTCTCCACTAACCAGACTTAGTGACAAATTATCATTAAGATATGTTTTATCTGTAAGTAATACTAAAAATGATTATGGTTATATAGACAGCGATAGTTTAAATAGCGAGTCAATTTATTCTATAAGAGATAAATTTATGATAACTAATGTGTTAAGTGGCTCATATATTTTTAACAATAAGATCAACCTTTCATACAAATTGAGGCATTACTGGAGTGGAATAAAAAATAAATCTTTTCACTTATTAAATAATGACGGATACTTTCAGGGCATAAGCTATGAAGAAAATAAGGATATTAATTACTTGACTTGGACTTCTAATGTATCATTAGATTGGATTTTTGCACCTGGAAGTGAAATAAGTTTAGTATGGAAAAATGAGCTTGGAGATAATGAAAATACTTTTGAAAGAAATATAATTAAGAATTTAAGTAATACATTTGATTTCGATCCATTTAATAGTATTTCCATTAAATTGGTATATTATTTAGATTATAAAACAATTGTCAATAATGATTGATGCAAAAAATATTAATGTAAAATTTGGTAAAAGACAAATTTTAAAAGATTTAAACTTTAAAGTTAATAAAGGAGAATACATATCTATTATTGGCAAATCAGGAGCCGGGAAATCTACCTTACTAAATGTCATTAGCACCCTTGAAAAAAAATATTCTGGAAATGTTTTCTACGAAAACAAAAATATTAGAGATTATAATGATGTTGAAATTTCAAATCTCAGGAACAAAAAAATTGGCTTTATATTCCAAAACTTTAATTTATTAGAAGATTTCACTGTAATTGAAAATATCATGTTACCTGCTAGATTAACAAAAATTGATGAAATAGAATTAAAGGAAAAAACATTAGAGCTAATCAATAAATTTGAACTAGACTTGACTAAAAATCAATATCCTAATGAACTTTCTGGAGGTGAAAAACAAAGAGTTGCGATTGCAAGGGCACTTATTAATAAACCAGAAATTATATTTGCTGATGAGCCGACAGGAAATCTAGACTCAAGAATGTCAATAGAGATTTCAAATATTTTATCAAAACTTCATCATGAAGGTCAGACTATTGTAATGGTTACACATAATGAAGAGTTAGCAAAAAGTTCAAATAAAATTTTGGAATTAAAAGATGGCATGTTGCTAAATTAAAACACCAATTAAAATAAAAATTCTAATTTTGTATTTTGATGAGTTATCATAATCCAGGCGTTTTATATTTCCTTTTTCTTCTACTCATACCCATAATTCTTCATATTATTAATTTAAGAAAACCTAAAAGAGTTTACTTTAGCTCAATAAAATTACTTAAGAATATAAACTCCAAAAAAAGAAAGTTAAATAAAATCAATGATCTTTTTTTACTCTTTTTAAGACTTTTTGCTTTAACATTTCTAATACTTGCTTTCAGCAAACCTTATAAAACACCCTATAATTTTATTGATGATAGTAAAAAAATAAAATTAATAATCGATAACTCAATGAGTATGTCAAGTCAAATTGAAAATTTAAATAAATTAGAAATAGCTAAAAATTTAGCATATGATTATATAAAATCAAATACTGAAAATACAGAGTTGATAGTTGGAAATACTTCACTTGGTGATTTTGCTAATCAAGAAATTTTATTTGATCAAATTAGCTCAATTGATTTTGATGACTTTTCCTTTTCACTTGAAGAAATTAAAAATTTAAATGATACCTCTAAATTTAATTATGTCATAATAACAGATCTTCAGTTTAATGCAACTAGCTTATCAAATTTTGATAGCGAGGAAAAAGTAACAATTATACCAATAACAGACAATAACAAATCAAATATTTTTATTGATTCTTGTTGGATTAAAAATTATGATTATAATAGTAATTTCTTTGAAATATTTGTAAAAGTATCAAACGGAGGAGATTTTGAAATTGATAATTTTTCAGCTTTCTTATTTTCTGATAATAAGCAAATTACTCAATCTATATTCAATTTAAAACCTCAAGAAGATACTATAATAACAATGAAGTTTCCTGCTGAAAAATTTAACTCAAAATTATATCTTCTAATAAATGATGACTCTTACCAATTTGATAATAAATTATTTTTTTCTGTAGATAATGTCGAAAAGTCAAAAGTTCTTCAAATAACAAACAAAAAAAGTAATTTCGAAAATCTTTCGAATAGTACATTTGAGTTCATTGATTTTACTTTTCAAAACACATATAATTCTTTAGAAAATATATTTGGATTCGATGCTGTTATTATTAATGAATATTTTGATCTTGAAAAAAAATCAATCGAAATCTTATCTCAATATGTAAAGAACGGTGGAAATCTTTTTATTTCTCTTAACAAAAAATTAAATAACAAGGCACTGCTATCACAATTTGATATACATACAACAAATTGGTCAAATAAAAAGCTTAACGTAAACAAGATAAATTATGAGCACCCAATTCATAAGGAAATTTTTGAAGAAGAAATTAATAATAATATGCAAATTTTTAATTCATCTGGATATTATAAATTAAGTTCTAAAAGCAATTACAATGAAATTCTTAGTCTAGAAAACTCTGATCCTTTTCTATTATCTAATAAATATTTTGATGGAAATATTTTTGTAATGACATCTCCTTTTGAACATAACACATTTAAAAATAGTCCGTTATTTGCTCCAATATTTTTTAATATTTTCAATATGAATAATATTTCAGAGAAGTTATATGAATACATTAAAAAAGAATACTATATAATAAATGAAAAAAATAAACTAATTGCTGAATCAATTTCAAATGGAAATGATGAAGTTAAATTAAAATCAAAAAAAGAATTTGGTAAACTAATTATAATTCCAACTGATAAGCTTACAAAACATGACAATTATTTAGTAAAATATAATGATAATACTACCCAAAACTTATCGTTAAACTACAGCAGAGATGAGTCAAAAATTAATTCAATTTCTGTTAATGACTTAAATGAATTCATTGTTGATAATAAAATGAAAAATATTAGATTATTAGATACTGGAAATAAAAATCAAATAAAATTTAAAAACGAAATTAAAGAGTACTGGAAATTTTGCTTAATATTGACATTGCTATTTTTTCTTTTTGAAATATTATTTATAAGAAGAATCGAGAATGAATATACTTATTAAAAATACTACGATAGTAGACAAAAGAAGTAAGTTTAATAATTCTAATGTTGACATCTTAATAATTGATGGCATCATTACTGAAATCAAAAAAAATCTAATCTTAGATAAACACAATTCAAAAATCAAAGTTATTGACATTAAAAACTGTCACGTTTCACCTGGATGGTTTGATTTACATGTAAACTTTTGTGATCCAGGTTTTGAAAATAGAGATACTATAGAGAACGGGATAAATTCATCTGTCAAAGGAGGATTTACCGGCGTTCAAATTATGCCAAACACAGAACCAAACATAGATAATAAAAGTATAATTGAATATATAAATAATAAATCTTCGGATTCTATTGTAGATATTTTTGCCTCAGCTAACATTACGAAAAAAGCTAATGGAGAAGATTTAGTTGAAATGCATGACATATTAAAAAGTGGTTGTAAATCATTTACAGATGATAAAAAATCTATTTCAAATAGTAAAGTTTTAAATCTCAGTTTAGAGTATGCCAAAGACTTAAATACCTTAATTATTCATCATCCAAGTGATAAAGAATTAATTAATCACGGAGTTGTCAATGAGAGTGCATTAAGCACTAAATTGGGCTTAAAAGGAATACCAAATATTTCAGAGTTTTTAACCACTTATAGAGACATTGAAATAAATAATTACTCTAAAGGAAAAATTCATCTTTCTTACATATCAACCTATGAATCAGTAAAATTAATTAGAAAACAAAAAAGATCGGAGAATAATATTACATGTGATGTTTCAATATACAATACTTTTTTAGATGAAAGTAACGTAGACAACTTTGATACAAGATACAAGCTTGTACCCCCTCTTAGAACTAAAAAAGATATCAAAGAAATAATTAAAGGCTTGAACGACTCAACAATTGATATTATTACATCAGATCATACTCCTGTAGATTTGGAAAATAAAAAGATAGAATTTGATTATGCTGATTCTGGAATTATTGGACTTGAATCATTTTTTGGACTGTTGGTAAAGAATTTAGGTGAGCATATTGATTTGGAAACCTTGATTGAAAAGATTTCCGTAAATCCAAAGCAAATACTAAAAATTGATTGTCCAGAGATAAAAGTTGGAGAGAAAGCTAATCTAACATTATTTGATCCATCAATAGAGTGGGTTTTCGAAGAAACTGATATTAAATCAATATCCAAAAACACTCCATTTGTTAATGAACTATTAAAAGGAAAACCATTAGCGATTTACAACAATAGTAAATTTAAAATTTGTTAAAATCGATTTGGAGAGTTGTAAACTCTTTCTACAAAACCATTCGAATAAATATATAACAAAACGCTATATTGATGTATTTCTGAGTCAGTAACCTCTCTTCCTAAGATATCAGTAATCTTGAGAAGCTGAGCGTTTGATTTATGGTTAATATCTTCAACAGATACTGAAGAATTTGAATCCCACAGGTATAAATCATCAACTGCAGCCTCAACTAGACTTCCAGAGCTTAGAGCGCCATATGCACTGTCAGATGCAACAAATTTCAACTGTACGCTGGTACTAGTTAAATCTACATAATCCTTTGCTCTAAAAGCGAATCTTCTCCAGCTGATATCAGATGTTAAATTATTTTCAACTTTAATCCAATTTATACCATCTTCAGTAATTTTTACTTGCCACCAGTCTGCATTAGGCTCAGCTCCAGTATTATTAGTGTACCATCTCCAATATGTAAATGCTGGATCATTATAATCAGTCATATCATAGTAAGGAGAATATAATGTAGTATGACCTCCATCAACATCATTTTCACCAATGCTTGATTGAGATGATGATGCATTTCCAGTGAATGCACAATTAATACCACCTTGAGTATGTTGGTCATCAGTTTGTACAATAGTACTTGGATCACTAGGGTCAGTGTACGATCCAAGGGGATTACCCAACTCCCACTGTCCTGTTGTTGCATTATCTTGAGGATCACTTGTGAGCCAAAATCCTAAATTAAAATCAAAATCTTCTTCTTCAATAAGTTCATAATCAACTAAAATAAAGTATGGGACATTTGCGTAATTAATTGGTGTAAAATTAGATTTCATTGGAGTTACTCCTGATTCAATCCCATAAATATCTTCCATAGATAAATAATAAGCTATAATCGTACCAGCTGGTTGAGAGGGTATATTAGCTGTATAATTGTTACCTGAGGAAATTAAATTAGTAACATTCCATGTAGTATCCTTATTTAATCTATAGAAACAATTTACATCACCAAGGGCCCAAGGATATGTTAATTGAATATTTGCTTGAATTCCTATACCAGTATTGGAATTAGCAGATGTAACAGGGTTATGATTGATATTTGCATTAGAAATTAATGTAATTCCATGAGTTGCAAAAGCTTGTATTATGGACAAGTCATTTGGTGTTCCATTAGCTAAATTACCATCATTGTCATCAGCATATAGAACTTCTATTAAAATATCAGTGTAAATAGAACCTTCATTGCCATTTGGACCATCTATACCGCTATCAAAGGTCTCTTTAAACAAATTAATGACTTGTTGCATATTACCAAGTAAAAGATATAAGTCCCAAAAAGAACCAGCAATTATTTCTCCATCAGCATGAACTTGCCCTACAAGGTCTTGAGGATAAACTTTTTTGTTGATATCAAATCGTCTTACATATCCATTTGGGTTGTTCTGATAAAAACCTATTCCAAGTATTGGATCAATAGTGATGGTAAATGCCCAGATGTCAGCAAAACCTTCATTTAATGCACCATTCCACATACCTGTTCCACTATTATACCGATTTCCATTAATAGCATGACCATATTCATGGTAAACTACATCTGAAATCTTTCCTGTATTTTCACAATAATCAGTTCCGTTAGCCGATAAACCTTCCGCATAAAAATTAATTGAGTTTCCGCTGTAATATGCATTACATGTACCAGCTTCGTCAAGATTAGTTTCTAATGGAATATCTAAGGCTGTAAAAGTAGGGAAAACTGATTTTAGATGAGTATGAATAACATTAACAGCTCGGTATGCAGTCCTTTCTTGTATAGTAGAGTTACTATT
>CENJ01018648.1_pt1 | contig 10369 bp, 7 predicted proteins | sample 356161 | NCBI WGS metagenome assembly CENJ01 (sample SAMEA2619531, study PRJEB7988) | marine metagenome | biome: marine biome (ENVO:00000447); feature: surface water layer (ENVO:00002042); material: "saline water (ENVO:00002010), including plankton (ENVO:xxxxxxxx)" | depth 5 m | reverse complement strand
AGCATTGGAAAATATGATGACAAAGTTTCAACATCATCATGATTGGTTAATTTGTCTACAAAGTCTTCTACTTGCGTAGTAACTTCTTCATTCTCAACTCCTGAGCTTTCTAACCCCATTTTTTCTGCCAGCTCATCTGTAACAATAATCTCACCATCAGGGTGTTGCTCTATCCACTGATTCACATATGATTTATCATCGCTTGCTTTCAACTGTACTGCCCAATGCTCACCCGTATCTTCATCAAACAACTGCACATCATAGTCAGGGTGGTTAGTATCAGTATACAGGCTTGCGTAGATAGAATCGCCACCTCTCAATTTCGCAATTTGATCAATGTTGGCCATTTTTACTTTCGAACAGGCGGTTAGATGGTGAGGTTTCCATAATCACCTTTATATAATCTCTAGGCAGGCTACCGCCCTCGGGGTGACATTTAGTTTGGTGTATTCAAATTTCCATAATAGCGACAACATAAGATTTTATTTCATTGTTGCAAATTGTTTTCCATAAATTTTTTATCTATTGTGGGGGGTGTGTTGCGGCGGGTGGGTTGTCATTCGTTGTGTGGGTTGTTGGGCTGTCTTTATTTTGGGGCTTCAATTTGATTTGGCTGAGTGGTGGCGTGAGGGGATTGGTGCTGTGTGGTGGGGTTTTTCGTACATCTATTGTATAGTTGTTAAATGGGTTCGGATTCTTTATTTTATGCAGATGAGTTGGTTTGGTTTAGGTGGGGGGAGCGTTTGTGTGTGGAGGCGTTTCTTGGCGTTGGTTTTGTTGGGGGTGCCGTTCGGTTTGGTGGCCCAGCCTAATGTTGTTTTGGTGCTGATTGATGATTTGAGCCATTATGGTGTGACGGCTTATGGGTCGAATGTTATCGGTTCGGTGGAGGGTGCTTTTGAGCCGGTGCTGGTGGATACACCGCATATAAATCGTGTGGGGGCGATGGGGGTGCGGTGTGATTATGCGTATGTGTATCCTATTTGTGAGCCGACTCGTATTGCGTTGATGAGTGGCAAAACAAATATGCGGAATTTTCTGAAGCCGAAGGCGCAACATGAGTCGGATGTGACGTTTGGGGATCTGTTTAAGCGGGCGGGATATGCCACGTGTATGGTGGGAAAGTGGAAGCAGTCTCGGGGGACGGATGAGATTCCAGCGGAAGCGTATATTTATGAATTTGGGTGGGATGAGTTTCGCTGTTTTGATGTGACGGGTGAGGGGCGGCGGATGATTGAGCCTACGGTGGTTGAGAATGGGGTGTTGAAAACCTACAGGGGTATCGATCCGGTGACGGGGCGGCGTTATTATGGGCCGGATTTGTTTAATCGTTATGCGCTTGATTTTATATCGCGTCATAAGGATCAGCCTTTTTTCCTCTATTATCCGATGGTGCTGGTGCATGACGAACATACGCCGACGTTGGATACGCGGCCGAAAGCGTTGTTTGATGAGTTTGATGTGGAGACGCGAGTTGGGAAGCGGCGGATGCGGGGGGATGAGCGGGCGTATTTTCCGGATATGCTGGCGTATACGGATAAGATGGTGGGGCGGTTGTTGGATCATCTGGAACAGTTGGGGTTGGCTGATGATACGTTGGTTATGGTGATGGGTGATAATGGTACTAAGGAGTGTTTTTATCATCAGTTGCCGGATGGTTCGGTGGTGCGTGGGGATAAGGGGAGCAATAAGGAGGGGGGGCTGCATGTGCCGCTTTTGGTGAGCTATCCGGGAAGGGTTCCGGCGGGGCGGGTGTATGAGGGGTTGGTGCATGTGACGGATGTGTTGCCGACGTTGTGCGAGGCGGCGGGTATTGAGTTGGTGGATCCGGCTTCGATCGATGGCATTAGTTTCTGGGATCAGTTGACGGGGCGAAGTTCGGCGGAGCATCGTGAGGTGATTTATGCTTGGTATAATGCGAATTCTCCGGTGACGGATCAGTCGGCAAAGTTGGAGTATGCGTTCACGAAATCTTTTAAACGATATGCACCGAGTACTCTTTATCCGCAGGGTCGTTTCTTCGATTTGCGTACGGATCGGTTTGAGGAGGCGGGCCCGAAGAAGAAGTATCCGCGGTTGTGGAATAAGTGGCATCATGCGGGGTTGGATGTGAGTCGGTTGACGGGTGAGCAGCGGGAGGCGTTTGATAGATTAGGGGGGGTGTTGGAGGCGGAGCGGTTTGTTCCGGTCGTATCGTTGAACCTTGGGCGGCAAGCGGCTGATTTGAAAGTGGGGGAGGATCGGATGATGCAGGTGTCGGTTGAGCCGAGTGGGGCTTCGCGGCGGGGGGTTATTTGGCGGAGTAGTGATCCGTCGGTGATGAGGGTTGATAAGTTTGGGTGTGTGAGGGGGATGGCGCCGGGGCGTGCGTCTCTTTCGGTTTATTCGTGGGAGGATGCGCAGCCGTTGGCTGATTCGGTGAGTGGGCCTTTTTCGCGAGCGGGTATTCAGGATCAAATGGAAATACGGGTTGTGGCGCCATGAGGGGGTGGCGGGTTCTATGGCTGGGGTTGCTGTTCGTCTGTTGTGAGAGGGGCGGTTGCTATGCTGAGGTGCGGGAGCCGGCGCGTCGTCCGAACATTCTGTTCATTATTACGGATGATCAGTTTCGGGATCAGTTTGGTTTTTTGGGAGGCGAGGCGTTGACGCCGCACATTGATTCGTTGGCTAACGATGGGTTCTTTTTCGAGAATGGTTTTGTCTCGTCGTCGGTTTGTTCGCCGAGTCGTTATACTTGTTTAACGGGTCAGTATGCGAGTCGTTGTGAGCTGGAGGATTTCACAAAATGGACGTCGGAGGAGGGCGTGCGGCGAATTGTGTGGAACGTGGGGTTTGTGGCGGATCAGCCGAATGTGCCGCGTATATTGCAGCAGGCGGGCTATGCAACGGGGTTTGCGGGTAAGTGGCATTTGAATGAGATGCGGGAGTTGATTGAACCGGTGGCCAAGGGAAGTGATCCGGCGGATCCTGAGGTGCGGGCGATATTGCGGCGGAATCATGCGCTTTATCAGCGCCTCTTGAAGCCGTTCGGGTTTGATGAGGTGTTGGCGGTCTATGAGGGCAATCCGAATGATGATCCGGCGTTGGTGGCGAGTGGGTGCAATGTGCATAATCAGGAGTGGTTGACGCAGGCGGCTTTGACGTTTATCGAGGAGCATCGGGAGGAACCTTGGTTTTTGTATTGGGCGCCGACGTTGATGCATGTGCCGAATCCGATGGAGTCGTTGCGGGGAGATCCGCGGAAGTGTGGCTTGGGTTTGTTGGATGAGCCGATCCGGGGTGTGCAGCCTTCGCGTGCATCGGTGCTGGAGCGGACGGAACGGGCGGGGATTCCGGAGGAGAACCGTGCGGCTACTTGGCTGGATGATGGGGTGGGTGCGATTCGAAGTGCGTTGCGTGAAATGGGCTTAGAGAAGGATACGTTGATTATCTATTACAATGATCATGGCATGGAGGATAAGGCGAAGGGTACTTGCTATGTGGCGGGTCAGCGTACGCAAATTTTGGCTTGCTGGCCGGGTGTTATTGAGCCGGGGCGCCCGGAAGCTTGGATTCAAAATGTTGATTTTGCTCCGACATTTTTTGAGTTGGCGGGTGCGGAGCCGCCGGCGAACATGCCGTTGGATGGGCGTAGTTTGGTGCCGATTTTAAGGGGAGAAACCCCGGAGGATTGGCGGCGGGAGATATATAGTGAGATTGGCTTAACCCGTGCGGTGACGACGCCGGAGTGGAGTTATGTTGCGTTCCGAGTTCCGCCGTCGTTACAGCGGACGCGGGCGGAGCGTTATGCTGAGGCGAAGACGTATTATGCGCAGATGCTGGAAAAACATCCGTGGATGGAGCGGGAGTTTCCGTTATTGGAGGAGGCTCCCTATTTTCAGATGGGGATTGTGCCGGGGGGCTATGCGTTTGAACGGTGGCACATTAAGGCGACCGAAGAGAAGCCGTGGGTGAATAGTTATTTTGATCGCGATCAGTTGTTTGATTTGGAACGGGATCCTCGTCAGTCGAAAAATCGAGCGATGGATCCTGCGTGTGCGTCGACGCTGTCGACTATGAAGTTGAGATTGAAGGGGTATGTGGATCGGTTGCCGGGCACGTTTCCCTTGGAGGAAGGAGAGTAGAGATGAGACGTCGTGGAATGGTGTTGGTTTGTGGAGTGGTATGGATGGAGCTTTTGTCGCTTGCGATGGGAAGCCCGGAAGCGTTGTTGCAACCCACGATGTTGCAGCCGGATGAGATTCCGTTGCCGCCGGTAGAAGCGCCGGAGGGATTTCGTTGGGTGTTGAATGAGCCGTATAGTGATGAGTTTAATGGGACTGAATTGGATCGGGAAAAATGGCATGATACGTATCCGGGTTGGAAGGGGCGTGTGCCGGGGCTGTTTGTGCCGTCGTCGGTGAGTGTGGGTGAGGGGTGCTTGCGGATTAACACGTCGTTGCTGGAGCCGCCACAGGGGGTGAGCAATCAGTGGTGGATTGCGTGTGGGGCGGTTCAGTCGAAGGCGCAGGAAGCTTTCTATGGGTATTATGAGACGCGCGTGAAGGCATCGAGTATGCGAACGTCGACGACCTTTTGGTTGATGACGCCGAGGAAGGCGGCGCGGGAAGCTGGCAAGCGGACGGAGTTGGATATTCAGGAGAGTATTGGTGATGCCACGCGTTTCAAAGGGTTTAAGAATCAGATGAAGTCGAACACGCATGTTACGTTTTATGAGAAGGGCAAGGAGCCTGTGGTGGTGAAGGAGGGGGCGAATAGTAAGCTGCGGGGTGAGGTGGACGATCGGTTCTTTCGGTTTGGATGCTGGTGGGTGGATGCGAATACCATGCATTTCTATTTGGACGGGGAGTATGTTCATACGATTGAGCCGCCTACGGAGTTAGATCCGCACCCGTTTGATCAGAAGATGTTTGTGAATATGGTGTGCGAGATTTACGATTTCGAGATTTTGCCGGATCGGAAGCATATTTTGGAAACGGAGAATAATACGACGCTGTATGATTATGTGCGGGCGTATACATTGGAGCCCATGGAGAAGGCACGATGAGCCGGTTGCTGGGGCTTGGATGGATATGTTGGGCGCTGGTGGTGTCGGTTCAGGGCGAGCGGGTGGTGGAAGCGGATGGGGTTTCTGTTGTGCATGTGGAAGCTCAGTTGATCGATGCGGCGGGGAATGCGGTTCGACATGTTGACCAAATGGTTAGCTTTGCAGTCGAGGGCGGCTTAACCAATATTGGAGTGGATAATGGTTGGCATGAGAGTGTCCAACCATTTCGTTCGAAAGAGGGTATGACACATCAGGAGCGTTGTTTGATTCATCTTCAAGCGGGTCATGAAGTGGGGATGGCCACGTTGACTGTCAGCGGTGAAAAGTTGAGTGAAAAACGGATGAGTGTAAGGATTAGATAGAAAGGGTTGGAATGAAAAAATTTAGCATGATCGTATTGAGTCTATGTGTATGGATGAGCGCTGAGGCATTGACGCAGGCGGCGGCTCCTCAGTATGAGGCGAGCTGGGAATCGTTGGCGCAGCACGAGGCGGCTCCAGAGTGGTTGAAGGATGCCAAGTTGGGTATCTATTTTCATTGGGGCCCTTATTCGGTGCCTGCTTTTCATAATGAGTGGTATCCGCGGTGGATGTTTTTCAGAGATCACAGCGCGGGCAAACACCATATCGAGAACTATGGTGATCCCAGTGAGTTTGGCTATCATGATTTTGTTCCTATGTTCACTGCTGAGCATTTTGACCCGGAGGATTGGGCGGAGTTGTTTCAGCGGAGCGGTGCGCGTTTTGCGGGACCGGTTGCGGAGCATCACGATGGATATGCCATGTGGGATTCTGAGGTTACGCCGTGGAATTCGATGGATACGGGTCCGAAGCGCGATATCTTGGGAGAGCTCTTTGAGTCACTTGAGAAGCGTGATATGAAGACGATCGCAACGTTTCACCATGCCCGAAATTTACAGCGGTATGATGAGGAGTCCGCGGCTGTAGAGACAGCCAAAGGTGGACGGCGAATCATGTATACGAGCCATTACCCTTGGATTAAGGGCGATCCTTCAACATCCGATGATCCCGCATTACAGCTGCTTTACGGAAACATGGATCCGGACAAGTGGCATGAGGAAGTATGGCTGGGCAAGCTGGTTGAGGTGATTGATAAGTATCAACCCGATATTATTTGGTTCGACTCTTGGTTGGAGATGATTCCGGAATCTCATCGCCAACGCTTTTGTGCTTATTATCTGAACGAGGCGGCCCAATGGGATAAAGAGGTTGTGATTATCCGTAAACAGGAAGATTTGCCGATTAACTTTACGGTGAACGATCATGAGAAATCTCGTGAGCCGAAGGTTTCACCCGTTCTTTGGATGACGGATGATACTATTAGTACGGGAAGCTGGTGTTATACCGATACGCTGGAAGTGAAGCCGGTGCATAAGGTCATTCATACGCTGGTGGATACTGTGGCGAAAAATGGGGTTGTTTTGTTGAACATTTCACCCAAGGCGGATGGCTCCATCCCGGAAGATCAACGTTCGGTGTTGCTGGGGTTGGGTGACTGGCTGGCGACCAATGGGGAGGCCATCTATGAGACACGTCCATGGAAAGTGGGAGCCGAGGGGCCGACGTCTGAACCGGAGGGTGGGTTTAAAGAGCATGTGAAATTCTTGAAATTGGAGTACTCGCATAAAGATATACGATATACAGCTTCAAAAGATGGAAAGACGGTATATGCCATGCTATTGGGCGATCCTGAGGGAGCTGGAGAGATTACCCTGGAAGGATTTAAGCAGGCGGCAGCGAAAGCAAAAAATGTAGCGTTGATTTCGGGAGAAGCCGTTGCGTTTAAAAACACAGGTGAGGGTTTGCAGGTACAACTGCCTCAGCTGGAAGTGGGAGCAGCGAAGACTGTGACCCTGAAAATAAAATTGAAATAAACGAAGATTCCGTGTTAGCATCATGCATTAAAAGCAGGAGGCTGACAGGGTTGGAATGAGGAAGTTTATTAACAATCAAACAAGAGATATTCGAGGGAGCAAAAGGGCTTATACAAAAGAGAAAAGCGTGGGTATAAGCGCTTTTTCTTTAATGGGTCACGATAGCATGACGGGCTTCTGCGGCGGCATGGCTGCTGTGGTACTGGGTATAGCACTGCTTATGCCGTGTCAGCCGGCGAACGCATCTGCTGTTGCTCCGCGTGCGCAGTTAGAGACGACTGAGGAGAGAGCGGAGCGCATGGCTTGGTGGAAAGAAGCTCGTTTCGGGCTTTTTATTCACTGGGGTGTTTATGCGGTTCCGGCGGGTTTTCATCGGGGGGTAGCGGCACCGCATTATAACGGTGAGTGGATCATGAAGCAGTTGAACATACCGGTGAAGGAGTATGAGCAGTTCGCGATCCATTTTGATCCGTTAGCCTATCAGGCAGAGCAGTGGGTTGCGTTGGCGAAGCAGGCGGGGATGAAATATATTGTGATCACCACGAAGCACCATGATGGATTCTGTCTGTGGGATTCAGCGGTGACGGAGTGGGATGTTGCGGGTGCTACCCTGTATGGCAAGGATTTGCTGAAACCACTGGCTGCGGCCTGCGCGGAGGCGGGGATTAAGCTGGGGTTTTATTATTCGATCATGGATTGGCATCATCCAGATGCACAGGGTGTGTTTGCCCCGTATTACAATACATTGAAAAATCAGAAACGAGTGAATCCTCGTTTTCCTTCTTATCTGGAGACGTATATGAAGCCTCAGTTGAAAGAGTTGCTGAGTCAGTATGGACCGGTGGATATCTTGTGGTTTGATGGGGAGTGGATACCTGATTACACCAGTGAAATGGGCAAGGAGGTTGATGCATTTGTGCGCTCACTGCAGCCTGATATCATTATCAATAATCGAGTTGATAAGGGCCGACAGGGAATGATGGGCTTGGATAAAGAAGGTGATTTTGCGGGTGATTTTGGCACCCCGGAACAGGAGATACCGGATATGGGTATTGCGGGGGTCGATTGGGAATCGTGCATGACGATGAATATGACGTGGGGGTATCGGAAAGATGATAACGCATGGAAATCTTCGCGGACATTGGTTCATAACCTAATCGACAGTGTATCAAAAGGCGGGAACTTTTTGCTGAACATTGGGCCGAAAGCGGACGGAGTCATTCCAAAGGAGAGTGTAGAGCGGCTGGAGCAGATGGGGCGGTGGATGTCGGTTCACGGGGAGTCCATTTATGGTGCGGATGCGAGTCAGGTCGCGAAACCCGATTGGGGCCGCTATACCACGAAAAGAGACACGGTCTATGCGCATCTATTTGATTGGCCGAAAAACGACACCTTGCTGTTGAAAGAAGTAAAGGGATTTTCCAGCGTGGAATGGTTGCACGAAGGAGGCAGAACGAAGCTCTCATTTAAAGAGACGGCAGAGGGGATTCGTGTGCGCTTGAAAGGGGTTACGCCCGATGCCTTTGCGACCGTTTTAGTGCTAACAAAATAACCTCAGAACGGAAGAATGATATATGAAAGCGTATAAACAATATATAAACGGAGCTTGGGTAGACGCGGAAACAAGCGACTGTATGGAAGTGTTGAATCCGGCTACGGGCGAAGCGATTGCAACGATTCAAAATGGCGGGGCAGCGGATGCACAGCGGGCCTTAGAGGCGGCAGAGCAGGCGCAGAAAAGTTGGAAGAGAGTGCCAGCACGCCAGCGGGCTGAATTATTACGAGCCTTTTGTTCTGAGATTCAAGTGGAACGGGAACGATTGGCACAGTTAATTACGCAAGAGCAGGGTAAGTTATTGACGGTGGCTCGTTTTGAAGTGGATGTGTTCTGTTCGTTTGTTGCGTATGCTTGTGATTGGGCGCGCCAGATGGATGGGGACATTGTTCAGTCTGATAATGAAGATGAACAAATATTTATTCAAAAAATTCCGCGAGGGGTTGTGGTGGGCATCACGGCCTGGAATTTTCCGGTTGCGTTGGCGGGGCGAAAAGTGGGCCCGGCACTGATTGCGGGTAATACGATGGTATTAAAGCCGACGAGTGAAACACCGCTGGCGACATTGGAATTGGGGGAGTTGGCCAAACGGGCTGGGCTGCCTGACGGTGTACTCAACATTGTTACGGGTTCGGGTCGTACCATGGGAGATGCGTTGTGTCGGAGTCCGATCACAAAGATGGTCACGATGACGGGAAGCACGCCAGCGGGGCAGGCGATTATTGCGGCGACGGCGGATAATATGGCGCACTGTCAATTGGAGCTGGGTGGCAAAGCGCCGTTTATTGTGATGGAGGATGCGGATTTAGAGCAGGCGGCGGCGGCTGCCTTGCATTCGCGGTTTGATAATTGCGGGCAAGTTTGCACCTGTAATGAGCGGTTGTATGTTCATGAAAAGGTGTATGAGGCGTTCATGCAGCTATTCATGCCGATGGTCGAGGCGATTAAGGTCGGCGATCCGATGGATGAGTCGATGGACATGGGGCCGAAAGTGAACCGCAAAGAGTTGGAGCATATGAAGCATTTAGTGGCGCAGAGTGTGCAAGAAGGCGCCACCATTGCCTGCGGAGGTAAAGAGGCTGATGTGCCGGGGTTTGAAGGCGGAAACTGGTTTGAACCGACTATTCTAACGAATGTTAAGCAGGAGATGACCATTGTCCATGAGGAGTCTTTTGGGCCGATTCTGCCGGTGATTACCTTCTCTTCAGTCGATGAAGTGATTGGCTATGCGAACGATGCAGACTACGGATTGGCGGCGATGATTTGCACGCAAGATATGAAATTGATCATGCGGCTGCGGGACGAGTTGGAGTGCGGAGAGATCTATATTAATCGGGGGCATGGTGAGCAGCATCAGGGATTCCATAATGGATATAAGATGAGTGGCACGGGTGGGGAAGATGGCAAATATGGCTTTGAGCAGTATTTGGAGAAAAAGACGTTTTATATTAACTATAAGTAGTGGGTGTCATGAAAATAGAATCCATAGAGGTGCGACTTTTTGAGGTTCCTCTGGCGCAGGTTTTGTCGGATGCAAAACATGGTGACCATACCCATTTTGAGTTGGTGACGGCGACCGTCACTACATCGGATGGATGGAGTGGTACGGGCTATACCTATACGGGGGGAAAGGGCGGTCGTGCGATTCGCGCGATGATCGAACATGATCTGGCTCCCGCGCTGGTGGGTAAAGAGGCGGAGGATATTGATGCGCTCTATGATTTCATGGTGTGGCATATTCATTATGTGGGTCGTGGGGGTATTGCTGCGTTTGCCATTTCGGCTCTTGATATTGCGTTGTGGGATATTCGAGGGAAGCGGACTGGGGAGCCCTTGTGGAAAATGGCGGGGGGAACGGAACAGACCTGTGCGG
>CENJ01030219.1_pt1 | contig 10372 bp, 11 predicted proteins | sample 356161 | NCBI WGS metagenome assembly CENJ01 (sample SAMEA2619531, study PRJEB7988) | marine metagenome | biome: marine biome (ENVO:00000447); feature: surface water layer (ENVO:00002042); material: "saline water (ENVO:00002010), including plankton (ENVO:xxxxxxxx)" | depth 5 m | reverse complement strand
TGCGTGACAGGCAGGCGTAAACTCCAGACTTTACCACGCCCCCAATGAATTGAATTATAACTTATTTATGTGTTTTAATAATCAAATTTTTATTTACAATACTACTGTATGGGTTTTGTTAGATACATTAAATACGGAATTAGATTTCTATTCTTACAAATTCTATTAACTTTTTTCACTATTTTTTATTTTGATCGTTTTTTAATTGGTGATTATTTTGATGGATATTTAATTATAAGGGATAACTTATTGGAAGATCGAGACAGGTTCTATCCATTTATTAGTAATGATTTAATTAAAACTGACATTTATATTGCTATTTTTATATTTATATTTCTAATTATTCTTTATTCAACAAAGTTTTACACATATGTAAATGAATTAAGCTTTTCACTAGATAGAAAATATTTTGATGAATTTTTTTCTATCTATCTTTTGTGGACTAGCTCAATTTTTGTGTTCTTTTATATATTTAGATTTTCTATTCTTTCAAGAGCGAATTTAATAATATTTACATTTTTAGTTCCGTTAATCTTAATTCTTTTTAGAAACAGTGAAGTCCTTTCAAATTTTCTTGGAAGATCAACAAGTAAAGAAAACTATATTTCATTTAATTTGGAAAATGACTCAATCTTTAAAAAGTTGAGGATTGTCACATTTAGAAATCCGATTGGCGAATTTAATTTTGAAAATATAAATGAAATTGTTGATGTGATAGATCAACAAAATAAAGAAAATAATTTAAACCTAATAATTTTAAATTTAGGTGAGACAAATAAAATACCTGAGGACGTTGAAAGATATTTGATAGATTTAAACAAAAAAGTTTTGATCATTTCAAAAAAAGAAATAAATTTTAAAAATATATTTTTAAAAAGATCTATCTTATTAGAGAATTATTTTCTTACTTACTTTAATAACGATATTCAATATGGATCAAAATATATAATTAAAAGAGCTCTCGATGTACTAATTTGTTTATTGCTATCAATAATACTTTTACCTATTTACACATTTGTTGCTCTTTTTATAGTATTTAAAGATGGTTTTCCTTTTTTGATAAAGCAAGATAGAGTTGGCCTTCACGGTAAATCATTCAAGATGTATAAATTTAGAACTATGAAAAATAATTCACATACTTTGCGAGATGATTTAAAAGATCTTAATAAAGGAGAAGGGCCTTTATTCAAAATCGAGAATGATCCAAGAATTATCAATGGAACAAACTTTATAAGAGATTTTAGTTTGGATGAGATTCCACAACTTATCAATGTTTTCAAGGGAGAAATGTCAATAGTAGGTCCCAGACCATTATTTGATGAAGATACAAAACTATTCGATGCAAGATACATGAGAAGATTAAATGTAATTCCTGGAATTACTGGACTCTTACAAATAAACGATAGAAATACTGATAACTTTTCAGTTTGGTTTAAATATGACTTGTCTTACATTGAAAACTGGTCAATTTATCTCGATCTAAAAATTATGCTTCAGACTCCATTAGCCATATTGAGAAAAAATAGAAAAGGACTCTAAATTTTAAGTGGGTCGGGTGGGAATCGAACCCACGACCTTGAGCTTAAAAGGCTCCTGCTCTGCCGATTGAGCTACCGACCCTGATTAATAATGATACATGAATTACTAAATAAGAATAATCTATTCTTCTTCAGTGCTTATATTGTGTCTAATATTAACTATTCCATGTTTAGCATTCTCTAAAACAGGTTGTAAGTTGTTTGCTTCAGGTATGGTTTTAGATAAATCTTTCAGATCTGTTATTAATTTTGTGATAGATTTTTCAGCATCGTCTAAATCAACTTTGAGCTTTTTACTAATACTGTCCGAATTATTGTTATTCATAAAATTATTTATATCAGGATTATATATTTGTTTTTTCATTAAATTTTAAATTTGGATTTCTTGTAAGTCGCTGCTTAGCCCATCTTGCTGGTGGAATTAATCTAAAAAATGGCGGTAAAAATGGCCTCGTTGTTTTAAGTATAAATAAGTTAAAGTTAAGAATTAAATTTGTAAATTTTGTGGTTTTAATACCATATATTTCTTTAAATTCGACTGGTAAGGTATTAAAGGCTGTAAATGAAATAAATGGCCAAATAGGTTTTATATGTTTTGGAACTGGGCCACCATCAATTATCTCTTTTACATCTTTTGCGACGTCTGTAAGTATTAAATAATCTTTTTCTTTACTTTTATTTATAACCCAGTTTCTTAAATCTTCGTGGGTGTTTGGCATCTTACTTGTGTCAATTAAAACAAGTTTTGCAGCCAACATATTTTCTTCGTGATATTTATTTTTTTCCGTATCTGTTAGTTTTCCTACTGTTTTTTCGTAAAAATAAATAGAGGATAGTTGCAAGCAAGCATGTACCCACAGAAGTTGTTCATGGTCTAATGCGTCATAAATTTTTCCAGTTATTTCATCTTCTCCTTTTATAACTTCATGCAATCTATTAATTCGTGTTGCACTATCATCAGCTTCTTCCTTGTTACCAAAAGTAACAGAATTTTGTAACGAGAGTGTTCTGATTAATCTTTTCCAAGGATCTCGTTGATAAAAAGATGTTTGCCTTGCTCCTGCAGCGATAAGTGGGTGAGCTGCATGCATAAGTAAAGCTCTTGCCCCTCCAAAAAGAACCGTAATCTCTTTGTTTACTTTCCACATCATTGAATTTGGTCCAAAATAACCTGGGTCTCCACTCATAGGTAATATTGTATATCGATTATCTATTATTAAATAATAAAAACTGCTTACTTGTGACCTGATTAAAAAGATTATAATTTTATAGAGAATACATTATGGAAAATATCATTAAAAACTGTGGACCAGGAGGCAATTTACAGGATTTAGAAAATATAAGTAGTAATCCAAATTTTATATTTCAAAACGATCCCGACTTTGCAACCTTAACACTTTATGACTTAGAAGGAAACGTTATAAATGTTAGTTCCTGGTTGGAGTGTGCAAATTATGTTAATGGTGGATGGTCAATTGAGAATCTTGATAACTATAACGGAGAATTAGTCATCTTCGCAATCACATTAAGTATTATTGCAATATTTTGGGCTATAAAAAAACTTAAAAAAGCAAATGCATATTAATAAGCTAATCCCCATAGGTTACATATTTATATTTCTTAGTTTTATATTTTTACCTTGGTTATTAAATGGTGGTTTTTTTAATGAAGAAGTTGATTCGATAGACGAGGCTAGTGTTCCTTACTTTCAAACAAACACATGTGATTTTTCTCTAAACAGTATCTTAGGAAAAAATTTTTTTAACGATAAAGTTGAAATCCTCTCAAACGAAGATTCGAGTGTTCAATGCTTTGGTAAAATCAATGGTGTTGATGTAGTAAATGATAAAATAAAAATTTATATTGGAACAAATCTAAATGTTAATTTTCTTCTTCAGTCATTGTTTTTCATATTTCTGATATTTTTAATACCAAAAACAAAACCATATGAATTTAAATTTTCATTCTTTTTTCCAACATTAGTTATCTCTATAATCCTTTATTTACATTTTCTAGGAGAAAAATTATTTTATCTTCCACTTGCGAGTGGTTTTGAAGTTGGTCTAAATTTTCAAAACTTTATAATTCCTTCATTGTTATTAGTCATATTTCTCAATTTCTATCTACTAAATGACATAATTAAGACCAGATTTTTAAATCTTATAAACTTCTTTCCTTTCTTGTTTTTGTTTAATGGAAGTTTTAATAATCTAAATCTTAATTTTTTTGTATTGTTATTTTCCTTTATAGGAATAAATTCAATACTTCAAAATAAATTTAACAAAAAAATTTCATTAGTGTATTTACTTTTTTCTATTATCCAAATATTTGCATTTACAAGTAAAAGCATTGTATTTGATATTGATAAATTAAAAGGGTTCATGAATTCCTCACAAACTTATCCATCACTAATTTTTTGGATAATTATTTTTTATTTCTTCACAGTTGGTGTTGTGTTTACAATAAATGAAAGTCTTGCACATATCGATCTAGCAAAAATAAAATTTAATTTCCTAATCACAGGTGCTCTAATGGTATTTTTGGGTATTGTTTCTGCATCAAATTCATTTATTAATTTTTATTCTTATTATTTTTTGGGCCTGAATAAAAGAGGGATGACATCTTTAACAAGCACAGATGGTAATACGTGGAGAGGTTTAGCTTCAAGTGCAGAAGCTGCAGGAGAATACTACGCTTTTACAATACTGCTTGTTGTGCTTCTGTATTTTTCAAAAAAAATAAGAGTTAAAAATATAGAAATATTGTTTTTAATCATAAATCTTTTTGGTCTTATGAGATCGAACAATTTTGCAGCAACGGTTTCTCTTTTTCTTTTTATTTTTATTTACTTCTTCTTAAAAACAAATATTCGATTCAAAATGAAATTAATCATTTTATTCTTTGGTTCTATAATTTTGTCTTCAATTTACATTTTTAGTAATTATTCTTACGAAAGCGCAAGTAAGGCTCTCTTGCAAAATGCATACAAGGCCACAGAATTTTATATAGATCTGCCAGGAGATCAATTTAGTTATACTGCGGTAGATAATCTAAATTTTGGTGAAATTTTATCTTATCCTGAAGAGGACACAAATATATCAAACTCCCTTTACTTTTTGACAAAGAGATATACATATTCTCAGGATATAAAATATATACCGAACAGTGTTTCAGTAATAAGTACTATCTCACTTCCTATAAACAGATCAGAAAAGTGGGGGATATTTGTTGCAAAATATAATCCAAATTTTCTTAGTCTTTCTTTTGGGAATGGCCCTCAACAAATAACAGAGTATTATTTAGGTCATCGAACAAAAATAAATTCTGGTCTCGTTCTCCCACATTCTTCCTTCTTGGATTATTTGATTTTTTATGGAGTTTTTGGTCTTTTCACTATTATTACCTTGGTTTTTTTAACAGTTTGGAAAAATAAAGATAATCACCTTTATGTTCCACTCATATCTTTTCTTATTCTTAATTTACTTAAGAGTGATTCTTTACTTTATAGTCCTTCATTAATATTGTTTATATTTATTTTTAATTTTTATAAAATAGAGACTGAGGTTAGTAATCCGATATAACAATTTTACATATTTAACTTATCAAACATTTCCAGCTGATACTGCAAATTCAATTCAAACAATATCTTTTATAAAAAACTGTGTAAGAATGAATTTAAATATAAAGTTGATTTTTCCAAGTAGGTCTGTTGACAGTTCAGATAATATTCAAGAATTAAATAGTTATTATGATTTTAAAGAACAATTTGATGTTCAAGCACTAGAGCATAATCTTCCGTTCAAGGATGACAATAATAAAAAAGCTTTGAAGAGCTTACGATTTAATATAAGCCATTATTTATGGGCAAAAAAGAATGTCAAATTGGTGATAAAAAATGAAAGAAGAAATGAGACTTACATTACTAGATCTGATTGGATATATTACTTTCTATCAAAAGCAAACAAAAGGGTAGTATTTGAATGTCATCAAGTTTCAAAAGTTCGAAGATGGGTCATAAATCGAGTCCAAAAAAATAAATACTCCTATATCGTTTTTACAAATCTTCTCTTAAAAAAAGAATTTAAAATAAATAAAAATTTTGAGAACAGAACTTTAGTTCTTCACAATGGTTTTGATAATGATTATTTTGGTAATACCTCTTTAAAAAAAGAAAAAAAAAGAGTAATTTTTGTTGGAAAGCTTCTTCGATTTGAAAAAGACAGAAATATTAATTTTCTAATAAAGGCATTCACTGATTCAAGACTGGATGAATTTAAATTTATTATTGTTGGAGGACCTAATGACTACAAAGATATTCTTCTAAAAGAAATCGAAGAAAAAGAAATTTCAAATGTAGAGTTTCTTGGGAATCTACCTAGAAGGAAAACACTAAATGAAATTCAGAAATCAGAAATTGGTATTCTTATCAACACAAATGAAAACATACATTCCATTTATCATACGTCACCAATAAAATATTTTGAATATTTAAAAGCAAAGCTAAAAATAGTGGCTGTTGATTTTCCATCTCACAGAAACTTACCCATGTCTAATGTAATAAATTTTTTTGAAAACAATAATTTAGATAGTTTTGTTAATTCTGTTGTAAGTGCAAGTAACTCAGAAAGTTATGACACATTAGATGAAGAAGTTCAGTCAGTTTCAGAAAGAACTAAAACCATTATTGAATTTGTAGCGCGCCCGGAGGGACTCGAACCCCCAACCCTCTGATCCGAAGTCAGATGCTCTATCCAGTTGAGCCACAGGCGCACGTATTATTTTGTCTTATAATATATAATAATGAAAAAAAATAGAGTTTTAGAAACTGATATCAATGAAATTACAATTGATGAACTAACTAAATTATTATTATCCAGTAATAATTTATCTGTTGCAGTATGTAACGCTCATTCAGTTGTCAGATCTTATAGAAACCAAAATATTAAAAAAATTCTAAATAGTTTTGATGTGTGTACCCCCGATGGATTTCCGGTAGCTATGGGTTCAAGAATTCTTTATAAAAATAATCAAAAAAGAGTTGATGGTTATAAAATTTTTAATAATACCTTAGAAAAAAGTGTAGGAACTAAAACCTCTCATTATTTTTTTGGCAACACGGAAGAAGTTGTGAATAAAATAATTGATAAATACAAAGATCAAAATATAAATATTTCTGGATATAAATGTCCCCCAATATTAAATGTCAATGAACTATTAAATGAAAAGTATATTAAAGAAATTGAAGAAAATCAGCCAGATATTGTATGGGTCTCTCTAGGTTTTCCTAAACAGGAGCTTTTTATGTATGAACTCATTAAAAATACTCAGATTACATCAAACTTGGTGGGTGTAGGATTTACATTCGACTGGACAGCAGGAACAAAGGTTAAAGCTCCAGAGTATTTAGCAAATCTTGGTCTGGAGTGGATTTTTAGGTTAGTTCAAGAGCCAAGAAGGTTAATAAGACGTTATCTTGTAGATAATTTTTTATTTTTGATTTATTTTAGCAAGCAATATTTAAGGCTTTGAATGATTATCTTAAATGAACTTATATATGAAATTAACAAAGTTTTAAAAAAATTAAATGTAGATGAGAGTGTTGAAGTAAGAATTTCAAACAATCAAGAATATGATTTCCAGATCAATAATTTTGTAAAGTATCAGAAACATGAAAAAATAAAAGAACTAAGCGTATCCATTTCGAAGATATTAAGTAATTGCAAAGCTCTTGAAGAATACAATATAACAAAAAATTATTTTATAAATTTAAAAATCAATTTTAAGGATATAGTTCCAATTATTCAAAATATTGAGGAGCATATTAAAAAGAGTAACAATGAAAAAATAATCATAGACTACGGAGGGCCTAACATTGGCAAACCTCTTCACGTAGGTCACTTAAGATCCCTAAATATTGGAAGAAGCTTGTATTCAATAAATGTTTTAGCAGGAAATGATGTTAAAAGTGATATTCATCTTGGTGACTGGGGCATGCCAGTTGCTCAAATAATTAACTATTGTTCGAAAAAAAATATATCAATTGAGGATTTAAAGATTGATGAACTTGTAAAAATTTATCCAAATGCTTCAAAACTTTCGAATGAGGATGAAGAATTTTATAAAAACTCACAGGATATAAATAAAAAATTAAATAATTTGGATGATGATGTCACAGTAAAGTGGAAAATGTTAAAAAATTTATCTTTACTTTCAATTAAGCATGCTTTAAATAAACTCAATCATGATTTTGATTTATGGCTTGGTGAAAGTGATGTAAATCATTTAATACCGAAAATGTTGAAATCATTGGAGAAAAATAACAAAATAGCCCCTGATGATGGAGCATATATAAGCACAATGGAGACTGACCCAAAAATATTAATCACAAAGTCCGATGGATCTTACTTATATTTAACAACGGACCTAGCAACTGTCCAAAATAGGCTAAATAATGAAGATTTTGATAAAATTTTATATGTTGTTGATAATCGTCAAAAATTTCACTTTGAGCAGCTTTTTGAGTCATTAATTTACTTTGAATTTGAAGAAAAACACTATGAACATGTAGCATTTGGAACTGTAAACGATAAAAACGGGAATCCATTTAAAACTAGGGATGGAGATACAAAGCAACTTTTGGAACTTTTTGATGAAACTTATGAGCATATTAAAAAAGTAAATCCAAAATTAGAAGATGAAACATTAAAAACTCTCGCAAATAGTGTATTAACTTTTAGTGATCTACTTACTAATAGAAAAACTGATTATAAATTTGATTTAGAAAAGTTTACTAATATATCAGGAAAAACAGGTCTCTACGTTCAATATGCATTAGTCAGGGCAAAGAAGTTATATGAGAAATCCCAATTAGAAAATGATGAAATTAGATTCAATTTTCTAGAATTTGATGAAAATGATAAAAATTTATTTAGAGCTTTTTGTAAGTTTGAAATATACTTTAAACAATCGCTTGAACAAAATGAACCCCACCATCTTGCTGAGTTTTTATATTCAATTTCTATTCATTTCAACAGACTTTATCAAGCTGATAATATTCTAAATAATAAGAATGAAACAATAAAATTGAACAAATTATTTTTATGTTCAATATTTATAAAATATTCAGAAATATTAATGAAAGCACTTGGGATAACTCCTGTAGATAAAATGTAAAAATTTATAAAAATAAATTAGAAGTTAAAATCCAAAAAAGAATAGCGATACTGTAAGTAGTATTTTCAGATACTCGAATAGTTTTGTTGAGATTGTGTTCTAAGAAAAACAAAAGAGGAATCGCAATAAAACCAGCAAATGAAATTGATTTACCAATTTCGACTACATCTCTTAATATTGCATTATTAGGATTTAGAAAAAATTGAAATAATACAAGTGACACTAGTGATATAAAAATTACAATTACTATGTTCAAAATTAAATCTTTAAATGTGCTGTTATAAATTTTAAATATTTCAAAAAACTCAACCGGAATAAATAAAATAAAGATTGAAATACAAAACAATATCAAGAACCAAAAAAGACTTTGACCACTCCAAGTCGTTACACTTTTCTCTACTATGCCAATTCCTTCAAGTAATAAATAAGTAGAATAACCAAGTATTGTTGAACCTAAAGAGAAAAAATATATGCCAAAGATGCTTAAAAAATATTTTTTCTCAAAATTAACTCTTATTAATTGATTATTTAATGATTGATAGTTCATACAGTCAATATATTAATGATTTTTATATTAAAATATATAATTAATATGGAATTAATAGATACACCAAACCCCAATGCAAAAAAAATTCTTATTGATCAATCTTTGTCAAATGAAGATAGTAAGGATGGAGTACTTGAAAAAAAACTAAACAGTCTAGAAGGTATCTCCTCTGTTTTTTTTGGTCCTGGTTTTTTAACAATTTTAAAAGATGAAGACATTAAATGGGAATCTATAATTGAAGATATTACCAACATCTTTGATAAACTATAAATATGGAAACATTTAATAATGATCCAAAGCCTGGAAGGCTTGTACTCCCTTTGGTATTAATAGGAATGATTGCAACAACATATACATTTATAAATAGAGTTGCTACAGAAAATAATTTAGACATTGTAGATACAGATGTTTCTGTAGAGGAAACTGTTGAAGAAGTCCCTGCCGAGGAGGAAACTACTACAACTACTACAACTACTCTTCCTGAGAACGTTATTGCATATTTAGAGGAGATTTCATCAGAAAAGATTCAGTCAATTGACATTGCAGATAAAGTATTGGAGGCAAATGACAATTGGGATAATCAAAACATAACCTATCAAGAGGCAAAAGATGATTTTGCAGAATTTATAGAAGATACCAAACAATTTTTAGAAACTGTAAAAGAACCAGGTCCTCCAACTACGTTTGCTGGTCTGGTAAAAAGTCATGAAGAACTAATATCTTTAGCAGAGTTAATTTATTTAGATACAGAGGAATTGCTTGCTGGATTAACATCTTCAGACACAGGAGAGCGAAGATCTTCTGCTCTTGAATCATTCAACAATAATATTGATTTATTTCAACTAAAAATTGATGAAATTGTTGCCATAAACACTACAAGCTAGTTTAAAGATTTCTTATACTAAGAAGCTGCAGAACAAACTGTATCAATCATTACTGTAGCAATTACATAAGGATCCGCGTTTGCGTTTGGTCTTCTATCTTCTAGATAACCTTTTTGATCTTTTTCGACTTGCCAAGGAATTCTAATGGATGCTCCCCTGTCACTAACTCCATATGAAAAAGTATCAAATTTCTGAGTTTCATGAGCTCCAGTTAAACGATCTTCAATTCC
>CENJ01071947.1_pt1 | contig 10378 bp, 12 predicted proteins | sample 356161 | NCBI WGS metagenome assembly CENJ01 (sample SAMEA2619531, study PRJEB7988) | marine metagenome | biome: marine biome (ENVO:00000447); feature: surface water layer (ENVO:00002042); material: "saline water (ENVO:00002010), including plankton (ENVO:xxxxxxxx)" | depth 5 m | reverse complement strand
CCCACCCTGGGGGATTCTATAGGAGCTGGTTGTATAGGACTTACCCAGCTACAAATATACAATCCATAGTTTTGAAATTTAAAAATTGTTAATTTTTTTTAAATAAATTTACATTATATGAAGTGGACATTATTATTATTTAGCCTCTCGATCGTTAACTTTTGTGAAAACAAAAAAAACCTTAACAACTTTATTCTTTTGACCAATAAAAAAGTTTTTACCCCAGGTGATATGTTGAGAGTTTCATTAAAAAAAATCAATAAAATAGAATATGATTCAATTGTTTATTATAAAGACAATAAAAAAATAGATTCTATACATGAGATTGGAAAGAAATTAGGTGATAAAAAAATAACTGTACGAATTTTTAAAAAAAATAATTATAAAGAAAGATCCCTTAATATAAGAGTACTATCTTCATTAACTCCTAAACTTTTTACTTACAAGATTGTTAATGAATATCCTCACGATATTAATTCATACACTCAAGGACTTGAATTTTACAATAATCGCCTTTTCGAAAGTATTGGTCTTAGAGGAAAGTCAGCTCTTAAAGAAATAGATTATAAATCAGGAAAAGTTATTAGAAATTTACCCATTGATGATGCATATTTTGCAGAGGGAATTACATTATTAGACAAAAAAATATATCAATTAACATGGCAATCTAAAATAGGATTTATTTATGATCTCGAGAGCTTTAAATTAATTGATTCGTTTCAATATAAAAAAAGTATTGAAGGATGGGGATTATGTAATGATGGTAAAACAATATATAAGTCAGATGGTTCATCAAAAATTTGGAAAATTAATCCAAATACTCTTGAAGAAATTGATTTTATTCAGGTTACAACAAATAAATCAATTATCACAAAAATTAACGAAATGGAGTGGGTTAATGGAAGGATTTATGCAAATACTTATCAATTTAATAAAGATATAATCATAATTATAAATCCAGAATCTGGCACAGTAGAGGGAGTTGTTGATTTCGATGGTTTAAGGCAAAAAGTAAAAAATCATCCGAAAATTGATGTTTTAAATGGTATTGCTTACAATAAAAATTCAAATACAATTTTTATGACAGGTAAAAACTGGAATAAGCTTTTCGAGTTGAAAATAATAGAGAAATAATAGATTTAATTTGTAAAAAGGGGCCTATTGATCATAAAATCATGTACCTCATTAGCTACAGTAGTTAATTTTGAATCATCTAAAGAATTATTAATTGAATTATCTATCAAGTTCACAACCCTTCTTATGTCATCCTCCTTGAGACCACGAGTTGTAATAGCGGCGGTTCCGAGTCTAATTCCACTAGTGATAAAAGGTGACTTATCGTCGAAAGGAACCATGTTTTTATTTGTAGTTATGTTTGATTTTACTAAAGCTAATTCTGCGTCTTTGCCAGTTATATTTTTATTTCTTAAATCTATCAATACCAAATGATTATCAGTTCCATTTGAAATTATATTGTAATTAAGTTTTTCAAGTTCATTAGCCATAACTTTAGCATTTTTTATCACATTCTTACAATAATTTTTAAATGATGGCTGCAGACATTCTTCAAAGGCAATTGCTTTTGCAGCTATTACATGTTCTAAGGGTCCTCCTTGATTTCCAGGAAAGACGGCCATATCAATAAGGTTTGACATTTTCTTTAATTTTCCACTTCTAAGTTTGATATTAAAGGGATTATCAAAATCTTTGCCCATTAAAATTAGCCCTCCTCTTGGTCCTCTTAACGTTTTATGTGTAGTAGTAGTTACAACGTGGCAATGTGGAATAGGGTCATTTAAAAAACCTGAAGCAATAAGTCCGCTTGGATGCGATATATCTGCCAATAAAAAGGCACCACAAGAATCAGCTATTTCTCTAAACTTTTTAAAATCTATGTCTCGTGAGTAAGCTGATGCTCCAGCAATTATCATTTTTGGTTTAATTTTTTTTGCTTGATCACTTATTCTCTCGTAGTTTAATATTTCCGTATTTTTTTCAACCCCATAGAAATGAGCATTATATAGTCTTCCAGAAAAGTTTACTGGTGAACCATGAGTTAAGTGGCCTCCATGTGATAAATCAAATCCAAAAATACTGTCACCTGGTTTCAGAAAAGCGTGAAAAACAGCAGTATTAGCTTGAGAACCAGAATGAGGTTGAACATTTGCGTATTCAGCACCAAATAGTGACTTAGCTCTATCGATTGCAATTTGTTCTATTTCATCAATAACTTCACATCCACCATAGTATCTTTTTCCAGGGTAACCTTCTGCATATTTATTAGTTAAGATTGACCCTGTTGCTTGCATAACAGCTGGTGATGTAAAATTTTCCGATGCTATTAATTCAATTCCCGTGACCTGTCTATTCTCCTCTTTTTTTATTAATTCAAAAACGACATCAACTTTTTCCATAGAACATAATTGAAGGTGTAAAAATATAATTTATTGGCTATTTACAGACTTCTATTTTAGTTTAAAAAATAATTTTATCAAAACTTAATTAACAATTCAAATTTTGACGAAAGTAATTATACTTAGTTAAGTAAATTTATATTATATTATCTATGTAATAAAAATTAAATATTAAGAATAAATCATAAAAACTTATAGCATGATAATGGATAAATTATTTTAATCAAAAATTTTGAAAAAGGAGTCTATATCAATTATTAACAAAAAAGCGAAATTGAATTACTTTATTGAGGATGAGTATACTGCAGGAATTGTATTAGTTGGATCTGAAATAAAATCAATACGAAAAAGGAATGTCTCGATTTCTGAAAGTTTTTGTGAGTTTAACGAAAATAATGAATTATTTATTTCAAAAATGTATATAAAAGAATATCAAAATTCAAGTTATAATAGAAACAGTCTATCTCAAAGAAAGCTTTTGCTTAAAAAAAAAGAGCTAAAAAAACTAAAAAAAAAAATAACAGATGTTGGTTTAACAATTATTCCTTTGAATTTATTTATCACTGATTCTGGATTGGCAAAAATTAAAATTGCATTAGCAAAAGGAAAAAAACTTTATGACAAACGACAAAGCATTAAAGAAAAGGAAATAAAAAGAGACATAGAAAAGTCAAAAAAAAATAATTAACAACTATTTTCCTCTCACTAACGGTACAAATTTAAAATCTCCAAACTTTTCTCTTTTAAATCTATTTTTTTCAAACCTAGTAAATCTATACATAGTCTGTTTGTCTTCTCCAATTGGAATCACCATTCTTCCACCTACTTTGAGCTGTTCCATTAAATTTTTTGGAATTTCTTTAGCCGCTGCAGTTACAATGATGGCATCAAAAGGTGCACTGTCGACTATTCCTAAATATCCGTCCCCAAAAAGTTTTTTTTTGATTTTAATAGACAAATTCTTAAAGAGTAAAGAAGATTTCTTGAAAAGTCTTATATCTCTTTCAATAGTGAATACGTCAAAATCCAAATATGATAGAATTGCAGTCTGATATCCTGATCCTGTTCCAATTTCTAAAACTTTGTCTCCTGGTTTACATTTAATTAATTCTGTTTGAAATGCAACAGTATAGGGTTGAGATATAGTCTGACCTGAATCTATAGGAAAAGCCATGTTTTTATATGAATGGGAAATTAATCCTGGGTCCATAAATAAATGTCGAGGAACATTATTGAAAGCATTTAGGATATTTTTATTATTGATTCCGAGTGACTCCAATTTGGACACCATAAGCTTCCTTTGTCCTTGATATTTTGGAGAGTCAATTTTTGATTTCATTAATTTCTCAACATATTATTAGTAAATAAAAACTTTAAATTACTTTAAAAATGTAATTTTGGAATCAATAATTTATAAGTGTCTACTAATCTAATCAAAATAGGGGTATTTGGTGCAGGTCACCTTGGTAAAATTCATTTAAAATTATTAAATGAATCTAAAATATTTAATCTTATTGGTTTCTATGATGTAAATACCGAGCATTCATTAAAAATTGAAAAAGAATTTGGTTATAAATATTTTAGTGATTCAAACCTTTTGATTGAATCTGTTGATGCTATTGCAATTATAACACCTACGAAATTTCATTATGAAATAGCTATTAAATGCATAGAAAAAAATAAACATATTTTTATTGAAAAGCCCATTGCTTATAGTATTCAACAAGCTGAAAAAATTGTAAAATTTTCAAAAGAAAAAAAAATTATCGGACAGGTCGGTCATGTTGAAAGGTTTAACCCAGCATTTAATTCGATAAAAAAAATAATTGGGAATCCAATGTTTATTGAATCACATCGTCTATCTGAGTTTAACCCAAGAGGAACTGATGTATCCGTGGTTTTAGATTTGATGATTCACGATATTGATATCGTTTTAAGTTTGATAAGTTCGAAAGTAATAAATATTACTTCGTCAGGAGTTTCTGTAATTAGTGAAACTCCTGATATTGCAAATGCAAGAATTGAGTTCCAAAATGGAGCGGTAGCTAATTTGACCGCTAGTAGGATTTCCTTAAAAAATATGCGTAAACTTAGATTTTTTCAAAAGGAAACCTATATTTCAGTAGATCTTTACAATAAAAAAGTTGAAGTTGTAAAAATGATTGATGCCCCCAAGGAATTGGATGAATTTGCGTTAACACTCGAAAATGCTGAGGGAAAGAAAAAGCAGATATTTTTTGATTCTCCAAAAGTTAGTAATTCCAATGCAATCCTTCTTGAATTAGAGAACTTTGCAGAATCAATCATTAATGGTAAAAAACCAATTGTTACCCTTGAAGATGGTACAGATGCATTGAAAGTAGCCTACTCAATTATTAATTTGATGTAATTTATTATAATATTTATGGATTCAATTCAAAAAAATATTAAAAAAATTAAAAAAGAAGTCGGTGAAAATGTTTTGGTTGTAGCTGTTTCAAAGACAAAACCAGTTGATGCCATAAAAAGTGTTTACAAAACTGGACATAGAGATTTTGGCGAAAATAAAGTTCAAGAAATGACATCAAAACATAATGATTTGCCAAAGGATATAAATTGGCACATGATTGGTCATATACAAACAAATAAGGTGAAATATTTAGCTCCATATGTATCACTTATTCATAGTTTAGATAGTTTAAAATTAGCTAAAGAGATAAACAAGCAAGCTATTAAAAACGACAGAGTTATTAATTGTTTAATTCAGTATAGAATATCCAATGAAGAGACAAAGTTTGGGTTAAACGAAAATGAAATAATGGAGATTATCAATTTAGAAAATAATTATAAGGGCATTAGAATTATTGGTTTAATGGGTATGGCTTCTTTTGTGAATAATAAAAACATAATTGACAGTGAGTTTAAAAAATTGAAACTTCTATTCGATAAAATTAAAAACATAAAAAAAGAATTTAAAATAATATCAATGGGTATGACTCTAGATTATAATTTAGCAATTAAAAATGGATCTAATATGATTAGAATTGGTAGTAAAATATTTGGTGAAAGGAATGCATAAAAGTTTTGCCATTTTAGATGTAGAAACAACAGGGGGAAAATTCAATGAAGAAAAAATTACCGAGATTGCAATATTTATATATAACGGAGAAAAAATCATCGATAAATTCGAATCTTTAATTAATCCATCCAAAGAAATACAACCCTTCGTGCAAAGACTAACTGGGATTAATAATGAACTTGTAAAAGATTCACCAAAATTTATTGATGTTTCTAAGAAAATTTTTGAAATTACTAAAAACAAAATTATTGTTGCTCACAATGTTGATTTTGACTACAGAATTATCAAAAATGAATTTCAAAATATTAATATAAAATATATTAGAGATACCTTATGTACAGTAGATTTATCCAAATTAATTTTTCCAGATTTAAAATCATATAAACTAACTAATTTATTATCAAATTTTGGAATTGTAAATGAAAATCCACATAGAGCAAATTCGGATGCTCTTGGTGCTTTAGAACTATTTAAAATACTTAAAGATAAGGATTTAGATATGAAGATTATAATATCGAAAATTAAGTCAAGCACCGACTACAAATAGACATTTTTATTTTTTATATTAAAACTTCTTACCTTTGAATTGAATTTATAATATGGAAATAGATTCAAATAAGGGTTTGAAAGCTCTACTTCACGAAATTATTTACGAAGCCGATACCCCGGAGGGCAAACTTTTTGATGTTTTATTATTATTCTTGATACTTCTAAGTGTATTTGTCGTTATGCTAGACAGCATTGATGTTTTTCATGACAACTACAGCTATTTATTTGATGCTATCGAGTGGATTATTACGATTCTTTTTTCAATGGAATATGCATTAAGGATAATCGTGGTTAAAAAACCATTTAAATACATTTCAAGTTTTTTTGGTATAATTGATTTATTATCAATTTTACCTCAATATTTAAGTTTCTTTTTTGTAGGTGGCGGTTCATTAGTTGCCCTTAGGGCCTTGAGACTTCTTAGAGTTTTCAGAATCCTTAAATTAACGAGATTTGTTGGTGAATCTAATTTCTTAATTAGATCATTAAAGGCGAGTCGTGCCAAAATAGGTGTTTTTTTATTTACAGTTTTTATTTTATCAATAATCTTTGGTACAATAATGTACTTAGTTGAAGGTGAAGAAAATGGTTTTACAAGTATTCCTGAAAGCATATATTGGACTATTGTAACCCTTACTACAGTTGGTTACGGTGATATTTTTCCAGGCACTACAATTGGAAAGTTTATTGCATCAATAATCATGATTATGGGGTATGGAATCATAGCAGTTCCCACTGGGATAGTAAGTGCAGAAATGGCTCAAAAGAGGAGAAGACCCGATACAAATACTCAGTCATGTCCCAGTTGTGCAGAATCTTCACATAAAGATAACGCTAAGTTTTGCCATAGTTGCGGCAATATTCTTAATGAGGAAAAATAAATTAATTTACATTGGAGGTCCAACTTGTTCTGGTAAAACTAAATTATCTATTTTACTAGCAGAAAGTTTAAAAACTGATATAGTTTCTTGTGATTCTAGACAGATTTACAAAGAAACTTCTTTAGGTACAGCGAAACCTTCAAATTATAATCTAAAAAAAGTAAAACATCATTTTATTAATCATGTATCAATTCATAGTGACTACAACGTTGGTATCTACTATAAGGAGTCTAATAAAATCCTTGAATCAATTTTCAAAAAGAAAAAAAACGTTATTCTAGTTGGAGGTTCTAGTTTGTATGCAGATTCAATTATAAATGGGATTGATGACTTTCCTAAAGTTGAAAATTCAATAAAGGAAAAAGTTAATTTAATATTTAAAAATGAGGGAATCAACAAGTTAAATTCAATACTTAAAAGATATGATCCTGAGTATCATAGTATTGTAGATAAAAATAATTCTCGAAGAGTAATAAGGGCTTTACAGATTTGTTTATCTACTGGGAAACCATTTATTTCTTTTCACAAAAAAAGAAATAAGAATAATCTATATAGTTCAAAAATCTTATTGATGGATCTCAATAGAAAAAAATTATATAAAAAAATAAATGAGAGAGTGGATAAAATGATTTCGAATGGGCTGGAAGAGGAGGCAAGGAAACTTTATAAACACAGAAACTTAAAATCTCTACAAACCGTAGGTTACAGCGAGTTTTTTAATTATTTTGATGGAAAGTATAATTATGAAAAAACTATTGAAGAAATTAAAAAAAATACCAGAAGATACGCGAAAAGGCAGATTACATGGAACAAAAAATACCAAGAGGCCTTTTTAGTTAATGAAAATTATCTACTAGATGAAATAATTGAATTTGTAAATAAGTAATTCAAACGTTAAATCTAAAATGCATTATGTCTCCGTCGACAACAATATACTCCTTCCCTTCTACTCTTAATTTTCCTGCTTCTTTAATTTTAATTTCACTTTTATATTTTATGTAGTCAATGAAAGAAATTACCTCTGATCTAATAAAACCTTTTTCAAAATCAGAATGTATAACTCCAGCAGCTTTTTGAGCATTCCATCCAATTTGTATTGTCCATGCTTTAACTTCCTTTTCCCCAACTGTGAAAAATGTCTGCATATTTAAAAGCTCATATGTCTTATTTATTAGTCTTAATGAAGCTGGTTGTTTTATTTGATAATCATTTAAAAAGGACTGTCTATCAGAAAAATCATCAATTTCAAAAATCTCAGCTTCTAACGAAACCGCTAGAATTAATATTTCAGATTTTTCTCTCGTTATCGTTTCTTTAATCTCATTTGTAAAATCATTTCCATCATTTAAATCTTGATCAGATACATTACATACATATAAGACTGGTTTTAATGTCAAAAGATTTAGATCTTTTATTAGATTGGCTTCATCTTCATTTATATCTAAATTTCTTAAATTTTCAGACTTTTCTAATTTATTTTTAATCAATTGTAAAACAGATAGATATTTAAAATGATCTTTATCTCCAGCTCTTAGCTTTTTTGAAACTTTTTCAATTTGTTTATCTACTGTTTGAAGGTCTTTAATTTGAAGTTCCAAATCAATTATTTCTTTATCTCTTAAAGGATCAATCGTACCCTCGACATGGGTAACATTAGAGTCTTCAAAACATCTCAAAACATGTATAAGAGCATCTGTTTCTCTTATGTTAGCTAAAAATTGGTTACCAAGACCTTCTCCTTTGCTTGCGCCCTTAACTAAACCTGCAATGTCGACAATTTCAATGCTTGCAGGAATTGTTTGTTTTGGATTCATTAGATCTGTTAGTATAGATAATCTTTCATCTGGAACATTTACTCTCCCAATGTTTGGTTCTATGGTACAAAAAGGAAAGTTCGCAGATTGGGCCTTAGAATTACTTAAACAGTTGAATAAAGTAGATTTCCCAACATTTGGTAAGCCAATAATTCCAGCTTTCATAAAAATAACTTATTTAGCATGCATAAAAGATTGCTTCTCAAGAAGTTTGGATTCACTTTCAATGTTATTTTCATCTGGAACACAGCAATCAACTGGACATACAGCTGCGCACTGAGGTTCGTCATGAAAACCTTTACATTCAGTACATTTATTTGGAACAATATAATAGTATTCATCGGAAATAGGGTCTTGAAGAAGATCAGCATCAATTGACTTTCCATCTAACAAATTTAAAGTGCCTTTTAAAGAAGTTCCATCACTATATTTCCAATCCTCAGATGATTCATAAATAGCAGTATTTGGACATTCTGGTTCACAAGCACCACAATTAATGCACTCATCTGTAATAATAATTGCCATTTGTAAAGTTTATATAATTTAGTACAAAAATAAAACCTTAGTTGATATTTTGCAAAATATGAAACATTTAGATAAAAAGATTAGAGCTTTTGTTAAACTTGGGGAATATTTAAGAAAGGAAAAAATTGACTCTGAATTACATGAACTGATCACTAAAACTGAAATCAATAATAGTTGGTTTACTTACAATAACTCAGTAAAGGCTTTGAAAATTTGGGGAAATACTTTGTTAAAGGAAAATATTTTAAAATGGACTTCCAAATATAATTTTGAAAATAAAAATTCTAAAAGAATTGGAATCATAATGGCTGGTAATATACCAATGGTAGGACTACATGATTTAATTTGCTTATTAATCACAAACCATAAGGGAATTGTAAAAACATCATCCTCTGATCCATTTTTAATTCCTTATTTATATAAAAAATTGATTCAGTTTAATTCAAATTTCAAAGAAAGATTAGTTTTTAAGAGTAAAATAAATTCATTAGATGCTGTTATTGCAACTGGAAGTAATCTTACAATTAAACATATTAATGAAAGGTTTAGTTCCCATCCATCAATTCTAAGAGGTACTAGAAATTCAGTTGCTGTTTTAAACGGAAAAGAGTCGATAAATGAGTTAAAGCTTTTATCAAACGACATTTTAGGATATTTTGGTTTTGGGTGCAGAAGCATTACAAAAATTTATGTACCAAATAATTACAATTTTGATGTTCTTATAAAAATTTTAAAAGAAAAGTCAGAATCAATAGTCTTAAATGAATACTTAAATAACTTTAAAAAAAACAATGCTATAAACAAGATAGTTAAAAGTAAATTTCAAATAGCTGGGAAATTGATACTAATTGAAGATAAAAGTATACATGCTGAAATTGCAACAATAAATTACGAATATTATGATACTATAGGTTGGTTAAACAAGCAAATAAAATCTAATCTCAAAAAAATTCAATGTATAGTTGGAAAAATGAATCAAAATAGTTTTATAAAATTTGGAGAAACCCAAAAACCACATTTATGGTCTTATGCAGACAATATTGACACTATTAAATTTTTATTATCTATGTGAGTAAATTGTTGAAAAACAAATTAAAAACCAAATCAATTAGATAGCTAAATTTCATTTAATATGAT
>CENJ01061493.1_pt1 | contig 10387 bp, 10 predicted proteins | sample 356161 | NCBI WGS metagenome assembly CENJ01 (sample SAMEA2619531, study PRJEB7988) | marine metagenome | biome: marine biome (ENVO:00000447); feature: surface water layer (ENVO:00002042); material: "saline water (ENVO:00002010), including plankton (ENVO:xxxxxxxx)" | depth 5 m | reverse complement strand
TGCATTTCCATTTGTTCAAACTCTCTCATTCTAAAAATAAATTGTCTAGCTATTATTTCATTTCTAAAAGCTTTCCCAATTTGAGCAATCCCAAATGGAATTTTTTTTCTACCTGATTTTTGAACGTTAAGAAAGTTCACAAAAATACCTTGTGCTGTCTCCGGTCTTAAGTAAATACTAGAAGATTCTCCCGATACTGAACCAAGTTCTGTTTGAAACATTAAATTAAACTGTCTTACTTCTGTCCAATTTTTAGAACCACTTATTGGGCAGGTAATTTCAAGTTCAACAATCAATTCATATAAAGCATTTAAATCCTCATTTTCAAATGCTTTTTCCATACTTTTTTCAATTTTGTGAATTTCTTCTTTTCTTCTTAGAATGTTTGGATTTGTATTTACAAATTCTGTTTCATTAAATTTGTCGCCAAACCTTTTTCTGCCTTTACTTATTTCTTTGTTAATTTTATTTTCAATTTTATTTAAATGATCTTCAAGTAGTACGTCTGCTCTATATCTTTTTTTAGAATCTTTGTTATCTATTAGAGGGTCATTAAATGCATCAATATGCCCCGATGCTTTCCAAGTGTTTGGATGCATAAATATTGCTGCATCAACTCCAACGATATTTTCATTCATTTGCACCATTGATTTCCACCAATATTTCTTTATGTTGTTTTTTAGTTCAACTCCATTTTGACCATAATCGTAAGTGGCACTCAATCCATCATAAATCTCACTACTTGGAAAAATAAAACCAAATTCTTTTGCGTGACTGATTATTTTTTTAAAATGTTCTTCATTCATTTAAAGAGATGTTTAATTTAGAATACCACAAAAATAGAACTTCCATTGAAAGGGTTATGTTTAATTATAATATTTATATAGTTTTGAATTATAATGATTGAAGTTGAAGATAAAATAATATCTAAAGACTTGTTTGAAAAGAAATTTGTTTGTGATCTTCAACAATGTAAAGGGGCATGTTGTGTTGAGGGCGATTCTGGGGCCCCTCTCTCAAAAAAAGAGGTCGTTGATATCGAGTCTAATCTATCTATTATTAAAGAAGAAATGTCACCTATTGGAAAAAAAGTAATAGAAAGTAAAAAATTTTATTATGTTGATAAAGACAAAGAAGAAGTTACCTCTTTAGTAAATGGAAAAGAATGTGTTTTCGTTTTTTATGACCAAAATAATATTGCAAAATGTTCTATCGAGTCTGCTTATAGAAAAAACAAAATAAATTTTAATAAGCCAGTAAGTTGTCACTTATATCCAATAAGAGTTAAAAATTATGATTCATTCGAAGCCATAAATATTCATAATTGGCACATTTGTAAACCTGCATGTAATTGTGGAATAAACTTAAATATTCCAGTTTTTAAATTTTTGAAAGAACCTATAATTAGAGTGTGGGGTGAAGAATTCTATAGTCAGTTAGATGCTGTAAATCGAGAGTTCTTTCAAAAAGATAAAACAGAATAATATTTTATAATTTTTATTATTAAAAGATTTTAATTTTGAATAACTCCATTCATTAATATATTATTGTTATTAACACTTTATTTTTGATAAAGAAATTTTATATTTTTATTTACATTAATGATGTATAATTTATCTTTATATGGCTTAAATAAGAGTTCTTTTTTTGCCATTAACACCAATCGTTTTGACTTTCAGCAAGTTAGCTTTCAAACACTATTTTTTGTTGAAAACTATTAAAAATGTTTCTTATTTTTTGTTGTTAGAAATAAGATAAATTCTAATTTTTGTGTTCCGCTAAATATTTTTAGTAAGGTACCCAAAACGTATTTTTTAATGCAAATTTTCAAAAAAATTGTTTTTTGATAGAGCTACTTTTTGCTTTAATTTTTATTAATATTATAATTTAACATGGATAAAAAGACCACTACAAAAGAAGAAACAACTATAGATTTAAAAAAAGATTTAGATCCTAATATTACTGTTGAAGAACCCATATTAAAAGAAAACCCCAACAGATTTGTGCTTTTCCCAATCCAACATGCCGATATATGGGAGATGTACAAAAAGCAAGAAGCCAGTATATGGACTGCTGAGGAATTGGATCTATCTCCGGACCTCAATGATTGGGAAACCAAACTTAATGATGATGAACGTTTTTTTATTAAACATGTTTTAGCTTTTTTTGCTGCCTCTGATGGGATTGTAAATGAAAATTTAGCTGAAAACTTTCTAAGTGAAGTACAATATACCGAAGCTAAATTTTTCTATGGTTTTCAGATTATGATGGAAAATATTCATTCTGAAACCTATTCCTTACTCATCGATACATATATTAAAGACACCAAAGAGAAAAACTATCTATTTAATGCTATAGAGACTTTCGATCCAGTGAAGAAAAAAGCAGATTGGGCTATGAGATGGATTGAAAATGGCACTTATGCTGAAAGATTAATTTCATTTGCAGCTGTGGAAGGTATTTTCTTTTCTGGATCATTTTGTTCAATTTTCTGGTTAAAGAAAAGAGGTCTTATGCCAGGTTTGACTTTTTCTAATGAACTAATTTCTAGAGACGAAGGATTGCATTGTGATTTTGCGTGTATGTTATATAATAACCATTTAGTAAATAAGTTACCAAAAGAACAAGTTCAAAAAATTATAGCAGATGCAGTAGAAATTGAAAAGGAATTTGTTACAGAATCATTACCAGTAAGATTAATTGGAATGAATTCAGATTTGATGTCTCAATATATTGAATTTGTAGCGGATAGATTATTGACAGAACTAGGGAATGAAAAAATTTATAACACTGCCAACCCTTTTGATTTCATGGATATGATTAACCTCCAAGGGAAGACTAATTTTTTCGAAAAAAGAGTAGGAGAGTATCAAAAAGCAGGGGTGCTAAATAATGAGAATAACACCACATTTAGTTTAGACTCTGATTTTTAAATTTTAATAATATATATATGTATGTAGTAAAAAGAGACGGAAGAAGAGAAGCAGTAAAATTTGATAAAATTACAGCTAGAATCAAAAAGTTGTGCTATGGATTAAATCCTTTAGTTACTCCCGAGAAAGTAGCAATGAAAGTTATTGAAGGATTGTATGACGGTGTTACAACTAGTGAACTTGATAATCTAGCTGCTGAAGTTGCTGCAACAAATACAATAACACATCCTGATTATGCATTATTGGCTTCTCGTATTGCGGTCTCAAATTTACATAAAAACACTAAAAAATCATTTTCAGATGTAGTAAAGGACCTATATGAATATATTGATCCTAAAACAGATAAAAAAGCACCATTAATTTCTGATGAAGTTTATGATATAATAATTAAAAATGCAGATATTTTAGACTCCACTATAATATATGATAGAGATTTTAGATACGATTTTTTTGGTTTTAAAACCTTGGAAAGATCCTATTTGTTAAGACTTAAAGGTGAAGTAGCAGAGAGACCCCAACAAATGTTAATGAGGGTTGCTGTTGGTATCCATAAAGACGATTTAGATTCAGCTATAGAAACTTACAATTACATGAGTGAAGGTTGGTTTACTCACGCTACACCAACATTATTTAATTCTGGAACACCAAAACCTCAGATGTCTTCCTGTTTTCTATTAACTACTAAAGAAGACAGTATCCCTGGAATTTACGACACACTAAAGCAATGTGCTCAAATTTCTCAGTCTGCAGGTGGTATAGGATTGTCTATCCACGATATTAGGGCTACAGGATCTTATATTAAAGGAACAAATGGCACCTCTAATGGTGTCGTTCCAATGCTTAGAGTGTTTAATGATACAGCAAGGTATGTAGATCAAGGAGGAGGTAAAAGAAAAGGTTCATTTGCTGTATATGTAGAACCCTGGCATGCTGATATTTTTGATTTTTTAGATTTAAGAAAAAATCATGGAAAAGAAGAGCAAAGAGCTAGAGATTTATTCTATGCTTTATGGATTCCAGATCTTTTCATGCAAAGAGTTGAAGAAAACGGAGATTGGACTTTAATGTGTCCAAACGAATGCCCTGGACTAGCGGATGTTCATGGTAAAGATTTTGAGAAATTATATAAAAAATACGAATCTGAAGGAAAAGGTAGAAAAGCAATAAAAGCCCAAGAACTCTGGTTTAAAATACTAGAAAGTCAAATTGAAACAGGCACACCTTATATGCTTTACAAAGATGCAGCAAACGAAAAATCAAATCAGAAAAATTTAGGTACAATAAAGTCTTCTAATTTATGTACAGAAATTATTGAATATACTGCACCTGACGAGGTTGCTGTATGTAACCTGGCCTCAATTGCTTTACCTAAATTTGTTGCAGAAAGAAAGTTCGATCATGAAAAATTATTCAAAGTCGCTTACAGAGTCACTAAAAATCTTGACAAAGTGATAGATGCTAATTATTATCCAGTGGCAGAAGCTAGAAACTCTAATATGAGACACCGTCCTATTGGTATTGGTGTTCAAGGACTAGCTGACACATTTATTTTGATGCGTCAGGCTTTTGAATCGGACGAGGCTAAGCAACTCAACAAAGATATTTTTGAAACCATTTATTATGCAGCACTTACTGCATCTAAAGACTTGGCAATAGAAAATGGGCCTTACGAATCATATAAAGGTTCTCCAGTTTCTAAAGGTGTTCTACAATTTGATATGTGGAATGTTAAGCCATCTGAAAGATGGGAATGGGATTTATTGAGAGACGAAATTAAGAAAAACGGAGTCAGAAATTCTTTATTATTAGCTCCAATGCCAACAGCATCTACCGCTCAAATTCTAGGGAATAATGAATGTTTTGAACCTTATACCTCCAATATTTACACCAGAAGAGTACTTTCAGGAGAATTTATAATTGTAAATAAACATTTACTTAGAGATTTAGTGAAGTTAGGAATATGGGATGATCGATTAAAGAATAAATTAATGGCCTCTAACGGTTCAATTCAAAACATCGATGAAATTCCAGATAATATAAAAAATCTGTATAAAACAGCTTGGGAAATATCTCAAAAAGTTTTATTAGATATGGCTGCTGACAGAGGGGCTTTCATTGACCAATCTCAATCTCTTAATATTTTTATGGAAAATGCCAATTTTGCAAAATTAACTTCAATGCACTTTTATGGATGGAAAGCAGGTTTAAAAACAGGGATGTATTATTTAAGAACTAAGTCGGCCACTGATGCTATTAAGTTTACATTAGATAAAGAAGCTATTTCAGAACCCGTTGCAAAAGTAGAAGTCACAAAGAAATAATAGATTATACCATCAAAGCCATAAATAAAAGTTGAATTTTCAAATTCAGATTTTACGCTATTACTTTAGTTTTCTCTCAACCATATTTCCTAAATATGCAAGTTTCAAGGCATTTAACCTTTTTCAAAAAGTAAAAATTAAATCAATAAGAGATAGAGAGAAAGACTTTTATAAAAATGCCAAGCATTTTAAAGTCTCATCAAATGGTGCAGACATATTATGTTATGATTTGTCTCCCGAAAATAAAAAACTAGTTTTTTTATTACACGGTTGGGAGTCCAATGCAGGTAGTTTATCTAAAATAGCCTTCAGCTTATCTAAAAATAATTATAGGGTTATAAGTTTTGATTTACCAGGACATGCAAATTATAAATCAAATTATACTAACCTTTATGAATGTAAAGAAGCCTTTAAATTTGTTTTAAAATTTATCAATCCAAAAGAACCATTTAACGTAGTAGCTCATTCTTTTGGATCAGCAGTAACAACTTATGCTTTATCAAAAGAAAAATATATTATTGATCACATGATATTTCTAACTTCACCTAATTATATGTTAGATATCTTTAAAGATTTTAAAAATCTAATAAAATTATCAGACACATCATTTTCTTTGTTATTAAAAATGGCTCAAAAAGTACTCAATCGAGAGATTAAAGATTTAAATATTGAAGAAGAAATTAATTCAATATCTTTTTCCAAATTATTATTGATTCATGATCAGTACGATAAAATTATTCCTTTTAAAAACTCTCAAGATATTGCATTAAAAAATAAGACAAGAACCAAATTGATAAAATACCAAAATGTAGGACATTATAAGATGTTGTGGAATGATAATGTGATAGAAAATATTTTAAAATTTTTAAAAAAGGGATAGACCAACTAAAATAGCTGAATAATACATTCATAGCTATTTATTTTTTTCTGAAAAAAGGATTAAGCAAAAAGTAAATCAGGAAGTAGTTTAATAATACCTGTTTTTACTCCAATGGGTTATTTATTTTAGCCCCTTTATAACGGACGTTCCTCCACCGAAAACGTTGTCTTGTCCATAAGGAGACCCTTTACCATCAGCATATCCTTTCCATTTTACAAGTTCGATATAATTAGGTGATCTTGTTAACTGCTGTTGGACTAATCTTATTTCTTCAGCTCTACCCTGAGCTCTAAGAATTGCAGCTGTTTTCTCCCCTTCAGCTTTTTTGATTTCTGCATTGGCTAAATACTGTTGTTCCTCTTCCAACTCTTTAGCTTTTTGATTCCTTTGCTTCTGAGTTTCTTTTTCGGTAATAGCAATTTTTACATTTTCTGGTAAGTTAACATCTGCTATTTCACAGAAGTTATAAGCTATGTAGTTGGCAGGAAATTCAGCTTGAAAAATAGTATCCATTTCTGTTTCAAGGGCCTCTCTTTTTGTAGAGTATATTTCTTCATAGGTGTATCTTCCTATAACATCTTTGATCACCCCTCTTACTTTTGCATCGATAAAAGAACTTTCAAATGCCTTTCCATGCTTCAAGTGAAGCTTTGCACAATTATTTTGCATTGGATTATAGTTGATAGTTACATCAATTCCTATTTCCATACCATTTTTTTCCATTACCTTAGAACTATAATTTCTACTTTGTTGAAGAATATTATAAGTAATCATTTCATTCCAAGGAGCAATGAAAACAGTACCTTCAGTATATACATTAGTTTGATCAATTCCACCAGTATAAGGTCTGTAAATAAAACCCTCTTCTCCAGGATTTACATCGGTCCATGACATAAAAAATAAGGATAATATGATGACTCCAATTCCTCCGGCTAATGCAGTTTTTAAAATATTTTTGGGTTCAATTTCTATTTCACTCATGATTTTGGTTTGTTTTTAATTGTTTTATAGGTATTATATATAGCTAACACGTTCAAAAATAATGCCAAGATTTTAATAATAGGATTGGTTTTTATGGCATACATTAATGTTAATACGAATAGTAGTGATGTTAAAGTTACATTTAAAATTATACTTAGAATATATTTATTATTCATTAAATCATTTTTTTTGGATCTACCCAGCTATCGTAGTCTTCTTCTCTTACATATCCAAGGTTAATTGCTTCTTCTTTTAGAGTAGTTCCATTTTTATGAGCAGTGTTAGCAATCTCTGCTGCTTTATAGTATCCAATTTTAGTGTTTAGAGCTGTTACTAACATTAAAGAATTATTCAAAAGTCTGGTTATATTTTTATAGTTGGGTTCAATTCCTTTAGCGCAATGATTATTAAATGAGATACATGAATCGGCGATTAAATTAGCACTTTCAATTAAATTCTTAGCCATTACTGGTTTAAACACATTTAATTCAAAATGTCCTTGAGTCCCACCAATTGTAACAGCGACATCATTCCCCATAATCTGAGCGCAAACCATAGTTAAAGCTTCACATTGGGTAGGATTTACTTTACCTGGCATAATTGATGAGCCTGGTTCATTTGCAGGAATAATTAGTTCACCAATTCCAGATCTTGGACCTGAAGCCAAAAGTCTAATATCGTTAGCTATTTTGTTTAAGGAAACAGCTATTTGTTTTAGTGCACCATGTGTTTCAACAATAGCATCGTGTGCGGCAAGAGCTTCAAATTTATTTTCAGCACTTACAAATGGTAATTTTGTCAGGTGGGCAATATTTTCAGCAACTTTTTCAGAATATCCTGTCGGAGTATTTAGTCCTGTTCCAACTGCGGTTCCTCCAAGAGCTAGTTCTCCTAAATGTTTCATAGTTGCTTTTAATGCATCTAGACCATGGTCCAGTTGAGATACGTAGCCAGAAAACAACTGTCCAAGCGTTAAAGGCGTAGCATCCATTAAATGAGTTCTTCCAATTTTAACAACATCCTTAAAATCCTTCGATTTTTTTTCAAATGTACTCTTTAGCATTTCAATAGCTGGAATAGTTTTTTCAATAATAATTTTATAGCTCGCTATGTGCATAGCGGTAGGAAAAGTATCATTTGATGATTGAGATTTATTGACATCATCATTAGCTTTAAGAACTGATTGACCATCCCCTAGTTTTCCACCATTTAGAACATGAGCTCTGTTAGCAATTACTTCATTAATATTCATATTACTTTGAGTACCAGAACCTGTTTGCCAAACTACCAGTGGAAATTGGTCATTTAATTGATTATCCAATATTTCATCACAAACTTTAGCTATTAATTCTTTTTTATGATTCTCTAAGTCGCTTAATTGATTGTTAGTAATTGCAGCAGCCTTTTTTAAAATAGCAAATGCATGAACTATTTCTATAGGCATAGAACCAGGGTGGCCAATTTTAAAATTATTTCTAGATCTTTCAGTCTGTGCTCCCCAGTATTTGTCCGCTTCAACTTTTATTTCACCAATGGTATCTTTTTCAATTCTAAAGCTCATTTTTAATTTTTATTATTAATTTAGTCAATAACTTCTTTCAAATTTATAACATATGGTTTTAGGTACGGCAGTTTTTTTATTTTTCTTTGGTATGGCTTTTTGGGTATTGTTGTTTTTAGGGGGGTTTGTTGGGCTTTGGGTTCAATGGGGAGTTATAGAAATCACTAAAGCTCAACTTTCAAAAAGAGGAATCATAAAAGATGTTTAAGTTATAATTTTTAAGAAATTTTCTTTAGGTCTTCCTATTTCTGCTAATTCATTGTTTACAAGTATAGGTCTTTCAATCAGTTTTGGTTCTTTTATCATCCAGTCAACTAATTGATCATTAGATAGATTTTTTCCTCTTATATTTTCCTTATAAACAGATTCACTTTTTCTAATAAGTTCTGTAGCTGTAATCTTTAATTTTTTTAAAAGATCTATTAAATCATCTTTAGAAATTCTATTTTCTAAATAATTAATAATTTCAGGATGTATGTTTTTAGATTCTAGAAAAGCCAATCCTTCTCTACTTTTACGACATCTGTTGTTGTGATAATATTTCATTTTATTTTGCTTTGCCATAACTCATTAAGTAAGAATTTAGAAATGGTTGTAATTCACCATCTAAGACTTTGGAGGGGTCATTATTTTGAAAATTAGTTCTATGATCTTTAACTCTTTTATCGTCTAATACATAACTTCTAATTTGAGATCCCCACTCAATCTTCTTTTTGCCCGCTTCAATTTCATCTTGTTTTTCTCTTCTATTTCTCAATTCGATTTCGTAAAGTTGAGATTTTAATAATTGCATGGCTTTTTCTCGATTGCCAAGTTGTGATCTAGTTTCCGTATTTTCAATGACAATTCCTGTAGGAGCATGTTTTAGTCTTACGCCAGTTTCCACTTTATTTACATTTTGCCCTCCTGCACCACCACTTCTAAAAGTATCCCAACTAATGTCCGCTGGATTTATATTAATCTCTATGGAATCATCAACACTTGGATAAACATATACCGAAGAAAAAGAAGTCATTCTTTTTCCCTGAGCATTGAAAGGACTGACTCTTACTAATCTATGTACTCCATTTTCCCCTTTTAAATATCCAAAAGCAAAATCTCCTGATATTTCTAAAGTGACAGTTTTTATTCCAGCAACATCGCCATTTTGAGAATGTATTTCCTTCACTTTATAACCCTGTTTTTCACACCACATTAAGTACATTCTCATTAGCATTGCGCTCCAATCGCAACTTTCTGTTCCACCGGCACCAGCCGTTATTTGAAGTATAGCATCTAAACTATCTTCTTCTGAAGACAACATATTTTTAAGTTCTAAATCTTCTAATTTTTTGACTAGAAGTTCATATTGGCTTGATAATTCAACTTCTTCCACCTCTCCTTCTTTAAAAAATTGAATTAAAACTTCTGTATCTTCCAATTCAGATTTTAGGTAGTCAAAAGAATTTACCCAAGATTTTTTATTCTTGATAGACTTTAAAATAACTTCTGCTTTTTTAGGATTGTTCCAAAATTCAGGATCCTGAGTTATTAGCTCTTCTTCCTTAATCAGTTCTCTTTTTTCTTCAATGTCAAAGATACCCCCTTAACGCTTCCAGACGATCTTTAATTGTTTTTAATTGTTCTATCGATATCATTTATAATGGAATTAATACAATGTAAAAAGAAATTTTTATCTTAAAATGATTTTAAGACCATTTTTTAATTTTTC
>CENJ01120190.1_pt1 | contig 10389 bp, 11 predicted proteins | sample 356161 | NCBI WGS metagenome assembly CENJ01 (sample SAMEA2619531, study PRJEB7988) | marine metagenome | biome: marine biome (ENVO:00000447); feature: surface water layer (ENVO:00002042); material: "saline water (ENVO:00002010), including plankton (ENVO:xxxxxxxx)" | depth 5 m | reverse complement strand
GAATAGTCATGGACATGAAGATCCCTGCCGCAACCACTTACAAAGACATGCTTGGTAAAAGCAACATGAACCGAAACCCGCTCATCAAAAAGGGTTCGGCTGTAGCCGACATCGGCAACAAAGCTCCGAAAAAACCAAAAGGTAAACTCAAAGCATAGTGTCTATTACACAGGCCGAAAGGCAATTACGCGATATACGCCAAGTCGCAAAGCATCGCGGCTGGAAAATTATCGAGCAAGTCATGAGGGATGAGATCGTCTCTCTTGCGCTTCAAACCGCCAAGAACCCAAAAATGACGCCGGAAGAGAGCGCGTTCTATGCGGGCTGTCTACAAGCAGCAGAAAATCTTTTGAACATCATCCCCAACCTAGAGACCAAACTCCAAGGACAAGCGTCTATGGAGCAGTGGGAAAAGCGGGACGACCCGAACCCGTGGGATGGGCCACAATCCCTTTCAGAAAAACTTAACCCTTAACATCGCCGCTTTGGCCGCGAAAGGAAAAACACTATGTCAATGGAACAAGAAGATCCGATAGCTCGAATTGCCGCCTCTCAATTAGGAGCCGCTCCACAAGCACCAGCCGCACCACCTGCCCCGCCATCAGCGCCGGAAAAGGATACAGCCGTTGAAATTGCACAGACGGACGCCGCCCCAAAGACAGAAGCAGATGCCGCTAACGAAGAGCCTTACACCTTTATTGAAGTTACCCACCGTGGAGAAAAGAAACAATTCACTCCAAACCAGATCACAGGAACGCTTGACCGATATACCGCTCTCAACAACAAGCATATGAATATGAAGCCGCTCATCGATGTGGCTGAAAACATGGCCAATACCACAGGCAAACCAATGGGTGACGTCATGAACAGTATGCTTGACCTAATGAGAAAAGGCCTTGGCAAAAACACTCAACTCGGAGGAGACGCAACGCAGTCCGCAAGACCCGGCGAAGACACGCCAGCTCCACAAAATGCAGACAACGCTCCTGACCCATTCGCAAATTGGGAAGCGGAGAACGACGTATCTCTCCCACCGGGCTATCGAGAGCAACAGAAAATGATGGGCAATCTAACCCAGCAAGTTGCACAGATAACGAACCTAATGCAAGGCGTACTGCAACAAGCGCAGGGAACTGCTCAAGGGGCTGTTGAAAAAGAAGCCAATGCAATGCAAATGGCAGAGAACGCAATGAGAGAGAGGGTCAAAATCAATCTTGACAGATTGGCTGACAAGCATGGCCTTACAGAAGAAGACGCTGAAAAGTTCAACGTCTACATCTTAGAGGGCGGATACCTCATGAACGAAATGGCTGACCCTACCCTTGCTGAACGTGTTGTGGCTGACTTTGCCAGAGCAAAGAACGGTCCAGAATACGAACGCCTAAAAGCCATCAATGAACGTAGACAGGCTTACCAAGGCACAATGGCCGCCGCTCCAGCAGAAGGAGCCGGACCAGCACCAGCGCCAGAAGATCCGTTCTTGGCTAGAGCAACAGACAAAGCATTATCAGGAAGGATGAGCTAATGGCTAAACGCCCCGGCCTATACGCCAACATTCACGCCAAAAGAAAACGTGGGGGAAAACCAAATCCCCCCGGACACCCCGATAGACCGTCCGCCGCTGACTTTAAAAGATCAGCGAAGACAGCCAAGAAAAGGCCAACAAGAAGGAGGTAGCAATGCCCGCCAAAGGTAAGGCAAAATCCAAAACCTACAAAGACCCGAAAACAGGCCGCAAGAGAACAGTCTCTTATGGCCAAGCTGGTCAAGCAAAAGGCGGTGGCCCTCGTGTTCGCCCAAATTCCGCCAAAGGAAATGCGTATTGCGCGAGATCATACGCCCAGCTTAAGAAACACAAGAAAGCCGCCAGCAATCCAAACTCCCCTCTTCGTCTCTCACGCAAACGCTGGAAATGTAAAGGAAAGGTATCATCAGGATGACGCATTGTTGGTTCTGCGGTAGCGATATGATTTGGCAATCCGACTATTCGTTTGAGGAACTTGGCTACGAAGATGATGGTATTGTGGCAATTCTGGCGTGTAGCTCCTGTGATACAATGGCCGAGTATTCACTGAAGGAAGAAAATGATGAATTAAGGGACGACGCATACTCCCTTGGCAAATAACTTAGCGTAGTCAGAAGCCGTTAGGCCGCTACCGCCGCCACAAAATACCGCTGAAGACAACACCGCTGACGTTCACACGACGATGACCTTCCGTTTCTGTGTTTGTCACATCGAACCCGCGCTTTATGCGCTTTGAAACTAGAACTGCAAAGGAGCCAATATTATGGCAACAGGTATACAAGGCTTGCGCGGCAGTGGTGAATTTTCTTCCGACTTCCGCCCAACCAACTACCGTGAGCTTTTCACATTGCTGGAGCCAAACGGGAGCGCACCATTCAACGCTCTCCTCGCTATGACTTCAGGCGAAGCCACGGATGACCCGAAATTTAACCACTTCCGTGATGAGATCCCCGAGCGGGTCGTAAAGATCAACAACGGAGGCGGCTACAATGCTACCGCAACATCTGTCGTCATCGACGCGGACGTTGAGGTTGGGTTTCTAACAGCCGGAACTCTGCTCGTGAACGCTAGAACAGGCGAACTCATGAGAGTGACTGCCGACGCATCTGGTACTACACTAGCTGTAGCCAGAAACCTCGGGACTACAGGCTTGACCATCTTGGACAACGACGATTTGTTCGTAGCGGGCTTTGCCGCCGCTGACGGCGACGACGTGTCTACAGCGGTCTCGTTTGATCCAAGCGTCGTCTTCAATTTTACCCAAATCTTCCGTACGCCATTCGCCGTGACCAACACGTTGAAGGCAACCTACCGAAGAACGGGTGACGCTGAAGACGAGTTTTCGACCAAAGCACTAAAACTCCACATGCAAGAGATCGAGAGAGCAATGTTTTTTGGACAGCGCCACATCGAAAACTCTGGTGCTTTCAACGAACGCCGCTACACCAACGGAATACTCAACGCTATTCCTAACGTCGTAGACGGAGCAACTTTTTCAACAGCCGGTCAAATGACTGAAGACGAATTTGACAGCATGTTGATCAACTCTATTTTCGCTTTCGGCTCACAGCAAAAACTTGCTTTCGTCGGCGCGAAAGTAGCCGCGCACTTACAGCGTTTCGGAAAATCCAGATGGCAACCAACAGTTGTCGATGGAACATACGGAGTGTCTGTGACGCGCTACTCAACGATGGCAGGCGACCTTATGGTGCATCTACATCCTCAGTTCCGACAAGTTCCGGGCATGGATAGCGCTATGGTCATCATCGACATGCCATACGTAAAATACCGTTACCTTGAAGGACGCGACACGCAGTTATTGCGTGACCGACAGGGGAACGGCGTGGACGGATGTATTCATGAGTATCTAACTGATGCAGGCCTAGAGCTTACGCAAGGAAAGGTACACACGTACATCAAAGGCTGGAACACGACAGCTTAATTTTCTTCTCCCTAGAAGGCGGGCTTCGGTCCGTCTTCACCCTTCACACGGAGCCGCAAATGCCATATGTAAAAGGTAAAAAATACCCGTATACTGCCGCTGGAAAAAAAGCCGCTGAAAAAGCACGCAAAAAGAAATCACCAGCTAAAAAGAAAAAATGAGGTTCACTCCCAGCAACATAACAATGTTTGTTTTTCTGTGTATTGCGCTGGCCCTTCTGCTTGTTTTAAAAGAAGCGCAATCACAGGAAAAAGGACCGGGGCTACGGCTCGGTAACTGTTTGCCTGTCGCAAGCGCACTGTCTGTAATATCGAATACCTTTAAAGAAGAAATTGTATTCAAAGGGGATAATCACCTACAGGCCGTAATATTTATTTCCCACAATCCTCTCACAAAAACATGGACAGCCTTGCAGGGACACCCAAATCTAGGCGGGTTCCTATGTCTCGCCGCATACGGAACGGCTGGCAGTAATATGCCAGTGGTGGAAGATGATCGAAATAGCCAACCTAAATGAAATCTCAATCGACCTAGTGGAGCTAGTAGCGCCCTTGTTGGCGCTCACAGTGTCTATAGGCATTGGCTTGTGGGCCAAAGACGCTCTTGATGCTCTAATCAAAGGGCTAACATTTAGGTCCGACACCGCAATACAGGAAGGTTGCACCGTATACGTCGATGGCGACAAGGCTACAATTATTAAGATTGGTATTTTCAAGACAACATTTCAAATCTCAAATGGCAGAGGCGTAACATGGCGGTACGTTCCCAACAAACGCATAGAGTTTTTAAAGCTCGAAAAAGTAATAGAGCCACCCGAAGATGACGGGCATATCGGTCTGTACACGAACAAAGATTGACGGGACGACAGAGCCTTAACTTAGCGTCAAAAGTAATCATCAATTATTGGAGAATACTTAATGCAGGTAAAACAAGGTATGCGATCTGTCGAACACGACAAAGAAGTAGTCGACGTAGATCTTCAAGCCACTAAAAAGATAGCCAAGAAAACTAAGAAAGCTCAAAGCAAGGAAGGAAAAGACCTTGTACTTGTGTCGGCTGAAGCAGACGGCCCACGCTTTGACTTCGCCCTTGGCGTAGACGAAATCATACGAGGCGTAAGGGCGCAAGGAAACAGGATGATGTTTGTTATCCCGTCCGACAAAGCCGACCGCGCTTTGCAACACACATGGGTAGTATCTGGCAAACTGATCGTGGCTGACTGATGGCAACAACTAAAATATCAAAGTACGACCACCAAACAGAAGGCACGAGGGAAGCTCCAGCCGACACAAGGCTGGCGCCTCATGTCTTCCAAGGCTCACCCAATGCACCACTAGAAAACTTAGTGGCATTGGCCCTGCGACGGTACGGCGACTTTAGTAGCCGCCGCGTAACAGGTGATGTTGTTCTGATGATGATAGAGTTTGCCAACGAAGTCGTAGAAATGATCAACAGCCACCCCTACTACGAAGGCGTAACCGTCGAATACTACACTTCCCAGACAGACGCTAGGCCGATAGAAGACGCGATCATGGTCCGAGGGCTACTGGCTCTTTACGCAGAACAACAAGTGTCCGACAAGTATCCAAACTCAAGAATGGAGTTTGCTCGTCATCTAAACGGCATCCTTTACTCGAGAAAATACAAGGGAACAGTTAGACACGAGTTTGTACCAACGGAGAACACTGACCCCATGCGTACTGTCAACGGACTTGATAGCAAGTTAGCGATATGACATGCGTACAAAGTCTCCCTCTTTAATCCAATCACGCCTATCGGCGTATTATGGCTTCACAGGGGTAGACAGATCACGTCCTGTCATTGGTATGGACGATGGAAAGAAGCAGCCGTTATTCGAGTTACATAACGGTCACGCAAAATGGACAGGAACCTTAGTCCGTGACGCTGGCCTCAAACTTCGTACAAGAGTAGAACAAGGCGAAGTAATACACCAAGACTTCTTTAACAGGACAGGCCTTGGCTACGCAGTCGAGACAGGAAAAGCCGTCAATCTTTACAGCGAACGTAGCCCAGCCAACTTTGAGGACGCCTTCACGACAGGACAGCCTGTGTCTTCGGTTATGTTTGCAGGCAAGCTGATGTTCACATCCTCGGGCTTCCCGATGATAATGACTGATGGCTTCTCCTTTAAAAAGAATACATCGCAAATCAACCCTGCTTTCGGAGTTGCCATCGAAGGTCGTCTGTACGTAGCTGGGATACCTGCAACGCCCGCACGGGTAGAAGTATCGAAAGTGTTCGTGAACGACGGCGACGAGAATATATTCGAGCCAGACCAAGCCGTCACTACAGCCGCAGATCGTGCCGACTTCATAGACCTGTCAAACGTAATTGGTACAGCAGACGAGATCACAGGGCTTGCACGGTTCGAGACAAACCGTCTTGCAATATTTACTAACGACCAATGCGTTGTCTTCAAAGTTGACCCAGACGCGTCAGCTTGGGAAATCGACAGCCGAGCAAACGTACAGCTAGGAGCAATAGCCCACAACGCCATTGCACAAGTTGGTTCCGACATCATCTTCTGTTCACGGCACGGTGTACACAGCCTCATACGATCGTCAGAAAACGGTATAACCATCGACACGCTTACCCTCTCCTACGAAATAGAAGATCTATACAAAGAGTTCTTGCGAGCCTGCATCGGACCCCGTTTTGTTACATGCACCTACGACCAAGATTTAGGCCGCTTCCATATCTTCTTCCCGATGGCGGACGGTAAGCACAAACAGCTTGTAGCAGAGTTCAGGCGCGGTTACGACGCACTTACGTGGTCATCATCTGACGCGGGAGCCGCGAGATGCGGAGCATTTCTCGCAGGCTCTATGACCTTTGGCACAACCTTCGCCATCTACGACAGGCTAGACGAACTTATCCAGCTAGATCCTCTCGACGACGTGACGGACGATTTCATACGCCCGCAACTTTCCATCAAAACCCCGATCTTGTGGCACGGACAAATCGACGAACTAAAAGAAAGTCGCGCTCTTGTAGTGCAAGCCGCTGGAAACGGCTCAGTCCAAATTACCGCCTTTGATGAGGAGGGCAACGAAGTCTTAACAGAAATCATCTACATCGAGAGACGGGACGACAATCCCACTGGTTTCCCTTCAGATAGCCTTGATCTTCAATTCCGCGTTCCCTTTCAACTACGCTATAGGGGATTGCAACTGCAATTTGAAAGTCAAGATATGGGTGACGTCGAAATACTGGGCTTTGCAATAGAACTGAAAACGCCAGCTAAATAGGAAAAAAACATGGCACGTATACAACAGCTACATCCTTCCAACTACCGATCGACAGGAAACATCGACGACGAGTTCAACTCGATCATTCGATACCTTGTTGCAGGTGAAAAGGGCGACTACACGCTGGGCGAGTTGTTGAGCGTGCTTTTCGACAACACTGGCAAGCTCATAGCCCCATTAGAAATGAGACTAGACACATCCTCCAACTTACAATACAGGGTTGGCACATACACTGACACGACAACAGGGTGGACGACGATCGTCCCTGCGGCTGACATAAAGGGCGCTCCGGGCGCTGACCTCGGAACAATCGAAGGGCCGCTGTTTTCTGGCGCACAGTCATTCACTGCGACGCAAGGACAAACTGTCTTCAGTTACACGTTTGACAGCACGGACGATCTGTTTGTTTTCGTATCTGGCGTTCTTCAAGTGCCGACTGCTTACACAGCAGATGCGGCGAACAACACAGTAACGCTGTCTACAGGAGTGCCAAATGCAGGCCAGATCGTCCACATCGTTAGGATACGCGCACCTTCCGTATCCAACTTCCGGCGCACTTCGTCTACATCTACTACAAACCAAGCGGTCTTCGCATTTCCGCACACATCCGATGAAAGGATCATGGTGTTCCGAAACGGCTTGTTCCAAACACCGGGCGGGTCGAACGACTACACTAATGACCCGGCTACGGGAACTGTTACATTTACGTCAGCTCTGCCAGCTAACGATGAAGTCACGATCCTCACAGTAGAGAACGTCGCTTCCAAGACCGTTACAGGACTGATGATGACTGACGACTTTACAGACCCGTCGACAGGCTTCATTCCATTCAACAAAATCGCCGTCAGCGCAGGCGAGATCCCACAGGACCGTGTAGCAAACTTGGCGGCTCTAACAGCAAACCGAGGCAAAACTTTTGTCTCAGCTTCAGCACCAACAGGATCAGACGCGGTAGCCGGAAACTTCTGGATCGATACATCCACTACACCAGACGAACCCAAATTTCACGACGGTGTGCAATGGCTACCGTTCGCTAACGTCCAAGAGATACCAACTTTCTCACAGACCGACGCACTCAAAGCTTTACACGTCAACTCGTCAGGCACCGCCCTTGAGTTCCGTACTGTAGACTTGTCAGCACTTGTACCTCTCACCTCTGTAGGAGCGGCATCAGGCGTAGCCGCCCTTGACGCGACAGGAAGATTGGCTGCCAGCCAAATCCCCACGGTCATGGCGCTCGACAGTCTCGACTTCGTGCAATCTGGCACAACTACATCGCCTACAGCGTTTGTCATCAAGCGCATCTACGGCGAGATTGTTCGCATCGACAAAATAAGCGTCCGTACATCGAGCGGTACATGCGACATCACCTTACAGGTAGATGGCGTGAACGTACCGGGCTTTACGGCAATCGGGGCGTCTTCGTCTCCTGTAGAACAAAACTTAACAAACAGCATCACAGTAGACGCGCAAACAGCAAACGCCTCAAAGACAATAGGCTTCGAGGCGAGCAATGTCTCTAGTGCGGCTGATATCGAAATAGTATTAGCAGTAACTAAGGTAGCCTCATAATAATGCACGCTTTCACTAAACGTCTTCAAGGGTACGGAAGGTTTGGCGACAAATTGCTGACACACCTAAGCCCCAAAGAAGCAAAAATACTCAAAAAGGCTGGCGGCGCGGGAACCGTAAACCCGTTCACAGGGGCGCTGGAATACTACAAGGGAACGCTCGGAGGCGGCGGTGTCAATCCTTTAGCTGGCGACGCGATGCCTGGGGATGAAACAACGTCAGACCCCGTAAACCAACCGTCTACAATGAGTACAGACAAGCCGCAAGCCAAAGACGCCTTTTTAAATCTGGCAAACACTTGGCAGTCTAACCAGCCGGAAGAAGCAGACAAGGGTCTCGACCCTCGTATGCTGAACTTCGCAAAGATAATGCAGAACACATTCGACCGAGACGATCCGGGTACAGAGGGCGAGTTACGGGCAGAATATTACGAAGGAAGTAGATCCATCGAAAACATGCTGAAGTACACCCAAGGCATTAGCAACGCCTTGCATAACAAATTGATAGATCGTGGCGTAGACAACGAGTGGAACGAAGACAAGGCTCCCGGTCGCGTCGATGAAGTTTTAAGTTATATGTTCAGAAAAAATGACGACGGGATAAACGCGTTCGAGTTCACGGGTGGCGAAAAGGCTTTGATGGAAGCTTATGATCAACTCGGCATTACGGGAGAAGGAAAAAGTTATGCCGACAAGCACGTCAACGCTTTGAAAAAACTTGGCGAAGACCTCTCTCAAGAATTTGGCACTGGTCAGACCAGCATGACGATGGGCGAGGAGAAGGGTCCAGAGTTCGCGGGCGAGTTCACAGGAAGTTGGTCTGACGCCTTTACCCAAATAACTGAAAGTCTTGCCCAAGTTCTTCCATACTTTTCACCCACTGCCGCTTTTACCACGCTAGGAATGGCAGGCGTAAACGCTATAAAAAACCCGAAAGTGTCTTTCCAAATGGCTCTAGGCGAAGCGTTGGGGTTTGGAGATGCACAGCATGGATTTCGTCTTCAAGACATCAGCGTGGGCATGGAAGACGATGACGATGATGACAGCTTCGGTGGATTTGGAAGCGGTGGCGGTGGCGAATAACAGGATTTTAGGAGAACAGTAAATGACCTATGGAACTAAAGCATTTGGAATGTTTGGCCCCGCCAAAAATATCGCAAAGAAAGGACGTTTTGGCGATACGCTTCTGGCGCACATCAATCCACAGGAAGCTAAGATGCTGAAGAGGATGGGCGGATCTGGCACCGTGAACCCATTTACAGGCGCTCTTGAGTTCTTCACTCCCGGCTCGACACGAGAAGACTTCGACCCAGAATTTTACCTGTCGCAGAACAGAGACGTAGCCGCCGCAGGCTACGGCACAGGCGAAGGTCAAATGGACCCTTTCGAGCATTACAATCAATTCGTTCTACAAGGCGATGAGAAACGTGCAGGCAACATTGGAGAACAGCAACAGAAAGACTACGGAGCCTACACAGGCATGTTTGATGAAGATTACTACCTCTCAAACAACCAAGACGTAGCGGACGCCCTAGCAGGTGGCGAACTTGGCGACATTACAACTGCTCGCGGCCACTTTGATGCCTTTGGTCGGAACGAGCTACGGGCCTCAAACCCAACACAGCAGACGCTACGAGACGCAGGGTCTACCTTAAGGTTCGGCCCCGGTATGTATGGGGAAAGTTCTGAACGAGCAGGAGACCGATTTACGTCGCTTTTTGATACAGGAGGACGACGGCTCCTTAACGAAGAAGGTACAGGACTACGATCTGACCTGATGGGTGAAGGCGACTTTAATATCGACCTCTTAGGAGGAACAAGCGACATGACAAACGAAGCGCTGATAGGCGATCTCGGCACGCGAGCCAGTGCTGTAGACCGTGGCTACCTCGGTAACTTCGCTCCCGAAACAGTCACAGCTTTCGACGACGATTACAGATTTAGCACAGGAGCCGAAGCAAGTGATGACAACCCAACTACTGTAGCCCTAGCTGAAAACGCAAGTAACATTTCCCGAGCGGGCCTTGACGTCACAGCAGAACGAAACCGCATACGAGACCTTGGCTACACGGGGCGGTTCGG
>CENJ01078030.1_pt1 | contig 10393 bp, 7 predicted proteins | sample 356161 | NCBI WGS metagenome assembly CENJ01 (sample SAMEA2619531, study PRJEB7988) | marine metagenome | biome: marine biome (ENVO:00000447); feature: surface water layer (ENVO:00002042); material: "saline water (ENVO:00002010), including plankton (ENVO:xxxxxxxx)" | depth 5 m | reverse complement strand
CGCGTCGGCCGCCGCGTGTGCGGATGGAGTACCCGCCGCCTTCTTTGAGTGGCTCGACTGCACCGGGCGGCACGCGCTGAATGCCCGCTACGCCGCCATCCGCGCCGCGGACCATTTCCAGAAAGCCGTTTCCGGAGACTTGCAGGTCACCATAGACAGCCTCCAGAAGCGTCTGACCAGTTTCGCCAGCCTGCGGACGCTCCAGCAGCAAACGTAGATAAGCCGCATCAGCTTCGCACAGCTCGCAATCCTCGCGCAGTGGCACGCTGGCAGCTGTTTCGGCCACCATGCGAATACAGCGATAGCTGACCGGATTTTGCCGGAAACCTGCCTCGACCAATCGCGCCGGACTAGTCGCCTCCCATTGCGCATCAAGCACGCCGGACAGCGCAACAAGGCTCTTTGTTTCCGTTTTGTTCTTTTGCTTATTCCAGAACATAGCTTAACCCTCAGATATGGGAAATTCGCGGCGCGCACCGCGCCAGACATAAATGGGTGACGCCGTGCACCAGCGCGTCGAGACGGTTCGGGCTTTCATTGGAAAACCCGAACCCGACCATCTCATCTTCCAACTCCCGGAAGTCGCCGACATGATGGACACGGCCCGCGGTATAGAGCGCTGCCACAGGGCCCGCCCGCAGCTTCTTGCCAAGCCTCGCGTGTACGAGTTTCACCACCCGGCCTGTTCCGGTTTGCGCGATGACATCACGCACCAGCTCACCGCCCTGATTGCTCTCAGCCAGAATAGCATCCGCATCAAAGGCTTCAGCCAATTCCGCCACGCGCGGCGCCCACACAGTTGAAGGCACGCCCTGCATGGTGGCATCTGCCAGAATGAAGGCGTCATTTTCGGCCCGGCCAATGGCGATAATCCCGCAGGCATCCGACCCCTGGTGAGACGTCACAGCCGGGTCGACGGAGATGATGATCTCGTCCAGCTCCGGCGCTGCCGCCACACGGCTCGCATCAATCATGGAGAGCGTAAAAAGCGCGCCCTCGCGGTTTTCCACCAGCTCGCCGTCCAACTCCTGCCGACCGAGCGCCCCACTGCCATACTGCGTACGCATCGCCTCAACGAAGCCGGACGCCAGATTGGCAGAATTGAGCGCACTTGCCCCACGCGTCACAACGCAGCTTTCATCAGCCAGCAAGCGCTTCACGATGGGCACCGGCTTCGGCGTTGTCGTTGCGACCAGCCGAGGCGTGTCACCAAGGCGTAAGCCGAACTGAAGCATGTCCCATGTCGCAGCGGCATTGTTCCAGGCGGCGACTTCATCCACCCATGCCGCATCGAATTGAGGCCCACGCAGGCGTTCCGGCTCTTCAGCAGAAAACGCATAGCCTACCGCTCCATTCGGCCAGATAAGCCGGTGACGGGAGGCCTCATATTCAGGTCGGTCACGGTGTGCACCGATGGATGCCAGCCCGCTTTCGCCGGTAATCATCACCTCACGCACATCATTCATAGTCGGCCCCACAAGCGCGATGCGCTTTGCGCGGCCTGCACGGATCTCGCCCGCCAGCCATTCAGCGCCCGCGCGCGTTTTGCCAGCGCCGCGCCCGCCCATAAAGAGCCAGCTTCGCCAATCCCCTTGCGGTGGCAACTGGTCGCTACGCGCCCAGAAACTCCAGTGACAGAGAAGATCGGAAACCAGCTCATCAGGCAGACATGCCGCCCATTTCTTCCGGACGGATGGTCGCCGCGATGCGATCCAGTCGGCGCAGGAGTTCAGCTCGCGCGGCCTCGATATCCTCTGTGGCATAGAATACCCCTTCGCGCGTTTCGGTTTTACGGGACTCCTCAAGTCTGACCTGCGCCTCCACAGCGCGGATCAGTTGCAATGTCGCCTTGCCGAGAGCTTCGGCACCTTTGATATCGCCCGTTTCAAGCAGGCTCTGAGCCTCGATAATCTGATCGCGCAGACGGCCGGTCATGGCCGCGAGGTCGTCAGGGTTCGAAGAAGTTTTGTCTGTGTTCGTCATGAGGGAGACTATACGCTCGCCTCAGTGCAGTAGGATTATATTCCTCTATTTTTCTAAAATGCTTGAGTTTGCTGACGAATATAGCGAGGACAAAACGACAAACGGAGGTCTCAACATGCGCAAACTTCTGGCTCTGACGCTCTCAACCGGCCTGCTGGCGGGATGCGAGCTACCGTTCCCGCAAGCTTGTAAGTACGACACATCGATTGTCTCCGGCACTGTGACCGAAGTCGCCGAATGGCAGATCATCGTCGAAAACGAAGTGGAGACGTTTCAGGTGGACTATTACGACCTTGGCCGCGAGATGACCGTCGGTGAAACGGTAACCTTCGAGCGCGGCCTCATCACGCAAGGGACTTGCGTGCCAGTCTATTATACTGAAGTCACACCCGACGCCGCAGGCGACTAGACCTCAGGCACGCACCAGACGCGCCCATGGCCCTGTAATCGCAAAGGTCACATGCGGCCCCTGCGCGTTCACAAACAAGGTTTCTCCGTCGGGCGAGAAGCAGGCACCTGCGAACTCTCCCTTGTCGGCATGCGCATTGCGGCAAATCGAATAGACGCGTCCGTCCGGCGTTACGCCGCGTACAAAATTGTCTTCAGGGCTATCTTCGCAGATGACCAGATCACCCCAGGGTGCGCTGACAATGTTGTCACACATATCCATCACGCCTGCCGACTGGCTTTCATAGTGCAGCACCAACCGGCCCGGAGATTCCGCCTCCTGCGCCGTGCCTTCGAACTGGCCTGGGATATATTTCCAGATCTGTCCGTAACGGTTGTATCCGCCTGACGTGCAGGCAAAGAAGATTGAATCGCCTGTGCGCTCCACGGCGAAACACATACCCTCGCCACGTGCGAAATAGGCAGCCCCGGCTGCGTGTCCACGCTGGGCGATATCGTTATTAGGGTTCAGACCGTCATCTATGTCCAGCCATTCCACATCCCAGCTGTTTCCCACGGGAAAAGCATTCGCATCGCGCCAGTTTCGCGTATCTGCTTGCGGCTGACCTTTAATGGCCAGCACTTGCAAACGTCCGCCACGCGCCAGTTCACCCGGCATATCCGGAATGAAGCGATAAATGAGGGATTCGCCTTCATCCTCGGTCTGATAGACGATACCCGTACGCGGGTCCGTCGCTGTCGCTTCGTGATTAAAGCGCCCCATAGCCGTCAGCGCGACGGGGGTCGCCAGCCCCTCTTCTCCGGCCGGAACTTCGAAAACAAATCCGTGATCCTTGCTGGCATTGCGGCCTGCGGTTTCCAGCGTCTCTTCACATGTGAGCCAGCTGCCCCATGGCGTCATGCCGCCTGAACAATTGCGCACGGTTCCAGACAGCGAAAGATGAGATCGCTCAACCTCGCCTGTGCGAAGATTGTAGAGCAGCGTCGTCGTGCCGCCCGGCAGGGGCATTCCATCTCGGCCTATGTCATAGCTCGCCGCCATCACGTCCTCGCGAACGGTCTCTTGACCGGCAAACGGACCGACATGAGCTTCGTCAGGATCAAGCTCGTGATTACGTACGAGAAGGCACCGGTCAGGGTCACCCTCAACTGCAAAACAGGCCATGCCGTCATGCGATGCGGGCACGCGAAGCCCGTCAGACATGACCTCGCCCGCAGGGGAGATCACACGGGAGCTAAATCCCGGTGGCAGGTCGAGCATACCGTTCGGATCAGCCACAAGACCAGTATCAGGCGCATCAGCCTCACGCGCGGATGTACACCCCGCCAGCAGAGGGAAAGCAGAGCTCGCAACGCCGAGCGACATGGCATTACGGAAAAACTGACGACGGGTTGCGCGCATGGTCTCGCTCCGGAAAACTAAAACGTCTACGCGCTGGATAACGGCGCAATGTGACGTCCATACGACGCTCGCATTTCATTGCATACGCAGCCACACTCGCGTACATCGCTCTCGGGAAATATATATGAGGGAGCGCGACATGAGCGATAAACCACACGGCTTTGATACACGGCAAATCCACGCAGGCACGATGCCAGATCCGGCAACCGGCGCGCGTCAGGTTCCGATCTACCAGACAACAGCCTACCAGTTCCGCGACGCCGACCACGCCGCAGCCCTCTTTAACCTGCAGGAAGTCGGTTACATCTATTCGCGCCTGACCAACCCGACAGTTGGCGCGCTGCAGGCGCGTGTCGCAGAACTTGAAGGCGGCGCTGGCGCTGCCTGCTGTTCCTCAGGTCACGCCGCACAGATCATGTCGCTGTTTCCGCTCATGATGCCGGGCTGCAATATCGTCGCATCGACACGCCTTTATGGCGGCACGCTCACCCAGTTCACACAAACGTTCAAACGCTTTGGCTGGTCTGCAACGCTCGTCGACTTTGACGATCTCGATGCAGTTCGCGACGCAATTGACGACAACACACGCGCCATTTTCTGTGAGACGATTGCCAATCCGGGCGGCTACATCACCGACCTGCCGGAAATCGCGAAGATTGCAGACAATGCAGGCATTCCGCTCATCGTCGATAACACCACAGCCACACCATATCTGTGCAATCCGATTGAACACGGCGCGACGCTGGTTGTTCACTCACTGACCAAATACATGACGGGCAATGGCACGGTCACAGGCGGCGCTGTCGTCGATAGCGGCAAGTTCGACTGGTCCGCTTCGGATAAATTCCCGAGCCTTTCACAGCCGGAACCTGCCTATCACGGCCTGAACTTCCATGAAGTGTTCGGCCCTGCCGCCTTCACCTTCCACGGTATTGCAATCGGTCTTCGTGACCTCGGCATGACGATGAACCCGCAAGGCGCGCACTATACGCTGATGGGTATTGAGACGCTGTCGCTGCGCATGCAGAAGCACGTCGCAAACGCCCAGAAGGTTGCAGAATGGCTGGCCGAAGACCCGCGCATTGCAGAAGTCACTTATCCGGGCCTCAAATCCTCGCCATACCATGACCGTATCGCCAAAGTCGTTCCGAAAGGTCCGGGCGCGCTCTTTACGATCCGCCTCAAGGGTGGCTATGAGGCCTGCACGAAGACGGTTTCAGAAATGAAGCTGTTCAGCCATGTGGCAAACCTTGGCGACGCACGATCGCTGGTCATTCACCCGGCGTCGACAACACACCGTCAGCTTTCCGAAGCTGAACAGATCAAAGCTGGCGCTGCGCCAGACATTCTCCGCCTGTCTATCGGCATTGAAGATGTCGACGACATTATCGCAGACCTCAATCAGGCACTGGTATAAACATGACGAAACCTGTCAGCGCACTCGAAGACATGCTGTCCGAAATGACCCCTGTTCTGCAGAAGGGGACTTACATTTTCTGCACCACAGATGATGAAGACAAGTATTCGGCCTGCGCTGATAAGGCGATCGCCATCTTTGCTGAACCGGAAGGCGCATCTCTGATCCTTCCGGTGATGGCTGCCGGCCTGATGGGCTTTGATACCTCCGAGCCAATGCGCTGCATTTCTCTGATGGTGAACTCGTCTCTGACCGGTGTTGGTCTCACGGCGACTGTCGCTTCTGCCCTCGCAGATGAGGATATTGCGTGCAATGTGGTGGCGGCATTCCACCATGATCACATCTTCATTCCGGAGCCGGATGCAGAGCGTGCCTTGTCAGTTCTGGAAGAGCTTTCAGGCGCAGACCAGTAAAAAAAACGAGCGGGCAGAGCTCTCACTCCACCCACTCGGTCGGGGGTAGTCTGGGCGATTGACCGTGAAGGGGTCGGCGTGCGGCTTGGGCAAACCGCACCTCCGGACCGGCCTTCACGGTACATGTCTACGCGTGCGTCCCCGTGCAGCGATTGACAGTGCGGAAAACTATGATCGTTTCTGCAGGATCAGTGTTAGCTGCAAACAATACGTATTACCTCGGAGTTTTTGCCTAATTTTAGGGGTAAGCATACCTATTTTTCGTAGACTCTGCCGCAAATCTCAGTTGAAATATCAGCAACTGGACCGCAACACGCCTCTCAGGCGATTGCTAGGGGGGCATCAAACGAGTGCTAGTCGAACGCGAAGAAGAGCTTCAAACCCTGCTGAAAGCCATTGAGGCCGCACGCGCGGGACACGGCCAGATTGCCCTGATTTCCGGTGAGGCGGGCATTGGAAAGTCTACCCTGCTTTCCGCGTTTCGCGTATCGACGCTTTCGACGTATCCGGAACTGCGCTGGTGCTCTGGAAATTGCGAAGCTCTGTTCACCCCCCGCACACTGGGCCCTGTACACGACATGGGCGAAGCGCTCGGCGAGAACGTTGTAAAAGCGCTGAATTCAGACGCGGGCCAGACCGGCCTGTACGCCGCCATTCTTCATGCACTGGAAACCCATGACGCGAGCGTTCTGATTTTCGAAGACCTGCACTGGGCGGACTACGCAACGCTGGATCTTCTGAAATTTCTGTCCCGCCGGATCAGCACGCTTCCGGTCATGCTCATTCTGACCTTCCGCGATGACGAGGTCGGCCTCGAGCATCCTCTCACCCAGCTGCTGGGCGACCTGCCGGGGCATTGTACGCGCCGCCTTCCCCTCCAAACTCTGTCAGCCCATGCCGTATCAAGACTCGCCGAAAGTCGCGGCTATACGGGGAACCAGCTTTTCGCCATCACGAACGGCAATCCGTTTTACGTCACGGAAATGCTGGCCTCCAACAAGCCGACCGGGTTTGTACCGGCCTCGGTGAAAGATGCCGTCGCACTGCGTCTCGCCTTGCTTGCGCCACTTGAACGCGAATTGCTGGAACGGATCAGCGTTCTTCCCCGGGCGCCCACACACCGGTTTCTTGAAGCTCTGCTCGGGCAGGAGTCATTCGATCTTATCTCGAACTGCGTGAATGCCGGCTTCCTGGTTGAAGACGGTGTCACGGTGCGCTTCCGTCACGAACTCACACGGCTGGCGACCTTCGACAGGATTTCGCCCGCCAAACGACGCAGCTATCATGCTGAATGTCTGAAAACGCTGATGAAGCGGGCTGATCGAATTCCGCTAGACCAGGTTGTGCACCATGCTGCTGGTGCGCTCGATAGTGACAAGGTGCTCGAATTTGCTCCCAAGGCCGCGCGCGCAGCTGCAGCCGCAGGCTCTCACCATGAAGCAGCAGCGCACTATGCGACCGCGCTCAAATACGTAAATGAAGCCGAACCGGAACTTGCAGCAGAGCTGTATGAAAGCTGGGCATATGAATCCGCGCTCGCCGACCATTTCGAGGATGAGGTGCTCGATGCGCGGCGCCATGCCATCACGCTCTGGCGTGCGATCAAACGTCCGGACAAAGTAGGCCACAACCTTCAACAACTCTCGCGTCTGCACTGGTATCGCGCCGAAAGCGGTGAAGCCACGCGCTATGCCGATCAGGCCATTCGTGTTCTTGAAGCCATTCCAGCATCCTCCGAACGCGCCATGGCCTATTCGGTACGGTCCCAGCTTCATATGCTGAACGACAAGATGGATGAGGCCGTTCAATGGGCGGAAACGGCGCTCCGCATCGAAGCCGAAAATCCAGACATAGAAGTGCGCATGCACGCGCTCAATAATCTGGGAACAGCCAAGGTGTTCCGGAGCAATCCGGACGGGCTCGAGCATTTGAAGGAAAGTCTCGCATTAGCGCTCACGCATGGCCATCACGAGCACGCTGCGCGCGCCTATAACAATATGGGTGAATATGCCGTCGAATTCCGTAATTTCGACCTTGCCGAGCGCATTCTTCAGGAAGGCCTCGCCTTCGATACGGAACACGATCTGGACGCGTGGACACGGTATTTGTCAGGCCGCCTGGCCCAGCTGAGGCTGGATCAGGGACGTCTCAATGATGCCATTACCATTGCCGAAGGGATCGTATCGCTGGAAGAGCACAGCCTGCTTTCCTGCCTGCCAGCGCAACAGGTTCTGGCGACCGCCCGCATGCGGCGCGGAGATGCTGAGTCAGAGACGCTTTTGAAGAAAGCGCTGGCAGACGCGATCGCCACCGATGAATTACAGCATATTGTTCCGGCACGCCTTGCCCTGATCGAATGGGCCTGCATGAGCGATTTCCCCGAACAGGCTGCCGAGCATATGTCGCGCCTGTTAGAGCTTTCCAGCAATGATCGCCATCCATGGAATATCGGCATGCGGTCGGTCTGGGCAGACCGTCTGGGCCTCACTCCCCCGCAAGACAGGATCAACGACCTGCCAGAACCCTTCATTCTGGAACTGAATGGCGACTATCTGGCTGCTGCAGAAAGATGGGAAGCGCTCGGCCTGCCGTTTGAAACCGCATTCAACCTGATGCGCGCCAGACAGCAGGACAGCTTCCAGAAGGCGACAGAGCTTCTTGAATCCATGAAGGCCCAGCCTGCGCTGAGGAAGCTGCACAAAATGGCTGATCAGGCCGGCGTGAAGCTGGAGACCGCTTCTCAAAAGCGCGGCCCGTATAAAGCAGCGCGCAGCCACCCTCTGGGCCTGACTGCGAAAGAGCAATCAGTTCTGAAGCTAATCTGCGAAGGACTGGCCAACAAAGACATTGCCGACAAGCTCAGCCGGTCCCAGCGGACCATTGAGCACCACGTCTCATCCGTTCTCGGAAAGCTCAGCGCGCCGAACCGGATGGCGGCCATTCTGCGTGTTCAGAGCGAACCTTGGTTGATCGAAGAACCGGACGGGAAGCCGTAACTGCGCCGGACTTACGTGAACTAAGTTTCATGCACGGTTCACCGGCCATGTCGTTATCCTGCCACAAAATGTGAGTTAGCTTCGGCACCGTTTCGCGCCTCACGTGTAAGGTATTGAAGTTTTATCCCGCTGGCGGACAGATTAACGTTGAACGAGACAAGAAATCTTAAAGCCCTGCTTTTAAGCTGGCCCGATAAAGCATGGTCCTGGTTTAACTGGGCACCAAACAGGACAGCTGCAGGGGCTGGTGGGACACAGATGACGACGACGTACCGCGCCGACATTGAAAGCGCACGAAAGACGCGCTTGCGCCGTCGTCGTGCGACGTTCTTTGCGTTCGTGCTGACAACGTTGATCGCCCTCGCCGTGTCCGGCTTCATGCTCTGGCGTTATTTGTTCAATGACCTTCCGGTTCTGCCCTCGAATGACGAGCTCTGGGCCGTCAATCGCGAGCTGTCTATCGACCTTGTCGATGCGGATGGCAACCGCCTGCTCCAACGCGGACCGCTTTATGGTCAGGCCGTCGATCCGGACGCCCTGCCGGAGTTCGTGGTTCAGGCCTTTATCGCTGCCGAGGACCGCCGTTTCTATGATCATGGCGGCGCAGACGTCATGGCGATCTTCCGCGCAGGATTTGCCAACTGGCGGGCTGGCTACACTGTGCAGGGTGGCTCTACGCTGACCCAGCAGGTGATCAAGAACCTCGTCCTCACACCTGAACAGACGCTTCGCCGTAAAGCACAGGAAGTCCGCCTTGCCATGCAGCTTGAAGCACGCATGAGCAAAAGCGAGATCCTGTCGCTGTATCTGAACCGGATTTATCTCGGCAATCGCGCCTATGGCATTGATGCGGCTGCCGATGTCTATTTCGGCAAGGATGTACAGGACCTGACGCTTGCCGAGGCGACCTTCCTTGCCGCGCTGCCAAAGGCGCCGTCGCGTATGATTGCCGACCCGGGCCTTGAAGACGCGCGCGAACGCCAGCGATACATTCTCAGCCAGATGGTCAATGAGGGCTTTATCACGCTGGAAGATGCCCAGCTGGCCGCAGACACGCCGATTTCGTTTGTAGCGGAGCAAGGCGACAACCCACTGCTGGAACATGTTGCAGACTATGTACGCGACGAGCTGGAACAGCTGCTGCCGGAAGTCCCGCGCGACGCAGTCGTCACCATCACGCTCGATGTCGCCACGCAGCAGGCTGCATATGATGCGCTTCAGGAAACGATTGAAACCGAGGGCAATGCACGCGGCGCCCGTAACGGTTCGGCGATTGTTATGGGCACAGACGGACGCATTCTGGCGATGATTGGCGGCATGGACTACCGCGAGAGCCAGTTTAACCGCGCCACACAGGCCATGCGCCAGCCCGGCTCCAGCTTCAAACCATTCGTCTATGCTGCTGCCATGGAAGCAGGATTGCGCCCTTATTCAGTGCGCGTGGACGAACGCCGCGAGATTGCGCCAAACTGGTCGCCGCGGAACTACACCGGCCAGTATTATGGCCCGATACGTCTGCGTGACGCGCTGGCCAATTCGGTGAATACAATTGCTGCGCAGATCACGATGGAGATCGGCCCTGAGCGCGTGGTCGAAATGGCTCACCGCCTTGGCCTTGGTACGGATTTACAGGCTTATCCGTCGATTGCGCTAGGGTCTGATGAAACAACCCTGTTCGACCTTGTTCGCGCCTACGGCGCCTTTGCGCGCGGCGGCGAACGCCTCGACCCGTATCTGATCGAGCGGGTGGAGAATACACGCGGCGAAGTCATCT
>CENJ01140122.1_pt1 | contig 10394 bp, 10 predicted proteins | sample 356161 | NCBI WGS metagenome assembly CENJ01 (sample SAMEA2619531, study PRJEB7988) | marine metagenome | biome: marine biome (ENVO:00000447); feature: surface water layer (ENVO:00002042); material: "saline water (ENVO:00002010), including plankton (ENVO:xxxxxxxx)" | depth 5 m | reverse complement strand
ATTAAAATATTAAAATTATGAATTATAAATTCAAGACACTTTCCAAAAAAAATATAAATGAGATTGTTTTTTTGGTTGATAAACTTAATGAAAATAAAATACCTCAAAATATTTTAACTGAAAGACAAAAGGAAATGTTTTCCCAAAATTACGAATGTATAGGAGTGTTCAAAAAAAGTGAATTAATTGGAGTTGTCGGATTATGGTATCAAACTAGATTATATTCCGGCAGGTCATGTGAGTTAGACCATGTTTATATTCTTCCAGAACATAGAAGATTTGGTGTTGGGTCAAAACTTATTTCCTTTGTTGAAGAACATGTTTATAACAAAGGTTTCGAGTGTCTGGAATTAAATACTTACCTACAAAATACTTTATCTCACAAATTTTACTACAACAACGGTTTTAAAATTCTTGGGTTTCATTTTATAAAACATATCGATATTTAGTATATTTAATGATAAGCGGAAGTAGCTCAGTTGGTAGAGCATCAGCCTTCCAAGCTGATTGTCGCCGGTTCGAACCCGGTCTTCCGCTCAACTTTAAAATTAAATGAAAAATTATCTTTAAAAAATGAATAAATTTTTAATTTTCTTCCTTTTAAGTTTTTCATTTATAACTTTTTCTCAAGAAAAACGGGTCATTCTTAGAGGTAAGTTAATGTACAGAAATAGTAACGTGATTGCTGCTAATGTCATAAATAACTCTAATCAAAATAATACAATAACCGATACAAATGGTGAGTTTGAAATTTTAGCTGGAGTTGGAGATGAAATTATATTTTCCTCGGTTGAGTTTAAAATAAGAACCGTAAGAATAACAAAGGAAATAATAAAAAAAAATAGATTGGTTGTCGAGGTAAATGAGAAGTTAAATTTTCTAGATGAAGTTGTTATTAGTCCTGAAAATACAGAAAAGTTTCTCGATCTTAAAGAGGAGGAATTTAAAAAAGTTGACTACCTAGATGACAAGTCAACCGCAGTTGAAAATGAAATTATTCGACAAAATCAGCTCTACAGAGGTATTAATATTGTAAACATTGCCAAGCTTCTTGCAAAAGTAATAAGTGAGAGTAAAATGGAGCAGGAAATAAAACTCACCCCATCAAAAGCTTTACCTCTTGTTTTCGATAACAATTTTTTTATTAATGACTTAGGACTAAAAGATTTTGAAATAATTACCTTTCTTGAATTAATGGACAACAAGCAAAAGATTAAAAGTTTACTAAAAAAAAACAAAGAGTTTGAATTGATAGAGTATTTATTTAATGAGTCTAAGAAATTTAAAAATTCCTCTCGTTGAAAAAACATCTATTAGTTATTTTTTTTTTGCATCAACTCTAGCAAGCGCTCAGAAATATAAGCTATTAAAAGGATATGTTTTTGATTCTGAAATACCAATAAGCAATATTCATGTAATTAACGCATCAAGAGGAAACGCGGAGGTTACAGATATAAACGGATTATTTGAAATATCAGTATCAATTGGAGAGAAATTAGTATTTAGTTCTATTCAATATGAAAAATATGAGTTGTTTATTTCAGAAAAAGTTTTTTCTTCTAAAGAAATAACGATTTATCTTAAAGGTTTTGTCAATGAGTTGGATGAAGTAATTGTTACAAATAATTCTCTAACAGGAAATTTAAAAATTGACTTGTATGAATCTGGGTTAGAAGAAAAGCAAAATTTTGATGATTTTGGGATCCCTGGATTTAAAGGTAAAAGGCAAGAAAAAATAAAAGATGCTACACAATTACTTTTAGGGTTAGGCACCTCTATGCAAATTGATGTGGAGGCACTTTATAAACATATTTCAGGTTATTACAAAAAGCTGAAGAAAAGAAGATCTTTAGAATCTAAGTTTGTTTCAATCTTTTCTATTATTAAATTTTATGGATTAATTTTTTTCATTGAGAATTACAATATTAATCATAATCAAGTCTATGATTTTGTTCTAGGATGTTCTGAAAATTCTAAAATTATCCATTATTTTAATCAAGATTTACATCAAAAAGTAATTCAAGAACTAGATAAATATATCAAAATTTATAATAATGAGTCTTACTAATTTTATCTTTTTATTCATCGTCCAACTAGCTATAAACGATTCTCCAAACCATGAGTTTTACTTAAGCACAACAAGTGTTGATTTTATTTTGGATAAAAACGAGATTCAAATCACATCACAGTTTTTTGTGGATGATATAGAAAGTCTTATAAAATTTCAAACACCAAATACTACTTTAATTTTTGAAGGAGATCAAGGTGAAGACACTGATTTAATTTTGAGGGATTTTATTCACAAAAATTTCAAAATATCGATTAACAAAAAAATGCAGCAAATAAAATACTTGGGATATGAATTGAAAGGTGATTTATTAGTTGTTTACTATGAGACAAAATTTTCGAATTCTGAGGTCTTTGATATTGAAGTATTCAATAGTTTTTTAGTCAATTTCATTGAAAGTCAAAAAAACATAGTTCACCTAAAATTTAAAAACTTAAAGAAAAGTTTCCTGTTAAATTCCTCAAATAAAACCTTTCAATATTCATTAGAAAAATGAAATTGATATATTTACTGTCAAATTATATTTCATGACAAAACAGATTAGATTTTTAGGTTTTTTTTTAGTTTTTACTTCTTCTCTTTTGACATCTCAAGAAGTGAAAGTCGAAATAGGTCACAAAAATAATAACAAGTTTAAGCAACTTTACGAAGAATTTTCAACACCAAACATTTATAGAACAGCGTCAGGTTCTCCAGGGAAAGACTATTATCAACAGAAAGTTGATTATAAAATGGATATTATTTTAGATGATGAAAATTCAAGACTCTACGGTACCGAAAGTATTAGTTATAAAAATAATTCACCAGACGAACTGTCTTATTTATGGATTCAATTAGACCAGAATATCAGAGGAGATTATAATATGGAGGAGATGAAAACTTCATCTGGGGTTCCAGAAATGTCCTCTATTGACTCTTTTGTTGAAGAATTTACATCAGAAAAATTTGTTGGTGGTTTTAATATTGAAAAGGTGACTGGAGAGAATGGAAGACCATTGAGATACAATATAAATAAAACTATGATGAGAGTTGATTTACCGACTCCAGTTAAGAGTGGTCAGGTATTTAATTTCTCAATTAAATGGTGGTACAAAATAAACAATCATGTTCCTGCAAGGGATAGATCTGGTTATGAGTATTTTAGTGAGGATGACAATAAAGCTTACGTTATAGCACAATTTTTCCCAAGATTATCTGTTTATAACGATGTCGAAGGTTGGCAAAATTATCAGTTTTGGGGTAATGGGGAGTTTGCTCTCAACTTTGGTGATTATGATGTAAAAATTACTGTTCCAGACGATCATATAATGGAAGCAACAGGGGAGCTGCAAAACCCTAAAGATGTTCTATCTAAGTCGGAGTTACAGAGATATAAAAAGGCTGCCAATTCGTTTGAAAAACCAGTCTTAATAGTATCCGAGGAAGAGGTTAGAGAGAAAGAGAAGAAAAAGTCAAATGGAAAAAGTACATGGCATTTCGTTGCAAAAAATGTAAGGGATTTTGCTTTCGCTTCCTCACGGAAATTTATTTGGGATATGATGGCTGTAAAAATAGGAGGCAAAAACATAATTGCATCCTCATTGTATCCAAAAGAAGGTAATCCTTTGTGGGAAGAGTACTCTACAAGGGTTGTAGCTCACACCCTAGAGATTTATTCAAAATATACTTTTGATTATCCGTATCCGAAAGCAGTTTCTGTACATTCCAAAAATCAGGGGATGGAATACCCAATGATTTGTTGGAATTATGGAAGACCAAACAAAGACGGATCTTATTCAGATAGAACTAAATATGCAATGATTAGTGTTATTATTCACGAGGTTGGGCATAACTTTTTCCCAATGATTGTTAATTCAGATGAAAGACAATGGGGATGGATGGATGAGGGACTTGATACATTTGTTCAATTTTTAACTGAACAAGAATTTGAGGAAGACTATCCTTCAAGAAGAGGAGAGCCTTCGAAAATTATTAGATATATGTCCGGAGATCAAAACTTTTTATCTCCAATTATGTCAAATCCAGAGAATGTTTTTCAACTAGGTCCTAATGCTTATTCAAAACCAGCAACAGCACTAAATATTTTAAGGGAAACAATTATGGGCCCAGAATTATTTGATTTTTCATTTAAAACTTATGCTAAAAGATGGAAATTCAAACATCCTACGCCAGAGGATTTTTTTAGAACCATGGAGGATGCGTCTGCAGTAGATTTAGATTGGTTCTGGAGAGGATGGTTTTATTCCACAGATGTAGTTGATATTGGTATTAAATCAGTAGATAATTATGTTATTTCAGAAAAACCATCAAAAGAAATTGACAGTATTTTATCTAAGTATGGTATGACAGCCAATGATCTAAATCCTACTGTTTTTATGAAAAAAAATCCAATAAATTTTGAAAAGAATCCTCAAATTGAAATAGATTCAACATCCACTTTTGAAGCTTTGGATACTGCTTTGGGAGATGACAAAAAATTACCTAAATACTTTTATGAAATTCAATTTGAAAAACCTGGAGGCCTTGTTATGCCAATCATTGTTGATTACAGTTATGAAGATGGCACAAAAGAAAGAATTAAGTATCCTGTTCAGATATGGAGGAAAAATGATTCCATAGTTAAAAGACTCATCACTAGCGATAAAAAATTGATAGGTGTTGAATTAGATCCCGATGCTGAAACTGCAGACATTAATTTAAATAACAATTCTTGGCCAGAGATAAATAGGATGTCAGATTTTGATAAATTTAAAGAAAAAATAAAAGGCTAATTTCAAATTAAATATTCACCAATGATATTATTTATAAGCGGAGCCGAAATATTTTTTATATTCTTTGTAATACTTCTTGTTTTTGGAGCAGACAAAATCCCTTCTTTTGCCCGAACACTTGCTAAAGGAATAGTGCAAGTAAAACAAGCAACAAATGAAATTAAAAGTGAAATTCAAAAAACAACAAAAGATAATCCAGTAAGTGAGATTAAAGAACAGATTAAGTCAGAAATAGACGAAGCTAAAAATGATTTTGACGATTTAACTGGTTCAGTAAAGAGAAAAAATTAAATTTTCATACTTAAACTTATCCCGTCTCTAATTGGTAATAAAACTGTTTCCAAATTTTTGTGATTAGATAATTGTTGATTGAATTTTTTTAAAACTTCAGTTTCTAAATCTTTATTATCGTTTTTGTTAATAACCTTACCACTCCACAAAACATTGTCAGAAACAAGCAGCCCTTTTTTTCTAAGTAGCGGGATAAGTAGATCTAAATAATTTAAGTAATTTTTTTTGTCAGCATCTAAAAAAATAAGGTCATACTTACCTTTTAATTTAGGAATAATTTTGATGGCGTCGCAGGTGAATTGATTAATTTGATTTTGCATTTTCGAAAGATTAAAAAAGTGATTTTGAATTTTTTTCAATTCAAAATTATTGTCAATTGTGTCAATTCTTCCCTTTTTCTCTAATCCTTCTGCGAGACAAAGAGTTGAATAGCCAGTAAAAGTACCGATTTCTAGGATTTTTTTTGGCCTAATTATCTTGGAGATTATACTTAGAAATCTACCCTGGTGTTTTCCACAAATCATACGTGGATTTAGTGTTCTAATGTGAGTTTGTCTATTTAATTCTTTTAATATTTCTGATTCTTTACTGCTATGGGTTATGCAATAATTAAGTAATTCTTCACCTATAAAGTTCATTAATTAGAGTTTAAATTAAATCAATAAATTTTAATCTTTGACTAGAATATAAAGCACAAAAAATAAAGCACCTAAGAGAACACATATATAAAGAAGGTGTTTTAATAAATCCTCCCCCTTAAAAAATCCTTTTAGAACAATATTATCTATAAGACTTATTAATAACCCTAAGAAGACCAGAAGAATTAAACCCCTATATTTTTTTATAAATTGATTCAATTAATAATTATAAGATTAGAAATTTATTTAAATATTTGATATTAAACAATAAAATCATATGTATTTAATTTTTAACATACCATCTTAAATTTTGTATTTTTATAAAAAATTAGTATTTAGCATATAAATTATTAAGATAAAGAAAATATTTTCTAAATATTTGTTCATTCTATAAGTAATTAGATTTTAAAGCTCATATGGTCAACACGGAAACCAATTTTTTTATTTTAATACTTATATTTCTTATTTATGGATGTGTACCACCCCCATATGAACCAGAGCAAAGTGAAGTTTCATCAAATGATCATTGGGAAAATATTGGAAAAATAAGTGCTTCATTTATTTCTTCATCCAGGACATTGGGTGTAAATACAAATACTGGTTCACCTTCTTTTAATGTTTCTTTTATCGCGTCTGCAAGTAATATTGATAGTTTATCATGGAGTTTTCCAGGTGGAAAAACGAATGATTCGGTGAGTGAAATTACTGAAACAGTCGCTTATGAAAAATTTGGAAAATTTGATGTGGGGCTCGAAGTTTTTAATTCCGAGGATACAGACAAAAGATACTTCAAGAACTTTATAGATATTTTTTATAAAGATGACCTTGACTTTAGAGGCCTGGAAGCCACTAGTTGGAATGTTACTGGTACAAGTGCGGTTACCTCAGATTTTCAGTATCCTGTAGATTCGTCTGGAAATACATACGAATCTTGGATTACTATTCCTTACACTTCTGAACATACAGTCTCCGCTGATAAAAATTTTGAAAACTTTCCGTCTAACAGTTTAACGTTGGAATTTGAATACAAAATTGAAAAAGTGCCTGTCATGTATATAACAGAGTCTTCAATTACAGGGACTTCCATTAGTTCACCCTCAGATGCTGTTTATGTTGACCCTGAATCAGCGACCTCTTCGGATACAAAAATAAATATTTCAAGTATTTATCCTGGTACCAGAAGATTCATGATAAAATATAATGGAATTACAATGTGGGTCGCCTCTAGTATGACAGACAACGTATTTAAAAGAGCCAAGATTAATTTACCTTCATTGTCTACATTTAATTTAAACATTGAAAGAAAAGAATTTGAGAAAGAAATTAAAGAAATTCCGTACCCGACAGATCCATCGGTTTTAAATACACAAATGCCTGTGTCCACAATGACTTCTTCACCTACGGAGGATACAGACGGAGACGGAGTTGCTAATCTGTTAGATGCATTTCCATTAGATCCAGCTGAGCAAATTGATACAGATGGTGACGGTATAGGCAATAACGCCGATAATGATGATGATGGAGATAGATATTTAGATATTACAGAAACCACAGCAGGCTCGGATCCTCTTGACAAGCTAAGTATTCCAAATTACTACGTTAGACATTCTACATATCCGTACATCTTGAGCATAAGAAATATGACTATAAAATTAAACTCTAACAATTAGTCTGGAATTACCCTACCTGGGTTTAGTATATTTTTTGGATCTAACATTTCTTTTAGAGTTTTCATTAAGTTGATTTCTTCTGAAGATCTTGATGTATACAGATATTTTTTCTTATCTAGTCCGATACCGTGTTCTGCAGATACTGAACCTCCATTCGCTTTTAGATTGGAATAGATTATCTGATTAATCTTTTCTGTATTTTTTGGAGAGTTATCATTTTTTCCAATAATAAAATGAATATTTCCATCCGCAACATGACCAAATGTGAATACATGCTCAACAAATGATAATTTTTTAAGTTTTTCTGTGGCAATTTGAATTTCATTGTCAATTATTGGAATTGGTAAACTGATGTCAAAATGTTGATCAAACTGTGATTTCTTTGCTAAGACAGAGACGTCTTCGCGCATATCCCAAATAATTTTTTGTTCTCTTTCATTTTGAGCAAGTATTGCATCTTCAATTAAGTTTTGTTCAGCAGATTTAGTAACAAGTTCAGATAATCTCTCAAAATCACTATTTAAGTTTGAACCTAAAGATTCAATAAATACATAAAATGGATGGATACTCGGCAGAAGAGGAGAATAGTTTTCAGAGGAATCTCGCATCGTTTTATATGTATCATTCCACATCAATTCAAAGCCTGTTAACGTTCCTGACAAACCTTTTTCGATAAATTTTAAAAGATTTACAACGTTGTCATAATTTTTTAAGGCCACTAGAGCAGAACACCTAGATTCAGGTTTTTCCTCTAATTTTAAAATAACTTTTGTTATAATACCAAGGGTACCTTCAGAGCCTATGAAAAGTTGTTTTAGGTCATATCCAGAATTATCTTTAATTACTTTTTTCATTGATGAAATTATCTCCCCATTAGACAAAACAGCTTCTAAACCCAAAACCAATCCTCTCGTCATACCATATTTAAGCACTCTCAATCCTCCAGCGTTAGTTGATACAACCCCTCCCATTTGAGCAGACCCTTTTGCACCAAAATTCAAGGGTAAAAGAAGATCTTTTTCATTAACAGCATTTATCGCATCCTCCACGATTACTCCCGACTGAACAGTGATTGTTCTGCTTTTTTCATCAATTTCTTCAATTTTATTCATTCGGTCTAAGGATATAATTATTTCATCTTTAAAGGTCTTAGTAGACCCTACTAAATTTGTTAATCCTCCTTGAACTAAAATTTTTTGATTGTTTTCAAAGCACACTTTCATGATTGAAGATAGTTCATTAGTATCTCTAGGGAATACAACTGCTAAAGCATTTGTTGGGATATTCGTTTTCCATATATGATCAAACCTAGATTTTTCTTGACCATCCGACAAAACGGAATCTTCTCCAACTATTTTTTTTAGTATTTCAACCACCAGTGTTGTTTAAAAATTATTTTCAAAGTATTGGTAGCCAAAGGTATCAGCTACAGCTTTATATACAATTTTACCATCATGCATATTAAGTCCTCTATTTAACGCTTGATTTTTTTTACAAGCCTTTTCCCATCCTAGGTCAGCTATTAATTGAATGTAGCTTAAAGTAGCATTATTTAATGCATTCGTTGAGGTCATAGGAACTGCACCTGGGATATTAGTTACGCAATAATGAACTTTACCATCGATCAAATAAACAGGTTCTTGATGAGTTGTTTCTTTGCAAGTTTCAAAGCACCCACCTTGATCAACTGCAACATCTACAAGTACAGTGCCTGATTCCATTTCATCAAGCATTTTCTTAGTGATTATTTTTGGAGCTTTTGCACCAGGTACAAGAACTGAACCAATAATCACATCGCAAGTCGACAAATGATTTATAATTGCCTCTCTTGAAGAATATAATGGAATTACATTTTTAGGAAGCACTTCGCTTAAATATCTCAGTCTTTCCAAGTTTATGTCAAATAAAATTACTTGTGATCCCAAACCAGCTGCCATTTTTGCGGCCTCGGTTCCAACAATTCCAGCTCCAATAATTATCACCTTAGCAGGGGCTACGCCTGGAACTCCACCAATCAATTTTCCTTTTCCCAGTTGCGGTTTCTCTAAGTATTTTGCTCCTTGCTGGACAGCCATTCTGCCTGCCACTTCTGACATAGGTGTTAAAAGAGGTAATTTCTTGTCATTCGTTTCTACGGTTTCGTAAGCAATGCATGTTGCCTTAGAGTTCATCATTGCCTCAGTAAGTTTTTTTGAGGAGGAAAAGTGAAAGTATGTAAATAAAGTTTGATTCTTTTGGATTAAACCAAACTCTTCTTGTTGGGGCTCCTTAACTTTTACTATGAGCTTGGATTTAGAATAAATTTCTTTTGCTGTGGATAGAATTTCTGCACCAGCTTTTCTGTAGTCCTCATCAGAAAAACCACTCTTGATCCCAGCATTTTTTTCAATATAAACTTTGTGCCCACTATCAACTAAAGAGCCTACACTTGCAGTATTTAAACCAACGCGTGATTCATGGTTTTTAATTTCTTTAGGGGTACCTATAATCATGATAACTTTTTGACAAATCTAATTAAATAAATTTTACAAATTATAATTATTAATTGTATCTAGTTTTCATATCAAATTTTTATGGGATCATTAGATTAAAGATTTGTATATTCGATTTTCATTTGGGTCATTAACTCAGTTGGTTCAGAGTGTTACCTTGACAGGGTAGAAGTCACTGGTTCGAATCCAGTATGACCCACAATACTTCTAAGAGGTTTCGACCTATTTTTTGTATTTTGTGCGAACTATATGTGAATCTTTGATATCTACTATTAATCTTACTCACTTTACATAAACTTAATTCAATTTTAACTTATTGTAAATCTATTTTAGATCATTTTTTAGTTGCTTAGATTTGCAATTATGAATTTGAGACAAGTCGAGCTTGTAGTCGTTTCAGATGTTCATTTAGGAACCTACGGATGTAATGCAAAAGAATTACTTCTCTATTTGAAATCTATAGA
>CENJ01021948.1_pt1 | contig 10396 bp, 9 predicted proteins | sample 356161 | NCBI WGS metagenome assembly CENJ01 (sample SAMEA2619531, study PRJEB7988) | marine metagenome | biome: marine biome (ENVO:00000447); feature: surface water layer (ENVO:00002042); material: "saline water (ENVO:00002010), including plankton (ENVO:xxxxxxxx)" | depth 5 m | reverse complement strand
AGCTTGAAGATTATTAATGGCGAAAGCTCTGCGAAGCTCCTTCTCCTGCAGGGCAGACCCATTGGAGAACCAGTTGTGCAATATGGACCCTTTGTGATGAATTCACGACAGGAAATTGTTGTTACTTATGAGGAATATCGGCGAACTCAATTCGGAGGATGGCCTTGGAAGAGTCCTGATCAAATTCATGGACTCCTCAGTGGAAGATTTGCAAGACATGCAAATGGGGTTGAAGAAAAACCAACTATCCCCAATTGATTGGAGCGACCTCTTGTCCCGGATGTTTAGAAATATTTAATCAAGCAAAGCTGGACCAACTACCCATCCTACTGAAAAAAGAAGTGACTGAATTAAAAGAATTTTTCCAGAAGTCCCCAAAACGACATTCAACTCTTTACCTTTGGTACCAGAAAGGACCATTTTGATCACACCAAGTATGGGCCACAACGCCAACAAACTGAGTAAAGCAGGCCAGTGACTGGGTCGATTAACCACCAAAAGGATTGGTATAACTGCACTCAAAATTAATGCGAATTGAATCTCTTTCCGAACAAAATTTTCTCCAAATCGCACAGCAAGGGTTCGCTTCGCAACTTTCGCATCAGTCGGGGCATCACGAAGATTATTTACCGCAATTAACGCTGTTGCGGTCAATCCAGGAATAAAGCCGGCTAGAATTGTCAACTCGCTCCACTGAAGTGCTTGCACATAATAGGTTCCTGATACTGCAATTGGACCAAAAAACAACAAGACGAAGATATCCCCTAACCCATGATACGCCAGAGGAAAGGGTCCACCCGTATAAAGGATGCCCGAAGCAATTGAGAGCAGTCCAATCAGTAAAATTGCCCAACCACCTCTAAGAACCAGAAAAAAGCCACACAGCACAGCCATTCCAAAAACAATTACAAACAACTGCTTTACTGCATCAGGTTCCAGCAGCCCCGATTGTGTTACACGCTTTGGTCCGAGACGTTCAGGAGTATCCGCACCTTTGAAAAAGTCATAGTAATCATTCGAAAAATTGGTCCCAATTTGAATCAGGACTGCGGCAAACAAACATAAGAGGCACGAAAGCAGATGAAATAGTCCATCTGAAATGGCCATCGAAGTACCAATCAGGACCGGGGCTACCGCAGCTCCAAGAGTTTTTGGTCTTATTGCGATTAGCCAAGCTGACCTTTGGATCCAAAGATTTCTAAGGTGATTCACATTCAATCATCATGACAGTCTAAAATGTCCAACCAATACTGGCTGAGTACAACGGCCAAATTGCCAGCTGATTGGGTTTATCTCGTTTTTGTTCTTGTTGTGCTTGAAAGTATTTATTTTCGGCTTCGGTGACAAACCAATCATAAGTGGAATCAATCGTCATTTTTGGATGTTCACTCCATAGTAGTCCATAACCCAAACCCCCGCTAAATCCAAGATCTGAGCGCCAATGCCACCCTAAACCCAGATTAACTGCCCACTCCGGCCAGACAAGCTTGACACTTCCAAATCGGCCGTAAGCAACTAATGTGTCTCCTTGATAGCGATCCCGCCTGAAGACAGTTTCCTCATACTGCTTACGATGAGCAATGCCACTTTGAAGAAAAAACGAGTTATTACTTAGTGGGTTCCAACGATTAAAGATGAGAAAAACCTGACTCCGTTGGTTGATATTATGTTCATAAATTTTTTGTTTGGTAACATTTGTTGAGTGGTTGGTGAATTGTAAACCCACCAAAAAATCTTCCTTGACGAATGACCCTGTCCAAAATCCATCACCAATCGAAGTTGTGGTAATTTGAACGGAATAATGCTGGCTGTAAGATTCTTCAGCAATAGCAAATTTGCTGAAGAGGATTAGTAGGAGAGAGGGAAAAACCAGGAAGGGAAAGGGATGTTTCACAGAGTTTTGGTCACGGAGAACTGTTCATAGCCGAATTAATACAACTCCTGTGACATATACAAATCCCAGTCCATGTAATAGACCCATTGAATCCCAAAATCGATTACCTGGTTAAGGACATCCGGATGGTTTGGATCTGCTCCTTCCGTAATAAATTCTGGAAAAAGATTCTGCACATCGAACAGAATTTTTGGGTAGATATATTGATGTGCTGGATCATTACAATTCAGATTTCGTTGGTGAAACCCAATACAAGTTCCAAGTAGAACAAGCTTTTCCCAATCATTCAAAGGGGATTTTTCCTTGATTTTAGGAGATATCCATTTTTCAATTTGCAACTCCCAGCAATCCTGTAATTTTTTCCAATTTTTGTCGCGTTTTATGACCGGGAGTGGATGTTCTACATTCGAGAAGGTCTTGTCATCATGAGGATCAAACTGCGGTGGCTGCATACTTGAGGCGCTTGGGCGGAGGACAATTCGCATAATAGGATCGTGCTGAAACAGATTCCCAATAAATTTGTGATCCTGGCTCCTGAACTAGCGCTGTTAGTCGATTACCATAGCAGCACGCTGTATCAATACCGATAGTATGCCCTCTGTGATGGACATGCGATGTGGGTTGATGACCATAAACGACCCAGCCAAATCGGCCATCGTAAAGATCTTGCCAAGGCACCAAGCTTCTTGTCTCATTCTGAATGGGGACTGAACCATCCTTACGCAATTTCCGAATATACATCAAAGATTTGATTTCAGCTCTGCGCTTAGATGTAAAGCTCTTTGAGTCCAAAAGATGCTTGGGCTTACAGTGAATTTTTGATGACAATCCTCCATGTAAAACAGTTAGATTACCTGTTTGAAAAGAAAGTGGTGTCTCTAAAAGGAGTCTCCAATCACGACTTTTCATTTTACTAATGGTGCTCTGACCATCTGGCCCCAACCATCCCTGACACAATCTGCGGGGTGGTTTTTCCCCGTTTCGAAGTCTTTTGGAAAATTGATGGTAGAATTGCAGATATTTCTCATCATGATTCCCCCTCACATAAATCACTTCGCCGCCGTCATCTTTGAGATCGTTGACGAATGATAATGTTTCGGCACCCAAAGGCCCTTTATTCAGGAGATCTCCAACAAAAACCAGCTTGTCCTGTTGAACTTGGTATCGCAATTTCCTAAGAAGGTTTTCCAATTCGATAAGGCAACCGTGAACGTCGCCAATGACAAGCAAGCGTGTCATGAAGCAATTGAAGTGAAAGAGTTATCAATTCCATTTGAATCTCTATAATATTTTCAAAATGTATGCACACTCTCACAACTATCTGTTTTTATTTAATTTAAACTATCGATTTGTTAAAGAGGGGCGAGGACGTTTAGTTAACTTAACTTTGGTTCGGTAGGTCTTACTGTCTCGCACGAATGTGATGTTCAAGATTTCTCCTGGTTGTCGAACATCAATGATTCGCGCCAGATCTTCCACATTACTCAGGGATTCTCCATCCAGTTTTGTCAGGATATCGCCACCCCAGGGAACTCGATAACGACCAACAATGATTTCTCTGTCAGCCCCCCGCAAACCAGCATTCCCAGCAGCTGTTCCGGCAACAACTCGAGCTACCAATAACCCATCTGGGACATTTAACCCAGCTCTACGTAAGTAACGAGTAGGAATAGGCTCAACACCCAACCACGGTCGTTGAACGTACCCATGCTCAATCAAATCGGGGATGATTCTTCGGGCAGTATTACTAGGTATCGCAAAACCAATCCCCACGCTTCCTGCAGAACCAATGATTGCAGAGTTGATTCCGACGACCCGCCCCTCACTATTCAGCAAAGGTCCGCCCGAATTTCCTGGGTTGATTGCCGCATCGGTCTGTAGCACACCCTCAATCTTTCTACCATTCTGGGCCTCAATCGTTCTGCCCAAAGCGCTAATAATTCCAGTTGTAAGAGTGTGTTGTAGGCCAAAAGGATTTCCTAAAGCCAAGACTTTCTGGCCAACGAAGACTTCGTCGGAATCGGTCATCGATAAAGTCTTAATCCTTTCATCTGGAATATCGACATTAATCACAGCCAAGTCGTTATTGGGATCTACTCCAACTATACTGGCTTCCCATCGACTCTCATCAAGCATGGTGACAATTAATTCTTGGGCCCCTTCAATTACATGATAATTAGTGACAATATGACCTCCGCGGTCAATAAAAAAACCCGTCCCGGAACCTGCTTGTGAGGGCATCGGGCGATAAAAGAAATCATAATTTACTGCAATAGAACTGATGTTGACAACAGCAGGGCTGACATCCTCATAAATCCGGATGTTTTCTCGTTCATCTAGAGAAATTTTTGGACGAGCTAAGGAGAACTCAAAACTCAGCAGTAGACTGATCAACAAAAGAAATAATTTCTGAAACATATTTTCATCTATTTGATTTTGTTATTTTTATTGGAGAAGCCATCTAATTATTTTTGGCCAATTTTGGCCAATTGAGATCTTCTTGGAGTAGCCAACTGGTAACTCTTAGCCAAGAACTTCCTAAAGATTTCAATCTATCTTCCATTTGGGTATTAATCAGATCATCCACGTGGAATTTATGATCATTTTCTGAAAAAACGCTTCCTTCTTCACTCATTACCGCCCAGTAGCTTCCAGGTCTATTCGTGTAGGCAATCAGAAGATCTTGTTTAGCAATCAGAGATTTTCCAACCCATGGACTGGTCCAGGCTAAACCAAGTAAATCCATTATTGTAGGAGCTAAGTCTATCTGACTTGCGAACTCATTAATTTCAGCATTTTGCTTAATTGGACCTCCCAGAATTAACAAAGGAATCCGAGATCGAAGCGCAACAAATTCACCAAAGTCCTTGGGCTCTGATTGGGGTGGCTGAAAGCTAGAAGTGTCCGCAGTGATGAAGATCAGCGTATTTTCAAACCAAGGTTCTTTTTCAGCAAGCGATAGAAACTCCCCCAATTTTGAATCCATATAATGGACAGAATTATAATAATTATGGAGATCTTGAGTCCCCAGTCCTAATTCATATTCAGTTGGAACTTCAAATGGATGATGATTTGTAATCGTAAGGGCTGAAGCAAAAAAAGGTTTTTCCAGTGATGGTAGGGTAGTCAGAATTTTTTGGAAGAGAGCTCCATCAGAATACCCCCAACCTAATTCTTCTGTGTCACTTGGAAAATCAAATTTATCAATGATTTTTTCAAAACCATTTTCTTGAAAAAACGTTGCTTGTCCATCAAAACTCGCATCTCCAGCATGAATCCAAGTTGTTGAATATCCATTATACTGAAGTACAGCTGGCAAGCAGAGAAAATGGTTTTTCGCATAGCGTTTCAGCACTGCCGCACCATAATTTGGCATCACTGAACAATAGGTTGCGATTTCACCGTGGCGAGTTTGAAAGCCATTTGCGTAAAAATTCTTGAAAAGAATGCCCTTCTTGGACCACTCATCAAATCTAGGAGTCAAATCTATTTTACTACCATAGACCCCAATTTCGGCTGCTCTGAAGGATTCCATCAAAAGTAAAATGATGTTGAGCTTTTTGGAAGGATCTTGGCAAAGCAAGGTGGCTAGTTCGGTTGCTTTGATTGAACACCCACTAGCGGCGTGTGCTCGGACAAGAGGATATTCACGATAAACTGGATCTGTAGGAATCTTTCCTAGTAAATCGGTTTGAATCAACTCCAACGCTTCGGTGGGTTTCTCAACAGTAACTTCTTTTTCACGGTCTTGAGTCCAAAAAAAATAATTTAATGCCGCTGTGGTAAGTGGATCATCAATATTTTTTCCAACATAAGAATTACTGTAACTGCCTGCGCTCCCACCTATCACAAATAAAGTAATCAGACTTACAATCCGAATCAGTAACTTTCGCTTCCATGAATGTGAATCTTTACGGAAATGGAAGGCTAGAAAGACAAAACCTGTGATAGGTATAAAGACAATCATTATGAAACTGGGGTGAAGCAGCGCAGCAATAACAGTTGATGAGAAGTGTTGAGGTGCCTGAAGATACTCAAGCGTATGAAAAGGAAGATGCGAGCCGAATTGAAGTAAATATTGATAATCAATGAAGGAAAAGACTGCTAGCGCAAAAAAGAGCAAAGTACTGAAAATTTTGAATAAACGATTTGGAAATGGAATTAGCCCGAATACAAGAGTAATCAATGCGGCATTCATCAGGTCATAGCCAAGACCTAATGAAAAAGTCTTTAGTATTCTAGGATGGAGTTCCGTTTGTTCTAATAGGAGAGAGGTGCGAATTAATGATGGGAGGCAGAATGAAGCAGTAAAGAAAATCCAAAGTGGGGAAGGATACTTTGGGAATCTTATTTTATGACTGAGGAATTGATTGAGTATTCTCAATCGACTGTACCAATTGACAATTTTAACTTTTGAATCTGGTCCCGCAATTTTGCAGCAAATTCAAATTCAAGATTACTTGCGGCTGTTCGCATATCCGATTCAAGCTCAGTGATCTTATCCTCAATTTTACTATGATTTTGATAAACTGGCGCTGCATCTTCAACGACTTCTTCTTCAGCCATTTCAGTGCGTAAGGAAGGCGCCACAAAACGTTTTACGGTTCTTGGAGTTATGTTGTTTTTCTGATTGTAATCTAGTTGCCTTGTTCTCCGCGCTTCGGTGATGTCAATCGTCTCCTGCATCGATCTTGTAATTCGATCCGCGTACATCAGCACTTGTCCATGAACATTTCTTGCTGCCCGACCACAAGTCTGAATCAATGAACGTGTAGACCGAAGAAACCCCTCTTTATCGGCATCAAAAATCCCAACAAGGGAAACTTCTGGCAAATCCAGTCCTTCGCGAAGCAAGTTGATTCCTACTAAAACATCGTATTTGCCCATTCTTAGATCATGAAGAATTTGGGTTCGTTCCACAGCATCCACATCTGAATGCATGTAGACCACTCTTACACCAAGATCTTTATAATAATCTGTCAGATCTTCTGCCATCCTCTTTGTCAGGGTTGTAATCAAAACTCTTTCTTCTTTCTCAACGCGAATACGAATTTCTTCAAGCATGTCATCGACTTGCCCGATGACAGGCCGTATTTCAATGGGTGGGTCTACTAGTCCAGTTGGACGAATCACCAGTTCAGCCACTTGCGGTCCAGCTTTCTGCAATTCGTAATCACCTGGAGTAGCTGAGACGTAGATGAAGGGGAGGTCTACTTTTTCGAATTCCTCAAAAGTAAGCGGACGATTATCGATTGCGGATGGCAGTCGAAATCCATGCTCAACCAATGTGGTTTTGCGACTTCTATCGCCCATGTACATGCCTCGAACTTGAGGAAGGCTAGCATGGCTTTCGTCTACAAAGATAATTGCATTGTCTGGCAGATAATTAAGTAAAGTAGTTGGAGCAGAACCTGGAGGCCTGCGCTGAATGATGCGGCTGTAGTTTTCAATTCCTTGGCAAAACCCAGTTTCCTCAATCATTTCAATATCATGTTCTGTTCTTTGCTTCAGGCGATGATATTCGACCAACTTTCCCTGGGAATGTAGCTCTTCCAATCGTTCTTGAAGCTCTTCACGGATCATACTGATTGTGGTTGGAATCGTTTCTGAACCTGTAACGTAGTGCGAAGCCGGGTAGATTACAAAGTGACGAAGACCCGCAATTCTCTTTCCCGTAAGTGGGTCAAATTTACTTATATTTTCAATTTCATCCCCCCAAAGTTCTACCCGCACGGCATATTCTGCTTCGGCCATGTAAATCTCGATGACATCTCCACGAACGCGAAATGTTCCACGATGAAAGTCATAATCGTTCCGTTCATAGCGGATCTCCACCAATCTTTCTAAGAGTTGCCCTCTCCTGTAACGATCGCCTTGACGCAAATAGAGCAACATTTGTCCATACTCTTCAGGATCGCCCAATCCATAAATACATGAGACGCTGCTGACAATGACAACATCCTTCCTTTCCAGTATTGAGCGAGTAGCAGAAAGGCGGAGACGGTCTAATTCATCGTTAAGCGCAGTATCCTTTTCAATAAACAAATCTCTTTGGGGAACATAGGCTTCCGGTTGGTAGTAATCGTAGAAGCTCACGAAGTATTCGACCGCATTTTCTGGAAAAAACTGTTGGAATTCGTTGTAAAGCTGTGCTGCAAGAGTTTTGTTGTGAGCCAGGACTAAGGCGGGCCGCTGTAATCTTGCGATAATGCTGGCCATCGTGAAAGTCTTCCCAGATCCGGTGATACCTAGTAAAATCTGGTTTCTGACTTTTGAATCAAGATTATTGCAGAGGAATTCGATTGCTTCAGGCTGATCACCTGTAGGATGGTAATCAGCCTGAATCTGAAAGACTTCCGACATGGGAGGGTGGGGAATGAGTCTATCGAAGATTAATATTCGTCTTCAGCAAGGACAATTAGCATATCGCCCTCTTCAAGATTGAAAACTTCATCTTTCTTAGGAATTATGTGAATACCGAATTTTGGTTCATATTCTTCGGATTTTATTTTCAAACCAAAACAAACCTCATTTCTTTTCTGTGCAGCAAGCATTACATCTGCGAAAGATAATTCCGCCGGTAAATTTTCAAAATATAGCCATGCTGGTTTAAGATATGTCTCACTGCCATCTTCGCGAAAAAGGTCTTCATAGACCAAATTAACATCTGGGTCTTCAGAGATCTGAGCCATCATCTTGGAAACAAATTGGTTGCTTACAAGAAAATCTTTAACCCCAGATTGCTGAATAATTTGGGCATTAGCTGAGTCCATTACTTCGGTGATTAGTTGGGTGTGGACTTCCTCCCCTTTGTTTCTAACTTCTCTAAAAAAGTGGCGGAATTTGAGCAACATGGAAATTGTTTCAGAATCAATTTCCTCAGTAGTACCATTCTCTCCTGCCATGATAATTACGTTATCGTAACGGTGGGGATAGAGTCGACCAGGGAAGTTGGACATGGAAGGATTTACTTGCTGCAAAGTCATCCGCACCTTTGGGTGCTTACTGGAAAGTTGCTGAAAAATTCTCTCCATCGCATCTGATTTTCTCGGCACGATTATATCTATCACAGACCCATCGTGTATGTAACCGCTGTATTCGTCAACCAATATTGGTAGCTTCCTGTTCCATCCGAAGATCAGGTACTTTTCAATCTTTGGAAGAACTTTGTTTTCGGAGTAAGAGAGTTCTGTTGGCTCAACAACTGGTTGTTCAAAAAAGTGAATTGTTGAGTCGTCCTCAGCAATTACTATAGCCTCATCCCCCTCCTCCAAGACAGTTTCAGGCTTTGGATTGAGCATAATCAGATCAGATCGCCTGACTCCGATAGGGACACTTCTCTGGAAATGAAACTGCATTTCACCGAAAGTTTTCCCACAAATAAATTGAGGAATCGTGGAGAAATAAATTTCGTCACCAACGAAGCCAACCAACTGGGAGTAAACCAGTGACAAGCCTGGAATTCTTGAAGTCTGCACAAGGATTTTTGCAAGGATGAGATCTTCATCAAGAACAACCACCTTGCCTGGTGCTATTCCACGAGCAAGATCTCGATTCCGCTCAAAAAACAATTTTGCAATAACTGGGGGCATCTTCTCCTCCCCAGTCACAGAAGAAATTGCCATGATGGCTTTCAAGATCTGGTAATCCCCCTGCATTTTCACAGTGTTGGTTGCAACCTGAGGAGAGGGATTTGTCAAGATAACGGATCTCCCTTTATCCACTCCTATTTTTCTCAAAGCCTGGGGCGATGAGGCCAAACCAGTTCTGCAAATTATGCGAGTGGTTTGTGTGTCTGGAAGGTGTTCGTGAAAATAATCATCCATCTCTTCTTTCTCACGGTCAGCCATCACAACTACAACTGCATCTTTTTCAGATGCATTTGCTTCAATTAGTTCTTTGATGATTTCCAGACAACGAATATCAAATCCTAAAATGATTGTATGGTTTTTCTCGAGAACTTTGCTCTTTCCCTTTCTAAGAATGGATAGTCGCATTTCAAATTGCTGAGTAATGAAAGCAACCATGCTAGAAAACAACACCAGTCCCATGAAAATGGTAGCTATAGCAACCAATTTCCCAGCAAGATTAGATTGCGCGTCTAACTCTGCAAGTGAGCCGGAGTCAATGATTTGGAAGAAAGCATGCCAAAGCAAAAATCCCATCTCTTCAATATTTTCATCTGGGAATAGCACGAAAGCTAGTAGTCGTAGAGATCCCATGACAACAAACGCGATGAAAAATAAGAAGAGCAATGCTAGGAATACTGCAGTACCGCCTTTGGAAAAGAAATTATCTAGCCGATAACGAAGACGTTCTTTAAATTTAAATTGCTGTTGTGACATTCTAGTATAACTCAGGTTCAGTACATGATTTTAGGAATTTTTTCTAATCCTTACCATCAAAGCTTTGATATGAAACGCATATTCCATGCAAGAACGAAATTATATCTGCAAGATCACGAAATTAGTACTGATCATGATTAAAAATTTATGAAATTAT
>CENJ01173923.1_pt1 | contig 10397 bp, 11 predicted proteins | sample 356161 | NCBI WGS metagenome assembly CENJ01 (sample SAMEA2619531, study PRJEB7988) | marine metagenome | biome: marine biome (ENVO:00000447); feature: surface water layer (ENVO:00002042); material: "saline water (ENVO:00002010), including plankton (ENVO:xxxxxxxx)" | depth 5 m | reverse complement strand
TAATAGCTCAATTGGCTTGATTTATGCACTGAAAAAAATTTTATAAAGTGATTGTTGATATTAAAATATTAAAAACAAAATAGACTATGCAGAAAAACCTCCATCAACATGAATATTTTCCCCGTTAATATAGTTAGACCCATCATCAATCAAAAATTTGAGCACTTCATAAATATCTTTTTGATTAGCCATTCTTTTTAAGGGAATATTTTTAAGATAATTTTTTTGAAATCTTCTACTATGTTTATTAAACACTCCTCCAGGAGATATAAGATTGGATCTTATATTTTGTGAGGCAAATTTTTTAGAAAGCCATTTATTTAATCCAATTAAGCCTGCTTTTGTGGACGTATAACCCAAAGTACTAAAAAAATTTTCTTTTTCATAAATAGTGTGATCTGGACTATTTGAGCCATAAATACTTCCAGTTGTAATGATTTTTTGTAATTTTTTTTTGTCATTATGATATTCAAAAAAATATTTAATTGATAAAAAAACACCTGTTAAATTTATATCTACATTTTTTCTCCAATTGTTAGTATTAAAATAATCTTTTTTTTTAAATTTGTTTTCTTTTAATGCCGCCTCAGTTGTATATGCAGCATTATTTATTAAGCAATCGAATTTTCCGTATAATTTTTTTAATTTTTCAAAAAATTTTTTAATTTCCATTTCTTTTGATAAATCAAGTTCAAATTTTTTATTTTTAGATTTAAGATCAGTTTTTAAATTATTATCTGCACCGCAAATTATGCTTATATTTTTGTCTTTTGCTAAATTTTCAAAAAAATATTTACCTAAAGTGCCACTAGCGCCAATTAAAATAACTTTTTTTTTAGTCATAAATATTCATTTTATATCATCTATAATGAAAACTAAAATAAATGATTATTTTAATTAATTTTAATTATTACACATTTTCTGGGTAAGATTTAATAAAATCAATTTTTTTAAAAAGTGTTATCGCAGTATCCTCAGATTTAAAATCTTTTGTATCATGGGCTGTCATTAAATTAGTATTATTTCTAATTTTGTAAATTATCTTGAATAAACCACTTTCCTCAAGAAAATTATCATAGCTCATTTTGAATGTTTTTAGATCTTTGTTGTGAACTGAAGAGTTTGTATGTTTAAATAGAGGATCACAGTCTTGAATTATTAAGTGCCCATTATTGTTTAATTTTTTATGGATTAAGTCAAATTGTTTGAATATTTCATCTCTATCTAAAAGATATAAAAAGAAGCCACATATTATTAAATCAAATTTTAATTTAATTTTTTCAATTTCTAGTGAGGATAACTTAATTAACTTCAACTTTTTAAATCTCTTTCTACCAGAACTTATAGCTTTAGAAGATAAGTCAATTCCATAATTTACTTTGGAGTTCAAATTTATCCGATACTCGTTTAATTTTATTCCGTTTGCACATCCAATTTCAAGAATACTATTTGGTTTAATTTTGTTAATTTTGATTAAATCAATTATTCTATAATCACTTTTTGAACTATTAAAAAAATCTAAATTTCTTACAAAGTATTTATCTGCTTCCTTTTTTTTAACTATTTTAATATTACTAATTAATTTTTTTTTCATATATAGTTAAATAATATATACATCATATTTAAATTTTTAAGAAATATGAAAAATGAAAATTAAGTGAATTTTTAACATAAAATTAATTTGTTTTACAAAAATTGATTGATGATTGAACAATTAATTTAATTGTGATTTAACAAGCTATGCCAAGTCTTTTTTCAAAAAATAATTTTAAAAAACTTAGAGAGGATGATATTTGGTATGCAGAAAATGCCTTCTATCTTAGATCTCAACCAAATAGAATAATTCAATTAACAAATTTATATGAAATTTATAAAAGAATTTTAAAAGTTAAAGGTGATATTGTTGAGTGCGGTGTATTTAAAGGTGCATCATTCATAAAGTTGTTAACTTTTGGGAAATTTTTAGATTCAAAGATGAGAAGAAGAGCATTTGGTTTTGATATTTTTGGGAAATTTCCTAAACCCAAATTAAAAGGTGATAGATTATTTTTAAAAGCTTGGGAGAAATCAGCAGGTAATGGTATTAATCATGACGAATTAAATAAGTATTTAAAAGACAAGAATTTTAAAAATTTTAAACTTATAAAAGGTGATGTTACAGAAACAATTCCAAAATTTATTAAGAAAAATAAAAAATTAAAAATTGCATTATTACATCTTGATATGGATGTTTACGAGGGTACTAAATGTGCATTTGATCATCTTGCAGATAAAGTTGTCAAAAATGGAATTATATTAGTCGATGATTTCAAGATTGTTCAAGGCGCAACAAAAGCAACAAAAGAATATCTTAAAAAGAACAAGAAATTAAAAATTTATAAAGTAATGTTTTATAAAAAACCCAGCTTTATTGTTAAAAAATAAAATTTACTCTCTAACTATTATTTTATAAATATCATTCTTTTTAATTTTAACAGGATTATTTCCTAGCCTAAGAAGATTAATACCATTCAAAATTTTTTCATAGTCTTTCTTTGTGTCAATGTTTAATTTTAACAAATTATCTTCTAAGTTTGAATTCAATTTTAATTCTGAAATTTTTAAGCTAAAATCTTGAATATTTTTAACTTTAAAAATTTTAAAAATTAAACCAAATCTTTCTGATAAATCAAAATTTGTTTCAGATTTATTTAGATTATCAAAATTAAATTTAAAAAATTTTTCGAAGAATAGAGCAACAGCATGACCATGACTTACATTAAAAAGAGATGTAAATGGATAAGAGGTTGCATGGGGTGCTGTCGTTTTAGATATACTTATTGCTTTACCGGCTAGATTAGCAGCAATACTCATTTCAGAAGCATTTTTAAAATTTGGAGTTTTTAAAAATTTTAAATAATTTTCTAATGAAATATTTAATGATTTTATTGCAAACTCCAAACTTTTTTCATTAGATTTTTTTGAGACCAAAGACTCTAGTGCTTGTGCAATGGCATCAAACCCAGCTGAAGCTTTAATATTACTAGGAGCAGAAAATAGAAATTCAGGTATCAAAAAGAAATTATCTGGAATTAATAGTTCACTTTCAAAAGAGTACTTAATTTTATTTATGTAAATTACAGCATTTGAAGTAACTTCCGCTCCAGATCCAGCAGTTGTTGGTATAACGACAAGTTTCGTAAATTTTTTTTTAAATGGGTATGAATAATTTATGATTAGATTTTTCAAATCTTGACGATTTTCTGTAACATTGGCAATCTTTGCGTAATCAATTACTGCGCCACCTCCAATAGCAACTAATAAATCTGGCTTAAATTTTTGTACATCATCAATAATTTTGGTCAATTCATCATATATTGGAATACTTGATGTTTTTAAAAAAATAAAAACTTCTTTATTTATTTTTATTTGATCAAAAATCTTTTTTGCACCTGAATTAACAAATGATTTTTTGCCACATAAAAAAAATACTTTTTTAAAGGAACTGTCATTAACAAAATTTTTAAAATCCTCTATAGAATTAATCATTTATTTCATGAATATTTTTTTTACTTTTATCAAATTTTTTGGCCTTGGAAGGTCCTTAACTTTATTACTACTTATTTTGACTTCAAGAAAGTTTAAACTTTTCTTATTTAAAAAATTTTTAATTTTTTTATTTAAATTTGTTTTATCTGTAATCTGGTAAAAGTTCTTAAAGCCTAAACTTTTTGATAAATTTTTAAAGTTTACATTTTTCATGTAAGTGGATTGGCCTCCAACCGAGTCATGAGCGTTATTATTTAACAAAATATATTTTAAATTATGGTTTGAAAATTCTCCTAAGGTTTTGATAGACCCTAAATGCATAAGTAATGATCCATCTCCATCAATACATATTGTTTTATTTTTTGAAAAAAGGGAATATCCTAAAGATACTGAGGATGTATGGCCCATTCCACCCACCATATAGAAATCTTTCCCATTTTTTGAATTATAATTTTTTCTAGCGTAAAATAACTCTCTTGAGTTATATCCAGTACTAGAAATAATTTTGGTTTTTTTATCTATAACAGACAGTAATGATTTAAAAAAAAATTGTTTATCTAATTTAAAAGTATCTCTAGGTTTTTGATTTTTTTTTGACTTTTTTAAGGTGCCTTGCTCAATCAAACACGCAACTATCTCATTATTTTTTTTTGCAATCTTTATTTGTTTGTTAAATTTAATTAAGTCATCTTCTTTCTTTAGAACTGAATATTTAATATTTAAAAGTTTTAATATTTGGCATGTAATTTTCCCTTTTGCTTCATGTTGTGGTTCGTCATTTTTATTAGGCGATCCTCTCCACCCAATTATTAAAATTAGCGGTATTGAATAAACTTTTTTGTTGGCAATTGAAATCAAAGGATTTATCGCGTTTGCTAACCCAGAATTTTGCATATAAATGCAAGGAATTTTTTTTGTGGAAAGGTAATGACCTATACCTATAGATACTGCGGCACCTTCATTAGCAGCAATGATATGTTGTCTTTTTGGTAAATTTTCTAATGAAAAACTTAATTCTTTTAATACGCTGTCAGGCACTCCAGTAAAAAAACTACAATTATTTTTTTTTATTACTTTGATAAGAGAATTGACATTTAACATATATCTTAAGTCTATTTAGCTATTTTTTTTATTTTTTTCATTATGGTTTTTGAAATTTCATCAGTTGATTTGCTAAAATCATTTTTAATTACAATATCTGCATTTTTTGGAAATTCTGGTATTAAATCTTTGCCCCAAATAAATTTGCTATTTTTTCTATAATGTTTTTTTTTTGAGAATTTTTCTATATCTTTGATATTTGTCTTTAAATAAATTTCAATGTAATTTTTTAGAATTTTCTTATTATAAGATCGGAGTTTATTGAACAAACCGATTACTGCAAAAACAACATTTATTTTTTGGTTCGAAAAGTATTTTAACAAATTACTATATTTATATCCTAAATCTAGTCTGTCTAAACTTGTGTAACCATTAAATTTGAATATATTTCTCAAATCATCTCCACTGATTAAAATTGTTGGTCCAAATTTTTTTTTTATTTCTGGTGTAATTTTTTTTGCTATTGTAGTTTTACCAGATCCAGATAAGCCAGTAATCCAAAAAACAATTCCTTTATTTTTTTTAAATTTTTTCATTTATCTAATGTTTACAATTTTATCTATTACACTCTTAATTCTTCTCTTTGACTCACCTAAATAATCAATTTTCTTAATCAAACTTCTATTTGTTTTTTTTATATCATTATAACCATTTTCAAATTTCTTAATATATCTGACTACATCATCAGAATTATTCGCAATATAACCAACTTTTTTTCTGTCTCTAAAGTAATCTAAATTTGAGAGTCCAAATTTTTTTAATACACTCTCTTTTTTTGAAAAAAATATTATTGGTCTATTAGTCATAAAAGCATAAGTATAAGCAGTCCCTGATATATCGGTTATAAGACATAAGGATTTTGAATAAATCTTAAAATAGTCATCGCTCATATCTAAAGAAAAATTTCTATCTTTTTCAAATTTTTTTTTAATACTTTTTATAAGTTTTGAGTCTCTATTATTTGGATAGGGACGAAAAATTATTTTGTAATTAGTTTTTAAAAGTAATTTATTAATAATCTCATTTAAATCATTTAAAATTGTAATTTCTTTAATATGCCTAAAATCTGATGGTGCAATTACTATTTGCTTACTAAATCCTTTTATTTTTTTAAACTTTTTAACAAGATAATCTAACTTATAATATCCAACACAAAATATTTTAGGAATTTTTTTATTATTGTCTGTATTATATTTAATAAATAAATTATCAAACATTCTTTTACTTTTTTGACCTGAAATAAATATATAATTATACTTTATTAATCTTTCAAAAAGTTGTTTTTCTTTTTTTTTTTCAACAAGAGGCGCTGTTGATATATCATGATGCATATAAATATTTTTTGATTTTATCGGAAACTTTTCACAAACATTTAAGCTAAAAAAAATATCAATATTGTATAACCATCTCATTAAAAAACTCTGTGAAACATAAAAAAAATACTTACGTTTATAATCCTTAATTTCATGCCCATGTAAGATGATATAATTTTGATTAAAATATGAAAATAAATCTTCCAAATAATAAATATGATTTAAGGTTAGATTTTTTCTTGGATGATAAAAAAAAATTATTTTTTTTTTCATCAATTTATAGAAAATAATGATTATATTAATAATAATAACAGAATAAAAAGTTCTAAAAATATCTACTAGTCTATGGTCAAACATTTAATTTATTTACCGATTTTAACGACAATCTAAAGCTTGAAATTTTTACATTATTTATTATTAATGTTCATAAATTGAACAATATACAATTATGAATAATAATCCAGATCATTTTGAAGTATTAAGAAAAATTGACAATTCAAATAAGATTACTCAAAGAAAATTAGCGAGCGAGTTAGGTTTTAGTTTAGGAAGATTAAATTACTGTATTAAAGCCTTAAAAGGTAAAGGTTTAATCAAAATTTCAAATTTTAAAAAAAATCCAAATAAGATTAGATATATTTACATACTCACACCTAAAGGAATTTCTCATAGAACACGTCTTACAGTCTCTTTTATGAAACGAAAATTTAAAGAATATGATCAACTAAAAAAAGAATTACAGGATATTAAAAAAAGATAGTTTATTAAGATGAAAAAGAAAAAATTAAAAAAAGTTCTAAACAAAGCACAAAAATATATTCCAGGGATTTCTGGTCTCTTAGGTAAAAGACCGGACATGTATCTTAAAGATGGAAACTGGCCAACATATTATTCAAAAGCAAAAGGAGCAAATATTTGGGATTTAGACAATAAAAAATATTATGATTTCAGTATGTTTAGTGCCGGTACATCTGTTTTAGGTTACGCAGACTCTGAAGTAAACAAAGCATCTATTAATGCAATTAAATCTGGATCTATATCTACTTTAAATCCTCCGGAGGATGCAGAGTTAGCAGAATTACTTATCAAAGATCATAAATGGGCCGGAGGTGTAAGATTCGCAAGATGTGGTGGAGAAAGCATGTCGATTGCTATAAGATTAGCAAGAGCATTTACAAATAAAGAGAAAATACTTTTTTGTGGTTATCATGGATGGCATGATTGGTATCTTGCAGCAAATCATCAATATAAAGGTAACCTGGATTTTCAATTACTACCAGGACTTAAGCCACTAGGTGTACCTAAGGGTCTTAGGGGAACTGTTATTCCTTTTAGGTTTAACAACTGGGAGGATTATGAAAAAATTATTAAAAAAAATATTAAAAATGCAGCAGCTATAGTAATTGAACCGTGTCGTGAGGGTTTTCCAGAAAAAAAATATATGATTGCATTAAAGAAAATAGCAAAAAAAAATAAGGCCGTATTGATGTTTGATGAAATTACTTCGGGCTATAGACTTAATACTGGTGGAGCACACAAAGTTTTAAAGATAGATCCTGATATGGTAATTTATGGAAAAACAATTGCTAATGGAATACCAATGTCTGCGATAATTGGAAAGAAAGATATTATGAACTTTGCATTAAAAACTTTTGTTAGTAGTGTGTTTTGGACCGAGAAAGTAGGCCCAGCATCCGCTTTAGCTTTTATTAAAAAACATAAAAGATTAAAAATTGGTAATAAATTGACCCAAGTAGGTAAAAGAGTTAAAAAAATTTGGGCAAGTGCAGCTAAAGCAAATAATCTTGAGATTGAGATATTTGGAATAGATCCACTAGCAAGTTTTAAAATTAAAAGTAAAAATTGGCCAGCTGTTTTAACTTACTTTATTCAAGAAATGTTAAAGCTCAAAATTTTAACTACTGATAAATGTTATGCTAACTATAAGCATGATGATAAAGCCTTAAAGATTTATGAAAAAGCGTGCTTTAAAGTATTTAAAAAAATTTCAAAGATAATAAATAATCGTGGAGAAATTTTAGATGAATTGGAGGGCCCACCCAAAGAAATGGGTTTTAACAGGCTTACCAAGTAGTTATAATGTATGAAAGAACCATTTTTGAAAATCGGGTCCAGAGTCATTAGCAAATTTCACAAGCCATTAATAATTCCAGAGCTAGGTATAAATCATAATGGGTCTTTAGAGACAGCTTTTAAAATTGTTGATGCAGCTCATAGAGCTGGAGCTGAAATAATTAAGCATCAAACACATATTCCTTATGATGAAATGTCTGAGGAGGCTAAAAAAATTAAACCTGGAAACTCGAACAAAAATATTTACGAGATTATTTCCCAATGCTCTTTAAATGAAGAACAAGAATATAAATTATTTAAATATGTAAATAAAAAAAAAATGATTTTTTTGAGCACTCCGTTCAGTAAACTTGCTGTCGATAGACTGGTTAAGTTTGGAGTTAAAGCTTTTAAAATAGGTTCTGGTGAGATGGATAATTATCCATTAGTTGAGTATATAAGTAAATTTAAAAAACCAATGATTATTAGCACCGGTATGCATTCAATTCAAAATGTAAAAAAAGTCGTTAACTTTTTAAAAAAAAAACAATCAAAATTCGCTTTGATGCACACAACAAATTTATATCCAACACCTGATCACTTAGTTAGACTGGATAGTATCAAAGAATTAATGATCAATTTTCCAAAACATGTAATTGGATTGTCAGATCATACGAAATCTAATCATTCATCTTTCGGTGCAGTTGCTCTGGGTGCATCCTTAATTGAAAGACATTTTGTTGATAAAAAAATAAGAGTAGGTCCAGATGTTAGCTCTTCTAATGATGAGATAGAATTAAAAAAATTAATAGAAGGTGTTAATATTATTTTTTTACAAAGAGGTGGAAATAAATCTTCTTTAAAAGAGGAACAAGTAACTAGAAATTTTGCATTTGCTTCAGTTGTAGCAACTGAGAATATTAAAAAAGGAGATAAGCTTACAAAAAAAAATCTTTGGATTAAAAGACCTGGCACAGGATATTTTAATGCAGAAAAATTCAAAAAATTATTAGGAAAAAAGGCAAAAAAAAATATAAAAAAAAATTTTCAATTAAAAAAAGATGATATCTCGTAAAAAAAAAATTATTTTTGTAACAGCAACCAGGGCTGATTTTGGAAAATTAAAATCTTTAATTAGTATATTAAAAAAAAGTAAGGATTTTGAAGTATGTCTTGTTGTGACAGGAATGCACGTAATTCCTAAATTTGGAAACACATATAAAGAGGTAATTAGAACCTTTGGCCCAAATATTATTAAATTTACCAATCAGGCTTTAGGAGACAGGCTTGAAATTATTCTCACAAAAACTACTAATATTTTTTCAAAAATAGTTAAAAAAATAAAACCTGATTTGATAGTTCTTCATGGAGATAGAGTGGAAGCTTTATCTGCAGCCTTAGTTGGCTCTTTAAATCATATTCTTACTGCACACATTGAAGGAGGAGAGGTTTCTGGGACAATTGACGATACAATCAGACATGCTATTTCAAAATTATGTCACGTTCATTTTGTTGGCTCTAAGAAAGCAAAAAAGAGGGTAGCTAAAATGGGAGAGATAAAAAAAAATATTTTCCAAATTGGATCTCCCGATATTGACGTTATAGCAAACAAAAACCTCCCTAAAATCTTCAACGTAAAAAAAAGATACAATTTTAAATTTAAAGATTATGCTATTTTATTATGGCATCCTGTTACATCTAAAATTGACACTTTAAAAGAAGACACAAAAAAAATATTAAAGTTCATAAAAAAATTAAATCAAAATTTTCTAATAATTTATCCAAATAATGACCCCGGAAGTAATTTAATCATCGATTGTTATAAAAAGATAAAAAATAAGAAGTTTAAGATATTAAAAAATATGAGGTTTGAATATTTCTTAAGTGTATTAGAAAATGCTAAATTTATAATAGGAAATTCAAGCTCTGCCATTTATGAAGCCCCAATGTTATCAACTCCAGCCATCAATATTGGTGACAGACAAAACAAAAGAATTAAAAGCAGGATAATTAAAAATGTTGAAATTGATGAATTGAAAGAGAGTGATATTTTCAACTTTTTGAAAAAATACAAGAGCTCAAATAAAAAGTATTATGGTCAAGGTGATAGTGACAAGAAATTTTACAAGATTTTAAAAAAAAAAAGTTTCTGGGAAGTTCCAAAACAAAAATTTTTTTCGGATATCCATTAACGCATTTTTTATGAAAAAAAAATATATTGCGATTATATGTTCTTTTTACAGCATTGATAAAGGTTATTTTTATATTCTTAGATCAACCATTAAAAAAATATCTGAAAGTTTTGATAAAGTATACGTCATAAATTGTCAAAATTTGAGATTTTTTCCTAGCTTTGCAAAAAAGGTTTATATGGAAAAAGAT
>CENJ01042786.1_pt1 | contig 10405 bp, 8 predicted proteins | sample 356161 | NCBI WGS metagenome assembly CENJ01 (sample SAMEA2619531, study PRJEB7988) | marine metagenome | biome: marine biome (ENVO:00000447); feature: surface water layer (ENVO:00002042); material: "saline water (ENVO:00002010), including plankton (ENVO:xxxxxxxx)" | depth 5 m | reverse complement strand
TGATTCAGCCGCAATCGCTTCGACCAATATCTATTCGGCGTCCTGCATGACCATGGTGAGCGCTGAATCGGGCGAAACTTCGACAGCCTCACCCGTGCGGCGATTCTTCACCTCAACAACACCATTATCCATCCCGCGTGGTCCGATGATGATCTGCCAGGGGATTCCGATCAGGTCCATCGCCGCCAGTTTGGCCCCGGGCCGGTCATCACGGTCATCATAGATCGGATCAGCACCAGCCGCCTGCAGCCTGGCGTAAAGATCGTCCGCGCAGGTCATGCAGGTATCATCACCCACTTTCAGATTGACCACTGCCACATCAAACGGTGCCACAGCACGCGGCCAGATGATCCCCTTTTCATCATGACTTGCCTCGATAATACCGCCGACAAGGCGCGATACACCGATTCCATATGATCCCATATGAACGGGTTTGTTGCTGCCATCCGGCCCGGCCACGCTGGCCCCCATGGCAGCCGAATATTTCTCGCCGAAATAGAAGATATGGCCAACTTCGATGCCGCGCAAGCTCATCAGCTCATCAGCCGGCACCGGACACTGATCCGGATCATGCATTTCATCAGCGCGTGCATAAAGCGATGTGAAGCGGTCAATAACGGGCTGCAAATCCTCATCATAATTGACCTGCGTGACCAGATCAGCATTCAGCCAGTCCTTATGAAAATAGACCCCGCTTTCACCGGTCTCAGCCAGAATGATGAATTCATGGCTCATATCACCGCCGATAGGACCGGTATCAGCCTCCATCGGAATGGCTGTCAGGCCCATTCTGGCAAAGGTTTTCAGATAGGATACGAACATCCGGTTATAGGCCGCGCGCGCACCCTGCGCATCGGTATCGAATGAATAGGCATCCTTCATCAGGAATTCCCGCCCCCGCATGATGCCGAAACGCGGACGCACCTCATCCCGGAACTTCCACTGAATATGATAGAGATTCAGCGGCAACGCCTTGTAACTGCGCACATGGGCGCGGAAAATATCAGTGACCTGTTCCTCATTGGTCGGCCCGTACAGCATGTCGCGCTCATGGCGATCACGGATCCGCAGCATTTCAGCACCGTAATCATCATAGCGGCCTGATTCCTGCCACAGCTCGGCAGGCTGGATGGTTGGCATCATGATTTCCAGCGCGCCCGCGCGGTTTTGTTCTTGGCGCACGATGTCGGCAATCTTGTCGAGAACCTTCTTGCCAAGCGGCAACCAGGAATAAATGCCGGCGCTGGATTGCTGGATCATACCGGCACGCAGCATCAGCCGGTGCGAGGCGATCTGGGCTTCCTTGGGCGTTTCTTTCAATAAGGGCAGGAAATACTGGCTTAGACGCATGGAACAACTTTCCGGGGTAGCGACCCTGCAGCTGGTCAGGTGACGGACGAGCGCCAATCTAAGGTGATGCAGAACCTAACGCAAGGCTGGCAAACCGGCGTGATCAAAAACCGCATCGACCATCGCCGGTGTCACATCCTCAAGGCGTGCGGGTGACCAGCTGGCGTCATTCGACTTGTCGACCAGAACAGCGCGTACACCATCAGAAAAGTCAGGGCGTTCAGACATCCGGATGGCAAGCCTGTAATCCAGCGCCAATGCCGTTTTCATATCGGGTATCTGGGTATCCATTTCCATCAGCCGCGCAAAAACATGCATGGTCATAGGGCACCGTGTCGCCAGCGCATCATGTATCTTTGCGGCAAAGCTGTCCCCTTTCAGACGCGCAAGATCACCTGCCCGATCGCGCATCGCAGGCAGATCATCACCGCTGAAGATATGATCGATCACTGTACGGTTGGCCTGCATCGGGGCCTGCCCCGGGTCTATCTGATGTGCCTCGATCACGCTTTCGATGTCATCTGGTGTGCAGTCTAGCAAATCCCTGCGCAGCGCGGCCATATGCGCGCTTGGCACCACAGCATCTGCCAGCCCCAGAAGCATCAGATCGCTGGCCCCGATGATCTGGCCGGTCAACCCGATAAACATGGCAAAAGGGCGCGGGATACGTCCCAGAAATATGCTCGCGCCGGCATCGGGAAACAGCCCGATCGCGCTTTCCGGCATGGCAAAACGCGTTGTCTCGCTGGCGACACGGTACCGGCTGCACTGCATCAGTCCCGCCCCGCCGCCCATGACAATGCCGTCTGCCAGTGAGATCACCGGCTTTGAACTGGAATAGACGTCGACATCAGCATTATATTCTGCACGGAAGTAAACGCGGGTACGGTCATAATCGCCGCGCTGGATATATTGATAGAGATCGCGCACATCACCGCCAGCGCAAAAGGCTCGCGGTGTTGACCCGGCAATTACCACATGGGTGATACTGTCATCATGCGACCAGGCCTGCATCTGCGTGCTGATGGCAACCGCCATGTCATAGCTGATTGCGTTCAGCGCCTTCGGTCGGTCAAGCTCAACGAGGCCAACAGTACCATGAACCGAGAAATGGATGTCCGGCTGCTGCATTGCGTCAAAACCTTTTGCTGTCTATATCTGCCACACACGCCAATGATCACGCCAGATGATACGGGCAACCATCGTATCTGCAACTTTACGGGATAGAGAGCGAGATGAGTAGAGGTCAATATCCGGCAACGCGAATGCGCCGCAACAGGATGACATCCTTTTCACGCCGCCTTGTGGCAGAAACAACCCTGTCGGTTGATGACCTGATCTGGCCAATGTTCGTGATTGAAGGCAGCGATTCAGCAGAATCTGTCGACTCTATGCCCGGTGTGGAACGTCATACGATTGACAGGCTGGTGGCACAGGCTGGCATTGCCGTTGAATTGCGCATTCCGGTCATTGCCATCTTTCCTGCAATTGACGCCGCGCTGAAGGACGAGGACGGGTCACTCGCCCGTGATGGGGACAATCTGGTCTGCCGGGCGGTACGCGCGGTCAAGGCGGCGCATCCCGATCTGGGCATTGTCTGTGATGTGGCCCTCGACCCGTTCACCAGCCATGGCCATGACGGCGTTTTGCGTAATGGAGAAATTGCCAATGATGACACAGTGGAAATCCTCTGCGAACAGGCCGTGCGTCAGGCGAATGCCGGGTGCGATATTATTGCTCCCTCAGACATGATGGATGGACGCGTCGGGGCGATCAGGGCTGCGCTTGATGATGCCGGCCACCAGAATGTGCAGATCATGTCCTATGCAGCCAAGTACGCGTCAGGTTTCTACGGCCCGTTCCGCACAGCCGTGCGCGCCGGGGCAACGCTGGGCTCGGAGGGCAAATCCACATATCAGATGGATCCGGCAAACAGCGATGAGGCCATGCACGAAATTGCGCTTGATCTGGCAGAAGGTGCGGACATCGTGATTGTGAAGCCGGGCATGCCCTATCTTGATATACTGGCGCGCGCAAAGGCTGAATTCGGTGTGCCCTGCGTTGCCTATCAAGTGTCGGGCGAATACACGATGATCACCGCCGCCAGTGACAAGGGGTGGCTGGACCATGACCGGGTGATGATGGAAAGCCTGCTGGCCTTCAAACGGGCCGGGGCCGATGGTATTCTGACATATTTCGCACCCGCCGCTGCCCGGCTGCTGAATGACCGCCAGGCAAAAGCCTGACCAAAACCACAACAGAGCCGAACATGACAGTCACCGCAACCGATATCCGCGCCGCCGCAGCCACACTTGATGGCCGCATCATCCGCACGCCGTTTATCAAGTCACCAATGCTGTCGCGCATTCTGGGCTGCGACCTGACGCTGAAGCTGGAAAATCTGCAGCACACATCATCCTTCAAGGCGCGCGGTGCCTATATGGCGATGCAGGCGCTGGATGACGCCGCACGCCAGCGCGGTGTGATCACCATGTCAGCCGGCAACCATGCCCAAGCTGTTGCCTATCACGCCAGCATGATGGGCATACCGGCCACCATTGTGATGCCGGCCCAGACGCCATTCGCAAAGGTATCACGCACCCGCGCATTCGGCGCAGATGTCGTGCTGGAAGGCCGCAACCTCAATGAATGCGAAGGCACAGTCAATCGTCTGATTTCCGAACATAGATTGACGCTGATCCATCCTTATGACGATGAGCTGGTGATGACCGGTCAGGGCACTGCCGGTTTGGAAATGCTGAGCGATCAGGATGATCTGGATATTCTGCTGGTACCGATTGGCGGTGGCGGGCTGATCGGCGGTATTGCCACAATCGCCCGCGACATGCGCCCTGATATTAAAATCATTGGCGTACAGACCGAACTTTATCCGACGATGAAGCAAGCCATCGCCGGTCAGGACATTGCATGCGGCGGCGAAACACTGGCCGAGGGCATAGCGGTGAAAAAACCGGGGGGCGTCACCCAGCCCGTTGTGTCCAAACATGTTGATGATGTTCTGCTGGTTGATGAACGCGCGCTGGAATGGGCTGTTGGTGCGCTTGTTGAACAGCAGCGCGTGGTCTCCGAGGGGGCTGGTGCTGCAGGCATCGCCGCCATCTACCAGCATCGTGAGGTTTTTGAGGGCAAGAAAGTTGGCGTGGTGATCTGCGGCGGCAATATCGACCCGCGCCTGCTCGCCTCGATCCTGAACCGCAATATGGCCAGTGATGGCCGTTTGGCCCGTTTGCGCATCGACATCTCGGATGAACCCGGCATGTTGGCGGGCATCACCGCTTCGATCAGCCGTTGTGGTGGCAATATTGTCGAAATCTATCACCAGCGCCTCTTCTATGATGTGCCGGCAAAGCTTGCCAAGATTGATGCGGTCATCGAAACCCGCGGACCTGACCACGTGACCGAGATCATTGACGAACTTCGCGGCGCCAGTTTTCAGGTGCGACAGATGGATGATTATTCCGGCAGTTGACCATCGGGGCCAGAACACCAACATGATACTGAGTATAGTTTCGGTGCTCAATTCGGGGGCTGTTTTCTGAAACCATATTCCGGGTGCGGCATATGCGGCCTTGCCTGATGGCTGAAAACAGGCGGATACTAATATCATGGATCAGGACAAGCGATTACACACCCTTCCCCCGCTGACCATGCGGTTGAGCATGCGCTCAGATTGCCCGTATATATCCGGACGCACGGAACAACGCGTCGCCGTTGATATTTCGGAAAATCCGGCTCTGCATGACGAACTGGCAAAGGCAGGCTTCCGGCGGGTTGAAAACTGGGTGTACAAGCCCGTTTGCCCCGATTGCCAGGCCTGTTTGCCATGGCGTGTGCGCGTTGAGGGGTTTCGGCCAAGCCGCAATCTGCAGCGCATTGCCCGCACCAACGCCGACCTGACACGCAAGATTGGCCCGATCCGTCCGACCAACGAGCAGTACAAGCTGTTCCTGAAATATATTCGTGAACGCCACCGTGATGGCCAGATGGCCAATATGGGGCACGATGAATTTGTCAGTATGATCGAAAACAGCCCGATCGAGACGTTTGTGGCAAATTACCGTGATGCTGGCGGCAAACTTGTCGGCTGCGTACTGACCGATGTGCAGGAAGACGGGTTGAGCGCGGTCTACTCTTTCTTTGATCCAGCAGAATCCTCGCGCTCGCTTGGCACCTACATGATCCTCGATCTGCTGCAATACACCCGCGAGAACAATCTTGAATGGCTGTATCTGGGGTATTTTGTGAATGGCAGCCAGAAGATGATGTATAAATCGCGCTTCCAGCCAGCCGAAGTCTTTGTTGATGGTGCGTGGCAGCCCTACACGGATTCGCAACGCTGACACAGCGACAGTCAGCCACCTCGCACTTTTCCAGCTATGCGCACCCGGTCACCAGAACCGGGCAAGCCACATGAAACAGGCGGTTTATGTGAACTGGGCGGGACGGGGAAATCCTGTCGGGGGCAATTTGCCGGCCCCGGCACGCTTGCCGGTCCATGGCGTCATATCGCTTTCCGTGCGTGTCCGGCCGCCCCCCGCCTTCCATGACAGGCCAACCGCCGAATCATACACCGTCACATCAGCCAGCCCGCCATCCTTGAAGCGTTGCAGGATCACCCCTTTGCCGCGGGTCATTTCTGGCACTTCATCAATTGCAAAGGCCAGCAGCTTGCGATTGACACCGACTGTGGCAACCATATCGCCATTGACGATGCAGCATGCAACCGCGCGCGCCGTGCCACCGATATTCAGCACCTGTTTGCCCGACCGCGTCTGGGCAAGCGCTGCCTCAACCGGCACGATCAACCCGTGCCCGGTGCTGGCGGCAACCAGAAGGCGGCTGCCATCAGCGCGCAGCAAACGCACAATATCGACATCTGCTGGCAGATCGACCATCAGGCTGACCGGCTCACCAAAACCACGCCCGCGCGGCAACTTGTCGGCTGCCAACGTATAAAACCGGCCGTTTTCGGCAAACAGCAAAATCTTGTCGGTTGTTTCGGCATGCATGACAAAGGCCGGCCCATCACCTTCCTTGTATTTGAATTCGGTATCGGTGTCCTGATGCCCCTTCATCGCGCGTATCCAGCCCTTTTGCGAGCAGATCACGGTGATGGGTTCACGCTCAATCAGAATTTCGGCAGCATCAATGTCAATTTCAGGTGCCTCGCCACAGTCCGTACGGCGTGGATCTGACTTCTGAAAGATATCTTTCATCTCCCTGATTTCGCGCGTAATTTTTGACCATTGCAGCGACTCATCCCCGACAAGTGTGGTCAGACCTTCCTGCTCTTCAATCAAGGCGTCACGTTCAGTCTTCAGGGCTATTTCCTCAAGCCGGCGCAAGGCACGCAACCGCATATCAAGGATGGCATTGGCCTGCGTTTCGGTCAGCGCAAACCGGTCCATCAAACGGTCGCGCGGATGGTCAGCCTCGCGGATGATGGCAATCACCTCATCAAGATTCAGATAGACCACCAGATAGCCTTCCAGCACCTCGAGGCGAGCTTCAATCTTGCCAAGGCGGAAATGCGAGCGGCGCAGCAGCACGACGCGGCGATGCGCCAGCCATGCATTTAACGCCTCACGCAGATTCATCACGCCGGGACGGCCATCAGCGTCCAGTACATTCAGGTTCAGCGGTACCCGCGTTTCCAGATCGGTCAGCCGAAACAGGCTTTCCATCACCACATCGGGTTCCAGGCGGCGTGACTTCGGCTCGAGGACGATACGCAAATCCTCTGCAGATTCATCGCGTATATCGGCAAGAAAGGGCAGCTTTTTTGCCTGCAGCATGTCGGCCATGCGTTCAATCAGCCGCGATTTCTGCACCTGATAGGGAATGTCACTGACCGCGATCTGCCAGCTGCCTCCCTTTTCCTTTTCGACTGACCAGCGCGCCCTTACCCGAAAGCCACCCCGCCCCGTGCTATAGGCCTCGCGAATGGAATCAACCGGTTCAACCAGCACCCCGCCAGTCGGAAAATCGGGTCCACGCACATGCTGCATCAATGTGTCGATCGATGCGTTCGGATGCTTGATCAGATGCAGCGCAGCGTCGGCAAGTTCGTTCACATTATGCGGCGGAATTGATGTTGCCATGCCAACGGCAATGCCCTGTGCGCCATTTGCCAGCAGATTGGGGAACCCGGCCGGCAACAGGCATGGCTCTTCGGATTCGCCATCATAGGTGGACCGGAAATCAACGGTGTCTTCGTCGATACCGTCCAGCAGCAGCTGTGCCACGGTGGTCATGCGCGCTTCGGTATAGCGCATGGCCGCAGCGTTATCGCCATCAATGTTGCCGAAATTGCCCTGACCGTCGACCAGCCGGTAGCGCATGGCAAATTCCTGCGCCAGGCGCACCATTGCATCATAGATGGCCGCATCGCCGTGCGGGTGAAACTTACCCATCACATCGCCAACAACGCGGGCGGATTTTTTGAACCCCTGGTCAGGGTCGAGGCGCAGCTGGCGCATTGCATACAGCAAGCGGCGATGCACAGGCTTCAGGCCGTCACGCACATCCGGCAGCGAACGTGAGGTAATTGTCGACAGCGCATAGGCAAGATAGCGCTCGCTCAGCGCTTCGGAAAATCCTGTCCCGATTATCCGGCCATTTTCTTCAAGGGTTGTCTCGTCACTCATCGCACCTGCCCGACACACAAATAGTTGCGGTGTTTATACCTGTGCACCACCATATATGCCAGCCACCATGTCAGAAAGTCTGCGCCTTTGTGGCGGGATATCCGAATGATATGCGGCAAAAACGCGGCGTTCGAGAAAATGACCGGTCAAGGTCAGACCGGCTTCAAAATCATGCATGTTGCAACTCACCCCGCCAAGAAAGCGTGGCAATGCCAGCATCCGGCCAGCAAAGTCACCTGCGGCACCTTCCGCAACCGCGCGTCCGGTCTTGGGACTGACATGGGCAAGGCGATCACCAACACCGGTAACAGCGCAGCTTTCAAGATCAAGCGAAAACCCGACCGCCCGCAACAACCCCAGCTCCCACCGGATATAACCCTCGACCCAGCGGTTCCCGGAATCATCCATACGGATCAGATCCAGCAACGCCACTGTCGCCGGATACAGCCCCGGCTGCGCGTCGCGTTCCGGCAGCGCCCCATCCATCAGTGCGCAGGCTGATGCAACACCGGCAAGACGCAAAGGATCATCAAGAATCATCGCCGATACCGACTGAATCAATTCGACTTTCAGCTGGCCAAGCTGTTCCGGCAGACGCGCACGCCATTCTGCCCCTACCCGGTTGCCGGGTTGCAGCGTCCCCCGAAGACGCGACCCGGCACCGCCCGGCACCAGGCCGGCATGTCGTCCCTGATCAGCGGTCAGCACCGTGACAATGGCACCGCTCTCACCATGCGGGCGTGCCGACAGGATCAACGCTTCTTCTGCCCATTCAGGCATCGTAATCCAGATCCCAGACCGAATAGCGCGCGGCATCATCCATCCAGTCCTTGCGGACCTTGACATGGCTGAACAGATGGATACGGCGCTCCAGCGCTTCCTCCAGCTCAATCCGCGCAGATGTGCCGATCCGGCGAATGGTCTGGCCCTGCTTGCCGAGGATAATGCCGCGATGCCCCTCGCGCGCCACATAGATGCTCAGATGCACCGATGCGCTGCCATCATCCTGCTCTTCCCATTTCTCGGTTTCCACCGTCAGCTGGTAGGGCAGTTCCTGATGCAGGTTCAAAAACAGTTTTTCCCGCAGAATTTCAGCAGCCAGCAAACGCAGCGGCATGTCAGACAGATCATCGGGGTCAAACAGAAACGGGCTCGGCGGCATCTTGTCCGCCAGCCAGACACGCAGATCATCAATGCCGTTTCCGGTTTCTGCCGAGATCATGAACACGCGCTCAAACTCATACAATGCCGACAGCTCTTCGGTGCGCGACAACAGCCGCTCGGGTGTTGCCAGATCAATCTTGTTCAGAACCAGTGATGCGCGGCGTCCCGACTCAGCCAGCTGATTGATAATATTACGCGTATCATCATCAATCTGGCGGCGCGCACAATCATGCATCAGAAGAACAACATCTCCGTCTTCGGCGCCTTTCCAGGCAGCCTGCACCATGGCCCGGTCAAGGCGGCGCTTCGGGCTGAAGATACCGGGAGTGTCGATAAAGATGATTTGCGACTCATCCTGCATGGCAATGCCGCGCACCCGGCTGCGGGTTGTCTGCACCTTTGGTGTGACAATCGACACCTTTGTGCCAACCATCGCATTCATCAGCGTTGACTTGCCGGCATTGGGGGACCCGATCAGGGCAACAAAGCCAGCCCGTGTTCCCTTCGCATCTGCCTGAAGGTCCTGTATCTGCCCATCACTATCTGTCATGTTGGCAATCTGTCATATCGGCTATCTGTCATGTCGGTTCCGTCAGTCCTGTTCATTACTATCGCTATCATCCGCCATCATAACGGCAATCAGCCGCGACGCTGCCATTTGTTCAGCCTGTTTGCGCGAGGCACCAGATGCCTGCTCCTCACCATAGCCAACAAGCGATACAGCATAGACCAGCTGCGGTGCATGATCAGCACCGCTGCGTGATACAAGCCTGTATTGCGGCAACGCCAATCCGCGTTTCATCGCAAGTTCCTGAAGGCGTGACTTCGCATCCTTGTCTGCCTGCACCAATGTCCCAAGATCCAGCGGCCAGTGCGTGGTCACAAAGCGGCGCGCAGCCTCAAGCCCGGCATCAAGATACAGGGCGGCCAGCAAGCTTTCGATCACATCTGACAGCATCCCGTCACTGGCAGTAACATCCATCCCGCTCTGGGCCCGGATCAATGGTGCAATATCAAGATCGCGGGCAACCGCGGCCAATGTGGATTGCCGCGCTGCTGCGTGCAGGCGGGTCGACAGCGCGCCTTCGTCATCATCCGGGCAGGTGCTGTGAAAATAGTCGGCCAGTATCAGGCCCAGCACGCGGTCACCCAGGAATTCCAGCCGTTCATAGCTTGGGGCGCGTGGCAGGGCACTGGCATGGGTTAGCGCGCGGCGCAACAAA
>CENJ01030773.1_pt1 | contig 10406 bp, 8 predicted proteins | sample 356161 | NCBI WGS metagenome assembly CENJ01 (sample SAMEA2619531, study PRJEB7988) | marine metagenome | biome: marine biome (ENVO:00000447); feature: surface water layer (ENVO:00002042); material: "saline water (ENVO:00002010), including plankton (ENVO:xxxxxxxx)" | depth 5 m | reverse complement strand
AGCTTTATTATACCTTAAATACATATCTTCAACATCAGGATCTACAATAATTTCAGTAGATATATTTTGACAACCAATAAATAGAAACGATATTAATAATAGTCTTTTCATATAATATTTCCTAAAAAGAAACCTCTGATTACTGTTTACTACAAGTAGCTTTTTGCTTCACCAGAGGTTTAATCATTATTTAATTTAATGAAATCTACCTTTTCATTAAATTTCCTTCTAAGTCAGTCCAAAGGACTCTCTCCCAAATAACTGTTTTATACCAACCATTTGGCATTGTCGAGTTAATTTCATCAAAGTTAACAGAACTCATTTCAGGATAATCCTGTCCACCGTTTGCTAACATATCTTTTAATGACTTGAATGCATCTACTGTTAATACATTCCAATTATATCCATTCCCTTGAGGGTGAACTCTAACAGATGCGGCCCATAATTCCTGGTTAACATTTCCATTATTCATGTTTTTGTCTATAAACTTACCCCAGTTTTCTGTTTGAGCATTCATCCAGGACCCACTATCAGGTACTTTTGCATAATTATGTCTGATGTACTTCCAACCATCTGATTTATTGTTCGTTGCTACACCGCCTCTATAATATGTACCAATAAAAGTTTGATATTTAGAATGGTCATTTAGTGCTCTTGATATTAAGGAAGATGCACCTGATTTTTTGCTTACCTGATTGATAATTTCTCCGAAGTCATTATTAAAATCATTAAGCTTATCAATGTCTCCTATACCTACGTACCAATAAAAGTTTGGTTCGCTATCTAAACCTTGATATCGACTTAATATAGCCCAACCCTCAATTACTCCTTGCTCTATTGCAATTTTAGCAGCTTGACTAAAGTATTCCTCTTCATTTTCAATGTACTCCTGAATTTTATCTTCTGGAACTTGAACATATCCATATATATAAAATTGTGCAGAAACTGATGAAGTTAACGCTATCATCATAGCGGTTATAAAGTATTTCATTTTTTTTGATTTAATGTTAATTAAACAAATCTAAAAAAAAGTTTATTTTGAACCTCATAATCGCCACATAAGTATTCCCACAGTTATAAACATCCATATTGAATAGTCACCTGTTGGAAGACCCATCTCAACATTATTCAGTATAGTGGTGGCAATAACAAAAGCTAATGTTCCATTTTGAATTCCACTTTCAATTGTAATTGAAATTTAACTTTTGCCTTTTTATATCAAAAACATTATCATGACATAGATCTCATATGAAATTAACAACGTTTAAATTTATTTAGCGTAATATTTGTAGATTCTGGAATTAAAAACTCTCCTAAGCCCTTTAAATAAAACGTTTCTGTCTTCTTAATATACTCTGTATCGGAAAATGAATTAACTTATTAATAATTAATTACTTACTTAATTTTTGCAGTTTTAGATATGTAACACTTCTCCAAACCCATTCTAATGGACCATATCTGTATTTTTTAAGAAAATAATATGAAGCTATCATTTGAAGAAAATAAATTAATAAACCTATTATTATTAGGCTAAAATTACCAAACTTACTAAAGAATGGTCCAAGTGCCCATGGTGCAAATAGCACTAATCCAAAAATACCCTGAAGTGTATAATTTGTTAGTGCAGTTCTACCGTAAGGAGATAAAGTATTCAATATAGATTGAATTTTAGAATATTGATAAAACATTATGAATCCAAGACCTATAATAAAAGATGAAACAACTAAAGCTGTATCCTGCATAGCTTTTACAAAAATTATATTATTATTTATAAGGTTATCTCCAGGAACAAACAATAATCTAGTATTGGTGTCCGGAAATTGATATAATAAAAGTGTAATTCCAATGAAAGATATCACTGACAAAAGTAAAAGTCTAACTGTAAGTTTCTTGTTTTTACTTAATTCTTCAAGATATCTTGAACGTCCAACTAAGTAACCAATTAAAAAAATTCCTAATGTAAGGTATCCTCTTCCAAACATTCCAAATTGATAGTTAATTTTTCCATTAAGTCTGGATTGATAATTATGCTTAACAGTATTAAATAAACTGGGATTTTCAAGGTGCTGAGGTATTTCCCTATTATATCTATTTGGGTTAATATCCTCTTCGACAATCTCAATAGATAAACCCCTATTATGATTTATAGTCTGGTAAACTCTAGGGCCACCTGTAATTACTAATATAGTAAAGATTATTAAAATGTACTTATTTATATTTTTTACAAAGAGAAGAATAAGTCCAAATATGGCGTAAACTGATAATATTTCAACATTATAGATTGAATGAATTAAAATACCTAATAGAAAAAGAAAAAGCATTCTCCTTATAAAGAAACTATTAAAATTAATATTTTTAGATTCTGCACTTTTCATTTGAATATAGAAACTAACACCAAATAAAAATGCAAAAATATTTATGAATCTTCCCATTACAATATTATATGCGAACCATGTAGATGATGAATCTAATAATGGAAAATTAAAATAGATTATATCAGCTTGAATATTTTGAATTCCAAATTGCTGAATCATATGAATTATGATAACTCCAAGCAAAGAGAATCCACGTAATGCATCCAAAACTTCTATTCTTTTCATTGATTAATTTAGAAACCTAAAGTTAACAAAAGTTTATTTTTCATGTAGAAATACGTCGAAACTCCTCCTACTCTATTTATAACTAGTTGATTTTTATTACTATAATCTCAAAAAGATATATTGTATTGGGAAATAAGGATATTTCATTATAGTTGCTTATGCCCCATTAAATTATTGTAAATCAATGATTTATTTGTTGAAATAAATCTTTGCAAAAGCCTCATTTAATTATGGGGCTTTTTTTTACTATTTATTCATTTTTTTTTAATGTGCAGATAACAATATTAAACTATAAAAACGTCAAGTTTGCAATGCTTTTATTCTTAAAAGTTTTTCGTATTTAGTTATTTGGTTTTTTAATTAACCCTCTTTTAATTAAGGGGGTTTTTAATATAGAGTTATGATAAAGAAGTTCATGAAAATACTAATGGAAAGAAGAAAAAGGAACATTTAGTTTAGAAAGGAATTTTATAAGAAAACCGGAGTGGACTTAAATGAAATTGTGAATGACTTTATGTAATGCAATAAACATATAAAAATTTCAATCTTAATCTAAAAAGTTTTTTAAATCAAGACTATTAATTCCAGTTTCAGATAATAATATTAGGAGTGCTAGTTGTATGGACTTATATCCATCTTTATTAAGCCACCATTCATCCAAGGAGTGAGCACCTGTTCCATCTCCACCCCGACCAATTGTTACAGCAGGTACACCCAAAGAAATCGGTATATTTGAATTTGTGGAACCAATTGTTAAGCGAGGTTCAACACCCATATGTTGAGTAGCGGCAATCGTTCTTTGAATCAGTGGAACTGATTCATCTACTTTTCCTGAGGGTCTATTACCAATTTTATTAATGGTAAGCTTAAGGTCAGGACCACTCCTTTTCATTTCATTTTGATCTTTTAAAGCAGATTGCATTGAATTAAAAAGTATTTTCTCCATATCATCAAGTCTATAAGGTTCAACTGATCTAATATCAATTTGCATTGATGATTTAAAAGGTATTGAATTAATAGAAGTTCCTCCACTAATGATTCCTACATTATAAGATGTCCTTGGTCCAGATGAAGTATATTCATCTGCTTTTTCAATAAAATCCTTAATACCATATCCTAAAGCGTGGTGTGGATTAACAAGTCCAAAAGCTCCCCATGAATGACCACCTGGACCATCAAAAACTACTTCATATCTATATGAACCAAGTGCTTGATTATTTACTCTACCTATAGAACCACCGTCAATAGCAATCCATGAATCTATTTTTGGATTATTATTCTCAAATAAATACCTTACTCCTCTTAGATTCCCCAGCCCTTCTTCACCTACAGTACCAATAAATAAAATGTTATTTATAGGTTGAATACCATTTTTCTTAATTGTTTCAGCAATAGTAAGAATCATTGCAAGACCTCTTGTATCATCACCTATTCCGGGAGCATAAAGAGTATCATTTTTTATTTTGACTTTAACATCAGTACCCTCAGGGAAAACCGTATCCATATGTGCATCAATTGCAATATTTTTGTTTCCAACTGTACCCTTTAGTAAACCTATGACGTTACCAATTGAATCAATCCATACACTCTCTATACCTGCTAATTTTAGCCTTTCCGCAAACTCCTTTGCTCTTTTTTCCTCCTTGAATGGAGGAGCTTCAATTTCAGTCAGTTCAATTAGATTCTTCATTGTTTTTTCTTCAATATCTATTATGTATTTAAATGCTTTTTTAACTTTTGAATTAGCATTAAGCTTTTCAATAGTTTCAGAATAAATTTTATCAACAACTACATCATTATTCTGCGAATATGAGTGATTTGATATAATTAAACTTGTAACTAATACTAATATTTTTTTCATAACTCTAATTTAAGATTTTATACCCTTTTTACGCATCATTTTTTATCCTTAATTTTAACAGAATTAGGGGTTACAACACCTGCTGAAATTACAAGCTTAAATGCGTCTTCAACACTAATATCTAGTTCAAATGTATCTTTTTTTGGGATCAAAATAAAAAAACCAGAGGTTGGATTAGGTGTGGTTGGTACAAAGAGGTTGATAGTTTCTTCACCTATAATTGATTCTGCCTCACCCCTATAATCACCAGATTGAAATGCAATTACCCAAATTCCCTTACTTGGATATTGGATTAAAAATGCCTTTTTAAAACTTTGTGATGATCTGTTAAATATAGTATCAGAGACTTTTTTTAATATGTTGTATATGTTTCGAAAACCTGGAATTCTGTTGAGTAACTTCTCCCATAGAGCTACTAATCTTCTTCCTAATATATTAGTAACTAATATACCTGTGATAAGTATAATCAAAAATAGCAGGATTATTCCAGACCCTGGTATAGAAGTATCTAAATTAAATATAGCTTCAGGAAGATATTCTTGCGGAACAAGACTATTAATAAATTCTAAAAAGAACTTAATGACTATAATAGTTAGAATCAAAGGTATCCAAAAAAGAAGTCCTGAAATTAGATAATTTCTTAATCGTGTTAGTAATTTTAGCATATTCTATTTGTCATTTTTGATGTTTAATTATATTTTTTTGGGGCAACTCTTCTTTTTGATTGATTCTCATATCTATAGGCTATATTATATAATAATTGTTCATTTTTTGATTTAGCTATAAATGTAATATTTGAGGGCTGACCATCACTCCTATACCCCATTGGTATTGTCAAAGCTGGGAAATGTGCAGCTGCAGCAATACCAGCCATACTATTATCAACTGATATAAAAATATCAAAATCATTATTAGTCATAATCTTATTTAAATAATTAGTTGCTTGAGATTTTGTGTTTATTTTCATTTGTTCCAATTCTGAGTCAGAAACTTTGTCTTCTTTGATTTCATTAAATATATACTGACCATAGGGTGCATGTGTCAATGTATCTTTATTATTAAATTCTACTATATCTGTTACATTGTAAACTTGAATATCCTTATTGGCGTAATTAGAAATATACTTTGGCAAGTCTCTTTTCATATCTGATGTTAGAATAGATCTAAACGATGGCAATGAATACTTTTCGGGATTATAAATAGCATTTGAGATACCACTAATCTTCAAATCATCTAAAGCAATTGTAATTAATGAATCTTTTACAACATTTGATGATATGCCTACAACAATATTTCTAGGATCAAAACTTTTCATTTCATCTAAATCAATCTTGTCAGCTTTATAGCTTAATTCATCTTTATCATCGAAACCAATCATAGAATTGTAAAGTATTGCATTATCATAAACATTTGTAGTCATTGGTCCTGAAGTATCAAAGAAACTCGATATTGGCACAATACCTGACCTGCTAATACTACCAATAGTTGGTTTTAATCCCACTAATGAATTTTTAGATGAAGGCGATAATATCGAACCTGAAGTTTCTGAACCAATTGAAGCAGCTGCAAAGTTAGCTGCAATTGAGACTCCACTTCCAGAGCTAGACCCTCCAGATTCAAAAACTTTACGGCCATATGGATTGAGTGTTTGCCCCCCAAGAGAGCTGTATCCAACAGGACATGGTCTACAGAAATAATAAGCCCATTCACTCATGTTTAATTTCCCAAGAATTAGAGCATTATTAATTTTTAAATTTTTTATAACTATGGCATTAGCATCAATTAAGTTGTCTTTAAATACACTTGCACCTGCTGATGTAACCATACCTTCAACATTAATATTATCTTTTACTAAAATAGGAATACCATAAAGTAGATTATCTGGATTATTATTTTTATCAAGCTCTTTAGCCTCATTAATTATTTCTGGATTTAATGATATGATAGAGTTGAGATATAGATCTTTATCCATCTCAAATTTGTAAATTCTATATAAGTAAAACTTCACTAAATCCTCATAATTAAATTTACCTTTTGATATATGAGACTGAATTGATGTAATATCCTGATTTATAATTAAATCTTTTATTGAATTATGGTATGATACATCGTAGGATTTTAAAAAGTCATGAAAAGGCTTAAAGATTTCATTTCTATCATTTGTTAAAGACTGAAGTCTTTTATATCTCATCCTACTTATTTTATGATTAGAGTTTTCCTTTATTTCTATACTCTCGTCATAGTTTTCCCATACAATTATCGAAGTATCAGAGCACGATAATATTAAAATAAAAAAAGATAAAGCAAAGTTTCTCATATGTCTAATTTAAATAATAAATCAAAATTTTAAAGTAAAATCATCTTTGTCATTTAGAAAATTTAAAGAGTTTCTAATTTCAATAATTTTTGATTTGTTTAATTGATAATAAATAATTGTCTCATCTTCTGACATTTCCACACAGTGTTCACCATAAGGGTCAATTATAGAGGAGTACCCGTTATATTGATTCTCTGGGTCAGATCCAACTATATTTACACCTATACAATAAGACATGTTTTCTATTGCTCTAGAAACAAGAAGGTTTTTCCAATGCGATATTCTTGGGGTTGGCCAATTAGCTAAATAAAAAACAACATCATAGTCCAAATCATTCCTCGACCATACAGGAAATCTCAAATCATAACATATTTGAGGAAGAAATTTCCAACCTTTATATTCTATTATTCTTTTTGCCTTCCCTTTTGTATAAACTTTACTCTCACCCGCTAAAGTAAATGTATGTCTTTTATCATAAAATGTAATTTCTCCATTAGAAAAAACCCATACCAATCTATTATAGAAATTTTTATTCTCTTCTATTGCTAGACTAGCTACAACTGATACATTTCTTGTCAAAGCTACTTGACGAAGCCATGAAACACTATTTCCATCCATTGTCTCAGCAATTTTTGTAACATTCATGCTAAAACCAGTATTAAACATCTCAGGAAAAAAAATAATATCAACTTCTGGATTTATTGAATTAATTATATTATCGAACTTATCTAAATTTCTCTGAGCATCTTCCCAATTAATGCTTGTCTGTACAATTGCTATGTTTATTTTCTTTGACATTAACTAAATAATTGACTCTCCGTCTAAATTTGTTGTAAGAATTTCAGACATGTAATCAAAAAAAGGTCTAATTGAAAGAAAAAAACTAACAAGTTCTTTATGAAAGTTTTCATCTAAAATATCTTCTTCATTTAACTTTCTAACAAATATGAACTGCTTCTTTTTAATCATATCTATATGTTCATGATCTTGATCAAAACCTTTTGGTGATGTTTTTACCTCTTCTCCTTTAATCTCTCCCCATATATCTTTAATTTTCTTTTGATTTATTATGCTCTTAAATTCTTGACCATCTATTTCTATTTCTTTTCTTATTCTTAGCAAATCCTCTTTATTTGGATTCCAAAAACCAACTGCTACAAAACTCTCATCTGCTGATATTTCAAGATAATAGCCTCCTCTAAGCTCAGGCTTTGCCCTATGAAAAGCCATCCCAATATTTTTTTTAAAAGGAGTCTTGTCTTTTGAGAACCTTAAATCTCTGTATATCCTAAAAATTTTTAATTTTTCAATATCATCTGAAAGATTTAGAGAGTCTTTCACCTCTTGTGCAAATATTTTTATATCAGTTTGAATAGCTTTAAACTTGCCTTTGTTCTCATTGAACCAGTCTCTATTGTTATTCAGCTTAAGTTTTTTTAAAAAACTAATTGTGTTTTTTGGAATTACTTGCATTTAATTAATTTACGACTTAATTATTATTTTAAATAAGGTAATTTGTTGATTTCCCAAATGCATAAAGACTTATCAGCATATATTCCATCCATTTCTTTACATTTTTCATTATAAATCATTAAAGGTTTTGGAAAATTAAATGGCTCCTTTTCAAGATTAATTGGTCTCCAATCTCCTGTATATATATCAATATTCCTTTCTAGATTAACAAAAGAAGTACTCATAAGGTATTTTGATCTTGATTTTTTAATTCTAAATATGGATTTTTTTATGTCCTCGATAGAAAAATGAACAAGGCAATCTCTAACAAATATCAAATCAGCCTTACCTAATTTTGAATTTGTTATGTCAGAGTGAAGAAAGCTGATATTAGATTTTTTAAATTTTTTCCTATTCTCTGTAATAAGCTGCTCAACAATATCATGACCTTGATATTTTAGATTTTTCATGTCCATTGATGACATCCAGTTAAAATCACCGCACGGTATGTCTATAATTGATTTTATATTAAATTGTTTAATGATATGTTCTAAAGCTTTAAAAGCCTCTTCAGTATTATCAATCTCTGATCCTATGCCTGATCTACTCTGGTCACTCTCCCAATAATTTTCATTATATATAAGTTCAAACCTTTCCTGTAAAGAAAGATTTAAAAATTTTGATTTTGAAAAGTTGTTGTAATAAGATATTTTTTTACCCATAAAATAGGTATTACTTGCATTTAATTATTTCAAGCTAAAGACAACATATCTATCTCCTGATCTTGTCCCTAGTTTTCCTCCACCTGACGCAATTGATAAATATGGAATACCATCAATCACATAATAGCTTGGGGTGGCAAAACCAGCATATGGCAGATCTCTCTCCCAAATTAATCTACCATTTTCAGAATCAAAAGCTCTAATTTTTCTATCTGATGTAGCGGCTATAAAAATAATACCAGATTCAGTTAATAAGGGCCCTCCATAGTTTTCTGTCCCAGTTGTTACATTATTTAATTTACCGATTTCTGTTTGACCTAAAGGAATACTCCAGTCAATATCACCTGTATTTAAGTTTATTGCATTTAAAGAACCCCAAGGAGGTTTAATTGCTGGGTATCCATTACTTGTTAAAAACTTATTGTACCCTGTAGAGGTATAAAATACTTCATCACCCATTAATGATAGATTTGTTTTATCACCATCTTTCAAGTCTAGGATATAATTAGTTAAAACCTGGATACTTGAGTCATCTAAAAATGAATATCCAGGCATAAAACCCTTTCCATTATAAATTATTGATCTAAGCTCATTATAATTATATTTTTTATTCATGTCAATTATTGATGGATTTTCTCCAGAACCTTTGAAATCAACCCCATGACACATTAAACACTGCTTATTGTAAAGACTCACTGGTTTTGAATCATTTTCTGATATCTTTCTCATTGTTAATATCCATGGCATCTCATTAGAGTTTACGTACAACATATTCTTTATTGGATCAAGCGCTGGACCACCCCATTCGGCTCCACCATCAAAACCTGGAAATATTAATGTTCCTTTCTCTGATGGAGGTGAAAAAATATCATCTTTAATAATAGATAAATAAACCTTAGTTAGACTATCTTTTTCTTTTTCACTAACAAAAGGATTTATATCACTGTTGGATAAATACTGCCTAGAAAAAGGTTTTGGAAAAGTAGGAGTTGGTTGAGTCTTAGATAGCTTTTCTCCAGTAAGAGAGCTTACAGAAGGAACTGTTCTTTCTACTATATCATATATTGGTTCACCCGTAATTCTATTTAACAGGAAAGTATAACCAGACTTAGTAACCTGAGCAAGTGCAGGTATAACAGAGTCCTTTAACTTATAATTAAAGATTACAGGTGGAGCTGGTAAGTCACGATCCCATACATCATGATGAACTGTTTGATAATGCCATAATCTTTCTCCACTCTCAGCATTAATAGCTAGAATTGAATTAGCAAACAAATTATCACCTTTACGATCTCCTCCATAAAAATCATAACTTACTGAACCCGTTGGTGCGAATAAAATTCCATTTTTTGAATCAATTGTTAATCCTGACCATGCATTTGCACCACCTAATCTTAGATAAGCATTTGGATCCTCATATGATTCATATCCCTTCTCCTCTGGTTCTGGAATGG
>CENJ01059982.1_pt1 | contig 10410 bp, 7 predicted proteins | sample 356161 | NCBI WGS metagenome assembly CENJ01 (sample SAMEA2619531, study PRJEB7988) | marine metagenome | biome: marine biome (ENVO:00000447); feature: surface water layer (ENVO:00002042); material: "saline water (ENVO:00002010), including plankton (ENVO:xxxxxxxx)" | depth 5 m | reverse complement strand
TTGAAGAAGATTACTTTCTGCCTTTTCTTTAAAATTTTCAACAAATTTATTGTCTTCTTTGACGTAATAGCCCACCGTTGGCGCAATTTGGGTTACTAGAATGATAACACCTATAGCTGTCATAAAACCAGATACCACAGGATAAGGTATATATCTTATATATTTTCCAACTCCAACAAAGCCCAATACAATTTGTAAAAGACCAGATAGCAAAAATACTGCAAGAATAATGGGTAATGCCTTGCTTATAGATCCATCAAAGTTGGATAAAATATCTGCAATAAAGACCATACTTACGGCAGTCATAGGAGCAGTAGGACCTGATATCTGGGTCGGAGTACCTCCAAAAAAAGCTGCGAAAAAACTGATAAAAATAGCACCATATAAACCGGCGCTAGGTCCTAACCCAGAACTTAACCCGAAAGCTAGTGCAAGCGGGAGAGCAACTATACCAGCTGTTATGCCTCCAAAAAAATCACCTTTGAAGTTTGTAAAGTCAAATTTTAATATATTCTTATACATGGCCACCAAAAATAGAAATTATTTTTAATTAACAACTTCTATTAAATATAAATTACTTATTAATTATTAAGGTTTTCTTATTTCTAGAACTAATTTCTGAACTTCTTCTGGAATTTTTTTTGTGAATTTTGAAATTAGTATTGAAATTAAAAAATTAAATAACATAGCTATACTTCCAAATCCCTCTGGAGAGATTCCAAACCACCAATGGGATGAATCTCCTCCTCCAAACCATCCAAATTTGAATTTTAACATATACACAAGCATCAATGACATTCCAGCGATCATTCCACAAACAGCACCTTCTTTGTTCATCCTTAAACTAAATATTCCCATTACAATAGCTGGGAAAAAAGATGCAGCTGCAAGTCCGAATGCAAGTGCCACTGTAGCCGCAACAAAACCAGGGGGGTTAATCCCAAAATATCCAGCAAGCATTACTGCCACAAAAGAAGAAATTCTAGCCGCCAATAATTCTTGTTTTTCGTCGACTCTAGGATAAATAATCCCCTTAATTAAGTCGTGGGAAATTGATGAGGAAATAACTAGCAATAAGCCAGCTGCAGTTGACAATGCAGCTGCAAGAGCACCCGCAGCAAGTAGGGCAATTACCCAGTTGGGTAGTTGTGCAATTTCTGGGTTAGCTAAAACCATAATATCTCTATCGATAATTAATTCATTTTTGTTGTTATCAGCGTTGTACTGAATTATTTGGTCATTATTTTTATCGATAAATTTTATAAGACCAGTTTCCTCCCATTTTTTAAACCATGTAGGCATGTTTGCGTAAGTCTTATTGTTAGTTGTTTCTATAAGATTTATTCTAGCAAAAACAGCAATAGCTGGTGCAGTAGTATATAATATGGCTATAAACAGAAGAGCCCAACCAGCGGATTTTCTTGCATCACTCACCCTTTTCACTGTAAAAAAACGAACAATGACGTGAGGTAAACCAGCTGTCCCAACCATCAGGGCAAGAGTAATTAAAAGCATATCTAAAATTGATTTACTTCCACTGGTATAATTATTAAAACCTAATTCTTTGTGTAGAGAATTTAATTTATCAAGAAGATAAATATCATTTTGATCTGATGAACCAAATCCAATTTGTGGAATAACCCAACCTGTACTAAGAAATGAGATGAAAATTGCTGGAATAAGAAAAGCAAAAATTAAAACACAATATTGAGCTACTTGTGTATAAGTAATTCCTTTCATTCCTCCTAAGACTGCATAAAATAAAACTATAGCCATCCCAATGAATACTCCAGTGTTAATGTCAACTTCAAGATATCTTGAAAAAACCACGCCTACACCTCTCATTTGCCCAGCAACGTATGTGAAAGATACTATCAAAGCACAAAAAACAGCCACCAGTCTTGCTGATGATGAATAGTATCTTTCTCCAATAAAGTCAGGTACAGTAAACTTTCCAAACTTTCTTAGATATGGTGCTAACAATAAAGCTAATAATACATATCCACCTGTCCATCCCATAAGGTAGACTGACCCATCATAGCCAATAAATGAAATTATTCCTGCCATTGAAATAAAGGAAGCAGCAGACATCCAATCAGCAGCAGTAGCCATTCCATTTGCTATAGGAGGCACACCTCTTCCGGCTATATAAAATTCTTTAGTATCACCTGCTCTAGACCATATTGCGATCGCTATGTATAGAGCGAATGATAATCCAACTAACAGCCAAATCCATGTTTGAAGATTCATTTATTTAAATTTTTCATCCAATTTATTCATTAGGTAGATGTATATAAAAATTAAAATCACAAACACGTAGATCGAACCCTGTTGTGAAAACCAGAATCCAAGAGGGAATCCACCAATTTGAAATTGATTCAATTGTTCAACAAGCAGTATTCCAAAGCCATAAGAAACGGTAAACCAAACTATAAGGAGAATTGAAACATATTTTATATTGGATTTCCAATAGTCGTTTTTGTTGGAATTTTGTTTTCCCAATTTTTAAAAAATTTTTTTAATGTACAAAAAACAATTATAAGTTGGATGGAAGATTACTAATTTTAATTATCGCAATGTGATTTTATAAATAGTCTTTAGAATTATTTCAAAATAATAATTGTTGATAATTCATTTAAACATATATTTGCACACTCTTTGATTAAGTGAAACGGAGTATTATTAACCCTTCTGTTAATTTCGATTAAAGTTTCACAAACTATTAACAGGATACAAATTTTAAAATTATGGCTAAGAAAGAATCAGAAAAAAACGAAAAGCCTAAAAAGGTTGAGGTAAAAAAGAAAGGTTCATCAAAATCATCAAAGTCAACTGTCAAAAAAGAAACTCAAAAGAAGGTCTCTTCTAATAAAAAATTAGTTTCTGCAACAAAAAAAGAAACTAAAGTAGAAAAAGCTAAATCTGTTGCGGATAAAAAGAAATTGACGAAAATTAAGTCAAAAAGCATAAATACTAAAAAAGTTAGAGACTCTGAAGAGGATAAATTAAAATCAACCCCTAAGACTGAATCGGTCTCGAAACTTAAAAAACAGATAATTCCATCTAAAAATGATAATGAAGTTACAGCAAAAAGATTATTGAAACCCTCTGATAAAAAATCTAAAAAAGCAAAAGAAAAAATTGAAGAAAAGTTGGCAGATTTCGATTGGCATCTTTATGAAGAAGGTCTTGATGAAATTGACACAAAAAAAATAGAGGAGTTCGAAAAATTAGTTTCAAAAAACTTTGTAGATACTACAGATGAGGACGTAATTGAAGGATCTGTTGTACATATGACCGATAGGGAAGCTATTATAGATATCAATGCTAAATCAGAAGGAGTTATCTCCTTAAATGAATTCAGATACAATCCTAATTTAAAAATAGGTGATAAAGTTGAGGTAATAGTTGACATGAGGGAAGATAAGACGGGTCAATTAATTTTATCACACAGAAAGGCTAGGACTATAAAAGCATGGGAAAGAGTAAATAATGCTCACGATAGTGGCGAAATAGTAAATGGTTATGTTAAATGTAGAACAAAAGGTGGAATGATCGTAGACGTGTTTGGGATAGAGGCTTTTCTACCAGGTTCTCAAATTGATGTTAAACCAATAAGGGATTATGACCAATTCGTAGACAAAACAATGGAATTTAAAGTTGTTAAAATTAATCATGAATTTAAAAATGTAGTAGTTTCTCACAAAGCACTTATAGAAGCTGATATTGAAGAACAAAAGAAGGAGATTATTGGCCAATTAGAGAAAGGTCAAGTTCTTGAAGGAACTGTCAAAAATATTACTTCATATGGAGTTTTTATCGACCTAGGAGGAGTTGACGGTTTAGTACATATAACCGATCTTTCTTGGAGCAGAATCACTCACCCAAGTGAAATTTTAGAGCTAGATCAAAAACTTAATGTTGTTATTTTAGATTTTGATGACAATAAATCTAGGATTCAACTTGGGCTAAAACAACTTAGTGATCATCCCTGGGATAAATTAGGAGATGATGTCAAAGAAGGCTCAAATGTGAAGGGAAAAGTAGTAGTAATTGCAGATTATGGGGCTTTTATAGAAATTGAAGACGGTGTTGAAGGACTTGTTCATGTCTCAGAAATGTCATGGTCAACTCATCTTAGATCTGCTCAAGATTTTGTGAATGTTGGGGATGAGGTTGAAGCCCAAATTCTCACAATGGATAGAGAATCAAGAAAAATGTCACTTGGGATTAAGCAATTAACACAAGATCCTTGGACTGATATAACCTCCAAATATCCTGTTGGATCTAAACATAAGGGTATAGTTAGGAACTTTACAAACTTTGGAGTTTTCATTGAGCTTGAAGAAGGAATTGACGGTTTGGTTTATATATCTGATTTGTCTTGGACAAAAAAAGTTAAACATCCGTCTGAAATACTGACAGTTGGTGATAATATAGATGTAATTGTTATGGAATTAGACGTTGATGGAAGGAAGTTAAGTCTTGGACATAAACAAACTCAAGAAAACCCATGGGATAAGTATGAAAAGGAATTTTCTGAGGGAACTTTACATGACGTTGAGTTGACTGAAATTGTAGATAAGGGAGCTACAATAAATTTTAATGAAAACATAACAGCTTTTGTTCCTTCAAGACATATGGAAAAAGACGATGGTAGTAAATTAGGTCTTAATGAGAAAGTTAAATTTAAAATAATTGAGTTTAATAAGGACTTTAAAAGAGTAGTTGCCTCTCATACCTCAACTTTTAGAAATGATGACAGAAGAAGTAAAATCAAAATTAGAAATCAAAGTAATACAGAATCTAATGAAAAAGCAACTCTAGGAGATATCGACGCTTTAGCGGATCTTAAAGAAAAAATGGATAAAAAGTAATTATTTAAATAACTTTGAATTTGAAATGTTAAAATTGTATTTGATATATATCCGTGAAACAAAAAAAACTTCTTGATAAATTTACTTTAGATGTATTATTAAATAGATTAAGCTGTGAATTAATTGAAAATCATTTCGATTTTCAAGATTCAATATTAATTGGATTGCAACCAAGAGGAACCTTTGTCCTCAAAAGGTTGGTAAAAAAATTAAAAGAAAAATATTTAATATCCGATTTAAAATATGGAAAATTAGATACCACTTTTTTTCGTGATGATTTTAGAAGTAAAAAGGAACAACCTTTAGCTAGTTTTTCTAATATAAATTTCGATATTGAAGACAAACGTGTAGTTTTAGTTGACGACGTTTTGTATACTGGGAGGAGTATAAGAGCTGCATTAATTGCAATTGAGTCATATGGAAGACCGATAAATATTGAATTGTTAACATTGATTAATAGAAGGTTTACAAGACATCTTCCAATTCAACCTGATTATGTTGGTCTAAATGTAGATACTCTGCAAAATGACAGAGTTAATGTTAATTTACAAGATTCAAATATTGAAGATGCAGTTTACATATTAAAAGATGACAACTAAACAAATTTCAATTAATAATCTTTTGGGCATAAAATACCTTTCCAAAGATGATATCAATTTAATTTTTGAAACGGCTAATAGTTTTAAAGAAATTTTAAAAAGAAAAATAAAAAAGGTTCCAACTTTAAAGGGTATTACTATTGCTAATCTATTCTTTGAAAGTTCAACTAGAACTAAATTGTCCTTTGAGTTAGCGGAAAAAAGATTAAGTGCTGACATTATAAATTTTTCAAAAACTGGATCTTCAATTTCAAAAGGGGAGACACTAATAGATACTGTTAATAATATCCTAGCTATGAAAGTAGATATGATAATTATAAGACACCCTAGTCCTGGAGCTGCTGAATTTTTAACAAGGAGAACTAATTCTTGTATTATCAATGCAGGAGACGGAACACATGAACATCCTACTCAAGGTTTATTGGACACATATTCTATAAATGAGAAACTTGGATCAGTAGATAACAAAAGAGTTCTTATTTTAGGTGATGTTTTGCATTCTAGAGTTGCAATGTCAAATATTTTTGCTTTAAAACTTTTAGGTGCCAAAATAAAAGTCTGTGGCCCTAAAAGTTTGATTCCAAAATTTATTGAAAATTTTGATATAAAGTATGAACCAAACTTAGAGAAAGGACTATATTGGTGTGATGCAGTAAATATTTTGAGAGTTCAACATGAAAGAATGAACGAAACCTACTTTCCTTCTTTGAGGGAGTATCATAATTTATATGGAATCAAATTATCATCAATAAAAAATTTAAGAAAAGAAATTTTAATACTGCATCCTGGACCCATCAATAGAGGAGTTGAAATTACATCTGAAGTATTAGATAATCAGAAAACAATTGTTCTTGACCAAGTTGAAAATGGAGTTGCAATAAGAATGGCAGTTTTGTATCTTCTAGCCTCAAAGAAATATGCTATTATTAATTCTAATTAATAATTAGTTGATAGCTTAAACTTTTTATTTAAAAAAATAAATTAACAATGAAATTAACCATTCTAGGTTCAAGTGCTTCTACGCCTAAAATAAATAATTATACAACTTCTCAACTCTTAAGAATCAAAAATAACCATATTTTAATTGATTGTGGAGAAGGTATACAGATGCAACTTAGAAAATTGAAAATTAATTTTTCAAAAATCAATCATATTTTTATTTCCCATTTACATGGAGATCATTATTTTGGATTAATCGGTCTTATTTCAACTTTTCGTCTTTTAGGAAGAGATTCAGACTTAAATATTTATGCACCGGAAGGTTTGCAAGAATTAATTAATATGCAGTTAAAACTGTCTTCTTCATGGTTAAACTATAAAGTCTTTTATCATACCCTAAATAGCAAAAATCAAAAAATTATTTTTAACAATCAAGATTTTGCAGTTAAAACAATACCACTAAATCATAGAATATATACAAATGGTTTTTTATTTGAAGAAAAATTCCATGAAAGAAATATTTATAAATCTAAAATTGAAGAATACAACTTAAAAATAGATGATATAAAAAAAATTAAAAACGGTGATGATATTTTGCTTCATGATGGAAAAAAACTAAAAAACTCAATCTTTATAAAAAGTCCAAAGAAGACTAAAAGTTATGCGTTTTGCAGTGATACAGCCTATCATACAGATATAATTAAATTAATTTCCTCAGTTAATTGTCTTTATCATGAATCAACATTTCTTGATTCACATTCTGATCTTGCAAAAAAAACAAAACACAGTACAGCCTCTGATGCTGCGAAAATAGCTAGTGCGGCTAGTGTTGGTAAATTAATTCTGGGGCATTTTTCTAACAGATATAAAAATCAAGAAAAATTCCTAAGTGAAGCTAGAACTCATTTTAAAAATGTTGAGTTAGCAATTGAAGGTACTGAATTTGATATTTAATATTTATTGAGAATTATATGTTTATTATTAATTTTAGTTACAATTATGAATGATACGGGAGATTTAAGCAATTTTAGAAAATCATATGAAAAAGGATTAATATCAGACAATTTTAAAAAATTAAATCCATTTTTTATTTTCGAAAACTGGTTTCAGGAAGCAAAACTGGATAAAAGTATTTTTGAGCCTAACGCAATGACTTTGTCAACTGTTGGTTTAGATCAGTCTCCCAAATCTAGAATTGTTTTACTTAAAAAATTTAACTCAAATGGCTTTACTTTTTTTACTAACTATGAAAGTAATAAGGGTAAGTCAATTTCAAACAACAGTAGTGTGTGTCTTAATTTTTATTGGCCTTCTTTGGAAAAACAAATTATTATAAAAGGAAATGCTAAAAAAATATCTGAAAAAGAATCTGAAGATTATTTTAATTCTAGACCCTTAGGTAGTAAAATTGGAGCTATTGTTTCAAATCAAAGTGAAGTTATTGAGAATAGAGAGTTTCTGGAAATTAAGTTTAAAGAAGCAAATGAATTATACAGTAAAATTATGCCCAAAAAACCGAAAGATTGGGGAGGTTATATAGTGAAGCCAGTATTATTTGAATTTTGGCAAGGAAGAAAAAATAGGTTACATGATCGTTTAGAATTCATTTATGAAGGTAATGTTTGGAATTCAAATAGATTGTCTCCGTAATCATGAAAAAATTACTTCTTTTGCGTCACGCCAAATCTTCATGGGAATATAGTGTTGAAGATTATGACAGACCTTTATCTGAAAAAGGTATAAATGATATTAATAAAGTATCATTGAAAAATATTAGTTTTTTTAAAAAATTTCAGATGGTCATGACTAGCCCAGCAAATAGGGCTTTTCATACTTCAACTATATTTACTCGAAATGTATTTATTAAATTTGAAAAACTAAGAGTTGTCAATGAATTATACACATTTGATTACAAAAATGTAGTTGATTACGTTTATAAATTAGATAATGCATTTTCAAGTTTTGCTTTAATTGGGCACAACCCTGCATTTTCAGGTGTAGCAGAATACTTTTCAGATAAAAAAACACCTGAATTAAAAACATCAGATTGGATAATGTTAGAATTTAAGCAAAAAAAATGGTCAAAGATCAAAAATGGAACTTTTACTTATGGATCAAAAAAAAACTGAAAATAAAAAATTCAATTTTGTCAACAGGGAGATGAGTTGGCTTAATTTTAATGAAAGAGTTTTGGAAGAAGCATCAGATAAAACTGTCCCACTAATTGAGAGACTCAGATTTTTAGGTATTTTTTCCAATAATTTAGATGAATTTTTTCAAGTAAGATTTGCGTCTGTCAAGAGAATTGCTCAGTCAGGTAAGTCTGGTAAAAAAGTTTTGGGAGGTATTGAAGCTAAAGATTTATTAAAATCGATCACTAATAAAGTAATAGAACTTCAACAAAAAAGTAATACAATTCTAAATGACATTGAAAATGAATTGAGGAAAGAAAAAATTTTTTTTATTAATGAAAATCAAGTTAAACCTTGTCAAGTTCAATATTTGACCGATTACTTTTTAGAAAAAATTAACCCTTCTTTAGTAACTGTTATTTTAAAGGAAGAATTTCAAGATTTTACAGATAATAAAACTTTTTTAGCTATTAAAATGGAATTGAATTCAATTGTAAACAATGATTTTTCTGAAAATAAAATTTATGCTTTCATTGAACTCCCAAAAAAACTAGACCGTTTTATTGTTTTGCCAATAGAAAAAAACGGTATTCAGTTTATAATGATGCTGGATGATCTTATTAGATTTCACTTTCACTTGATTTTTAGCATGTTCGATTATAAGAAAATTGATGCACATATGTTTAAAATAACTAGAGATGGTGAATTAGATATTGAGGAGAATTTTGGCAAAAGTTATGCAGAAAAAATAATGAATAGTGTAAGGGATAGAATTTTTGCTGATCCAGTTAGACTGGTTCACGATAAAAATATTGATCCTATAACTCTAGAAAAAGTCATGACCAAGCTTGGAGTAAAATCAAAAGAAAGTTTGATTCCCGGTGGCCGCTACCATAGACGTGCTGATTATATGAAATTTCCGAGTTTGAATAGAAGTGATATGATGTATCAAAAAACTCTTCCTTTACCTGTTAAAAACCTGAGATTAGAAGAAAATATTATTCAAGCTGTTTCCGAAAAGGATTATTTGATCTACACTCCTTATCATAGCTTTTCTTATTTGATAAAGTTTTTGAGGGAGGCTGCCCTAGACCCAACTGTAAAAACAATTAAAATAACCCTATATAGACTTGCTAAATATTCTCAAGTAGTAAGTTCCCTTATTAACGCGGTAAAAAATGGAAAAAAAGTTGTTGTTTATGTTGAATTGCAAGCAAGATTTGATGAAGAAAATAATATAAATATTGCAGATAGACTTGAAAAATCAGGAGTCCACATAATTATGGGTGTAAGAGGATTGAAAGTTCACTCAAAGATTTGTTTGGTTTTGCGGGATGAAAAAAATAAGCTCAAAAAATATGGTTTTATAAGTACAGGTAATTTCAATGAGCATACAGCAAAAATATACACTGATTATACATTGTTTACTTCAAATCAAAAACTTTTGAAGGACGTATCCAAGGTTTTTAATTTTTTAGAAGTTAATTATGAATTTAAGAGATATAAGCATTTAATTGTTTCTCCACACTACACATATCATAGATTAGTAGAGTTAATTGATAATGAAATACAAAATAAAAATATTGGTAAAAAATCAAAAATTAAACTAAAATTAAATAGCATCACGAATTATAAAATAATATCGAAGCTTTATGAAGCTAGCAACGCAGGAGTTAAAATTGAAATGATTGTAAGAGGTGTATGTTGCCTTATTCCAGGTGTAAAAGATATGAGTGAAAATATAAAAGTCATTAGTGTAGTTGATAAATATTTAGAACATCCAAGAATTTATATTTTTGAAAATGCTGGTAAGCCAAAAATATACATATCATCTGCTGATTGGATGACTAGAAATTTTGAAAA
>CENJ01101214.1_pt1 | contig 10423 bp, 8 predicted proteins | sample 356161 | NCBI WGS metagenome assembly CENJ01 (sample SAMEA2619531, study PRJEB7988) | marine metagenome | biome: marine biome (ENVO:00000447); feature: surface water layer (ENVO:00002042); material: "saline water (ENVO:00002010), including plankton (ENVO:xxxxxxxx)" | depth 5 m | reverse complement strand
TTTTAGAAAATTTTTCTTTCATTTTATCTCATTGTTTTTAAAACACCCTCTACAAGACTAAACCTTTTACATCCTAATTTAGCTACATCAGGATTATGGGTTGTTATAATTATTGATTGATTAAAACCCTTGTTAATCTTTTTTAAAAGTTCTACTAAAATTAAGGCATTTTTTTCATCTAAATTACCCGTAGGCTCATCTGCTAATAGGATTTTAGGTTTATTAATTATACCTCTTAATAGAGCCACCCTTGACCTCTCTCCTCCAGATAATTGATTTGGGTAACTATCCATTTTTGAACTTAGATTTAATTCAGCAAATAAATTTACCGCTTCATCTTTTTTTTGAGTATTTAATTTTCCTATCCATGCTGGCATTAATACATTTTCAAGTGCTGTAAATTCTGAAAGTAAATGATGAAACTGGAAAACAAATCCAATTTTTTGATTACGTATTTTTGCAATTTCATAATTATTTAAATCCAAAATATTTAATCCGTCAATTTCCACTTCTCCCTCATCAGGCTTATCTAAAGATCCTAAAATATTTAGTAAGGTTGATTTTCCAGATCCTGATTGTCCTGTAATAGTAATAATTTGATTTTTTTCAACTTGGATTGATAAGTCATTTAAAACTGATAGGGTTTTTTCTCCATTATCATAAGATTTAAAAATATTTCTAGCTTTGAGAATTACTTCGCCCATTGTAATGCTTTTGTTAATTTTAAATAAGCTATTTTTTTTGCTGCAAAATATGAAGAAAGAATAACAAAGCTCGATACCATAATGCAAACTAAGAAAAAGTCGGTGATGCTAATTTTCATGGGCAAGAAGTCAATAAAATATATTTTTGACGGCAAAGGGATGAATGAAAATATATTTTGAAAAAAAATAATTGATAAGGCAATGGCAAATCCAAAAAATGCACCTTTCATGGCTGTTTTTATTCCTAACAAAACCACAACAATCATAAGTTCTTTCTTTGGGGCTCCAAGTACCCTAACCATTCCAACTTCCTTCATTTTCCTTATGGATAATAAAATAAGGCTCGATGAAAGATTAAAAGAAGCTACTAAAAAAATCAAACCCAAAATAATAATTGCAGCTAAACGCTCCATTTTCATTGCATCAACAAGAGATTTGTTTTTTTCTTGCCAAGATTTAATTATTATATTGTCCCTGATAAGTTTATCTAATTTTAATTTCGCAGGTTCGATCATTTTTTGATTATAAACTTTTATATCATATCCATCTATTTTTTTTTTCCTTTTAAAAAGATTTTTACCATCATTTAATGTCATAAAAATATAAGAGTCGTCATAGTTTAATACTTTTGTAGAAAAAACTCCCGAGATATTCATCTCTTTCATAGGTGGAAAACCTATACCATAAATCTGGTCAATAGGACTAAATAAGGTGATTTCATCATTTATATCTTTACCAAGTCGATTTGCTAATCCCTGACCAATTATAATATGACCATCTTTAAGTTGACCTCCCTCAATTGGTATCTCATAAAAGTCATCCATTAGGCTCTCATCTATAGCTTTAATGAAAACTATCAAATTATCCTGACTACCTTTAATTATACCTTTCCTCTCCATATACGGCATAGCTACTTCTATTTCTGAAATATCTGAAAAATATTCAACTGATAGAGCATCAGGTACATTTAAATCACCATCAAATCCTCTCAACCTGTCATATACTATACTTTCAAATCCATTCATAACCGATAGAGCGATAATCATTGCAAAACATCCTACTCCCATTCCAATCATTGAAAAAATACTGGTGTCAAATCCTAATTTATTTGAAGAAAAATAAAATCTATTTACTATTACCTTTTTCCAGTTCATTCGTAACGTAAAGCTTGAGCAGGATTTAAATTTTTGAAGGATCTTGTGGACAACCAAGATGCTATAATTGAAAAAATACTAACCAAAATGAGAATGATCAAATATTTACCTATTTCAAAAGAAAAAGGTACTTGATCCATGAAATATATTTCAGATGGAATTTTAAATAAGCTAAACTTCAATTGGATGCTAATCAATATAAAAGAAATTACTCCTCCTATTAAAGCGCCTAAAATTCCAATGATCCCACCTTGCAGCATAAAGACTCTTCTAAGACTAGTAATATTCATACCTTGCGATAATAAAATAGTAATAGATCCATTTTTTTCAATGATTATCATGGTTATTGCAGCAAAAAGGTTAATTAAACCAACAAAAGTAATCAAACCAAACATAATGTAAGCGGGCCATTGTTGAACTAGCATCCATTCGAATAATAGTGCATGCCTTTCTTTCCAAGTTTCATAATAAAAAGGATATGGAACTTTAATCGATGAATTTTGATTATTTTCTATAATTAATCCCGTAAACTCATTAACATCAAAACCAAATACTGATTGGGCTTTTTTTATACCAATGTATGCAATATTCTTATCATATTCCTGCAGGCCAGAATAAAAGATATTATAAACCTCAAAAGAGTAAATTTTTGATGATAATAAAGATAAATCTGATTTTGAATAACTCTGCAAAAATATCCTATCTCCTATTTTAGCTCCTAAACTAGATGCTAAGCTTTCTCCTAATACTATTTGATTATTTTCTATAAAATTTGAATCTTTGCTATTAGTCAGATTAGGATAATGACTAATTCCTTCTATTATAACTCCATCAAGATTCTTACCTTTTCGAATCATACATGCACCTCTTATATAAGGCTTGATTTTATAATTTGAATTATTAAAAATGGGTTTTAAAAGATCATGGTCAAGAAGGACTGGTCTATTAAGAAAATGTTTAAGCCTTCCCTGACCTTCTATTCTTGATAGTTTATCAGAAACCACCTCTTTAAAACCGCCAATTATACTTGTTGTTAGCATCAATGCTGTAACGCCAATTGAAAGACCAATTATTGTTAGCCAACTTGCATAACTAGAATAACTACTTTTTTTTAAATTAAAAATAAAACGAATTGCTAGTCTAATATTTAGCAAGATAATCAGTCAACTTCTGATCTTAAAGCAGGAAATAATATAACATCTTTTATAGAACTACTTTCGGTAAGCAACATTACAAGGCGATCTATTCCAATCCCAACACCTCCAGTAGGAGGCATTCCACATTCCATCGCTTGAATGAAGTTCTCATCTAGATTCTGTGCCTCCTCATCACCTAGTTTTTTAAAGGAAGCCTGTTCTTCTAATCGCTTCCTTTGATCAATAGGATCGTTTAATTCAGAAAAAGAGTTTGCAAACTCATCTCCTCCAATAAATAATTCAAACCTTTCAACTAATTTTGGATCACCACTTCTGTGCATTTTAGCTAGTGGAGAAATTACCTTGGGGTAATCAATCACAAATGTAGGTTCAGTCAAAGTTGGCTCAACCAGTTCTCCCATCAGAGCATCCAGTATTTGTCCAATATTTGCATCTGGTTTAACCTGAATTTCTTTTTCTTTACATATCTGTTTGAGTTTACTTTCAGAAAGATCATTTACATTTACTTCTAATTTATTTGATAACAATTCTGAAAATGTTTTCTTTTTAAATGGTTTACTTAAGTTAATCTCAATATTATTAAAAGAAACCTCTAAAGCATCAATTTTCTTAGCAATATTTCTTATTAAATTTTCAACTAATTTCATGCAATCTTCATAATCTGCATAAGCCCAATAAAATTCAAGCATTGTAAATTCTGGATTATGATTTCGATCCATTCCCTCATTCCGAAAATCTTTGCCAATCTCATAAACCCGATCTAAACCGCCAATGATTAAACGTTTTAGGTATAATTCATCTGCAATACGCATATATAATTTTTGATCTAAAGTATTATGGTGTGTTATAAAAGGTCTAGCATTTGCTCCACCATAAATTGGCTGCAAGACAGGAGTCTCAACCTCAAGGAATTTATGTTCATCTAAAAAAGTTCTTATACATCGAATTATTTTTGTCCTCTGTATGAAAGTATTTTTAACTTTTTTATTTAATAACAAATCCAAATGTCGATTTCTATATCGTTGCTCTTTATCAGAGAATGAATCATATTTAATTCCATCTTTTTCTTTTACTATCGGAAGAGGTCGAATACTTTTTGCTAAAAGAGTAAGTTCAGAAGTTCGAATAGATATTTCACCTGTTTTAGTCTTAAAAACTTGTCCGCCCACTCCAACAAAATCCCCAATATCAAATAGTTTAAAATTTTCATACGAGTTTTCACCTATATCATCTTTCTTAATAAATACTTGAATCGCGCCTTTATTATCAATAATTCTAAAGAATGAGGCTTTACCCATTCTCCTAACAGCCATAATTCTTCCAGCTACTATAACATCTTCGCCTTGCAATTTTTCAAAATTAATTTTGATTGATTCACTGAAATGTGTCGGAGTGAAGTTTGAAGGGTAAGGATTTACTCCTTTTTTTTGTAAATCATTAAGTTTCTCTTTCCTAAAATTAATGATTTGCTTTAAACTTTTCTGTTCTGCAGACATAATTAAACCTATTATTTAATTTATATTTTTCTAATTGTACTTAGTAAATAAGACCTAATAAATGAATTTAAATTACCATCCATAACGGCCTGAGTATTCCCATTTTCTTCTTTAGTCCTATGATCTTTAACCATTTGATATGGATGGAAAACATAAGACCTAATTTGGCTACCCCAACCAATCTCCATTTTTTCATCTTCAAATTTTTTGTTTTTTTCTTTTTCTTTTTCTAACTCGACTTGATATAATCTAGCCTTCAGGATTTTCATAGCTTGATTTTTATTTTTATGTTGTGATCGTTCATTCTGACATTGGCTTACAATACCTGAAGGAATATGAGTTATTCTTACTGCTGAGTCTGTTTTGTTTACATGCTGTCCTCCCGCACCACTTGCTCGATAAGTATCAATTCGTAAATCCGAGAGATTAATTTCTATATTTATATTATCATCTACTGCAGGATACACAAATACTGATGCGAAAGATGTGTGGCGTCGATTATTGGTATCAAATGGAGATAGTCTAACCATCCTATGGACACCAGCTTCAGCCTTTAATAGGCCAAAGGCATAATCTCCATTGACTTCAAAAGTAACATCCTTCACGCCTGCCTCTTCACCTGGTTGAAAATCTATAATTTCAAATTTAAGATCCTCTTTTTCTATCCATCTTTTATACATTCGGAAAAGCATTTGAGCCCAATCTTGGCTCTCGGTTCCTCCTGCTCCAGGATGAATAGATACAATAGCATTTTGTTCATCTTCTGGACGTCCCAAAATCAATTTAATTTCCATATCATCGATAATGTCTTTATATGCTTTTAATTCATTTTTGATTTCGTCAATTTCGACCTCTCCAATTTCAGCAAATTCAAATAATACTTTCATATCATTGTATCGCCTATCGAGATCTTCCCACAATGCTATTTTTTTTTCAATTCTAGAAATTTTTTTTAAAATATTGGAAGCATTTTGATTATCGTTCCAAAATTTAGGATCTGCAGATTTTTGTTTTAACTTTTCTAATTCTTTTAACCAACTATCAAAGTCAAAGATACCTCCTTATTTCTCTACCTTTCTGTTTAGCAAGATTAAATTGCTCTTTAATTGTGCTTAACTCCATAATGAAATTTAAGGAGGTAGTTTAAATAAGAAATGAAATTTTAGTCACCTGAAGAGATAAAAAGTCTATCATTAAGATATCTTCTTAATTCCATCTCATCAATATCTAAGGAAGTAAACCGACCATTTTCTGCTATTGAGATCGTACCTCTTTCTTCAGATATTACCACAACTAAAGCATCAGATTCTTCTGTAATGCCAAGAGCTGCGCGGTGCCTAGTACCCATTTCTGGTAATACCATCTGACTCTCAGTTAACGGTAAAATACATCCAGCGGCTTCGATTAATGTATTTTGCAAAATTACAGCTCCATCGTGCATGGAAGAATTTGGATTAAAGATTGACAATAATAAAGGCGTGGAAACTTCAGCTTTTAATTGTATACCGGCTTCTTTATAGGAACGTAGGCCAGTCTCTCTTTGGATAACAATTAGCGCTCCCCATCTTTTTTCAGACATATTTAAGGATGCTTCCACAATGGACTCTAATGAACGGGACGTTCCCATCCTAAAAATTGTTTGAAAAAATCTAGTCTGCCCTACATAAATTAATAATCGACGAATTTCAGGCTGAAATAAAATAACAAATGCAACAACCCATACTGTTTGAAATTGGTTTAATAACCAAGACATTGCCACCAAATCCAATGAATTGAAAATAAAAGAACTAATAAGGAGTATGATAAGACCAATTAACATTTGGCCTGCTCGTGTTTCTTTAAAATATTGATATACTTTAAAAAAAATCCATGTGACTAAAACGATATCAATTATATCAATTATTGTAATTGTAAGAAATCCAACTTTAAACGTAGGCATTAAGCTGCCCTTATTAAATCAATGATTTTTGCAACTTTTCTTATTTGTTTTACATCATGTACTCGTACAATTTGCGCACCTCTTAATATTCCTGCTGCAACTGCAGCAAGAGTACCTTCTAACCTAGATTCTGGCTCTTCATTTAATGCTACTCCAATAAAAGATTTTCGACTTGGGCCAATTAAGATTGGCAATTTAAAGCCATTGAACTTTTCTAATTGATTAATTAATCTAAAATTATCTTCATAAGATTTTCCAAAACCTATACCTGGATCTAAAATAATTCGGTTTTTTTGAATCCCAAATTCGGTTGCATACCGTATCCTTTCTTCAAAAAAAGATTTTATATCCTCAATTAAATTGTTGTAATATGGAGCATCTTGCATGGTTTCAGGTTTCCCCTGCATATGCATAACTACCACTGGAACATCATACTTTGATGCCACTTTAACCATATTCTCATCAAAAGAAAGACCACTAATATCATTTATAATATTTGCACCAGAAAGGATTGCCTTTTCTGCAACTTCAGATTTTGTAGTATCAATAGAGATAATTACTTCAGGAAAATTAGAATGAATTTTAGAAATTAAGGGAATTGTTCTTTCTAATTCTTTTTCAAAAGTTATGGACTTCGATCCAGGCCTTGAGGATTCACCCCCTATATCAATTATATCTGCACCGTCTTTAATTAGATTTTTAGAATGCTCATAAGCAGATTCTAGAGTAAAAAATTTACCACCATCACTAAAAGAATCAGGAGTTACGTTTACAATACCCATAATCAAAGTTTTGGAACTTTGATTATTAAACGATTTAATAAAGTTTGGAAAAGAAATATTGTGACTCAAATTATATTATCAATTTTATTTTGAATCTACCTTTTTTGATCTTTTACTTTCTTCATTTTTTAGTTGTGCTTTGTTTTGATCACTATGTTTTTTACTAGAATTATCTGTTTTGATATTATTCTTACTTCTATACCTTCTCTGTCTTCTTCTAGTTTTCGGATTATTCAAGTCACCATTTAAAGGTCTTGTTAGTTTCTCTCCTTTTAAGATTTTTTCTAAATCTTTTGAATCCAATGTTTCGTATTTTAACAATTCTTTAGAAAGATGATGTAAAATATCAATGTCTTTTCTTAAAATTTCATCTGCTAATCGTTGAGAATCTCTCACTATTCGAGATATTTCTTCATCTATCATTCTTGCAGTCACTTCACTGTAGTCTCTACTTGATTGTATTTCACGGCCTAAAAAAACCTCTTCATTTTTCTTTCCAAATGTCATCGGACCAAGCAAATCACTCATTCCCCATTCGGTAACCATTTTCCTTGCTATTTGAGTAGCTTGTTCTATATCGTTTCCAGCTCCAGTTGTCATCTCATCAAAAATGAGGATTTCTGCGCTTCTTCCGCCCATTAAAATAGCAAGTCGCCCCTCAACAAAATTCCTAGTGTATCCATGCTTTTCATCCATTGGTAACTGCATAGTAACTCCAAGAGCACGTCCGCGAGGTATAATTGTTATTTTATGAACAGGATCGGCTCCTTTTGTTTTTATTGCTACCAATGCATGTCCTGCTTCATGATAAGCAGTTACTTCTTTCTCTTCTTTAGAAAGAACCATACTTTTTCTTTGAATACCCATCATAACTTTATCTTTTGCTTCTTCGAAATCAGTCATATCAATAGATCTTTTTCTCTTTCTAGCAGCTAGTAATGCAGCCTCATTTACAATATTTGCAATATCTGCACCTACCATTCCAGGAGTTCCTTTAGCGATATCTTCAAGCTTAACTTTAGCTCTATTCACAACAACTTTTTTAGTATGTACTTTTAGGATACCCAACCTGCCTTTAATATCAGGAACATCAACAACTATTTGCCTGTCAAACCTACCTGGCCTTAACAATGCTGGATCCAACACATCAGGTCTGTTTGTAGCAGCAACAACAATAACATTTTGCGAATTATCAAAACCATCCATTTCTACTAAAAGCGCATTCAGAGTTTGTTCTCTTTCGTCATGCCCTCCTCCAATTCCTGCTCCTCTTTGACGACCAACAGCATCCATTTCATCAATGAAAACTATACAAGGTGAACTCTTTTTTGCCTGCTCAAAGAGATCTCTTACTCTTGAAGCTCCTACACCAACAAACATCTCAACAAAATCGGCTCCACTTAAGCTATAAAAGGGAACCGCAGCTTCTCCTGCTACTGCTCTAGCAAGTAAGGTTTTCCCAGTTCCAGGAGGACCAACTAAAAGCGCACCTTTAGGAACAGTAGCACCCAACTTTTGGAATCTTTTTGGATTTTTCAAAAAGTCGATTACTTCTTTTAACTCTTCCTTTGCTTCTTCACATCCAGCTACATCTTTAAAAGTTACTCTAGGTTGATCAGAGGTCCATAAAGCAGCCCGACTTTTTCCGAATTTAAAAATACCTCCAACTCCACCAGAACCTCCTTGCATCCTCCTTATCATAAAAAACCAAAAGCCAATGAGTAATACCCATGGTAACATATTAAGTAAATAGCCTGTCCAGTCTATTGTCTTTTCTTTAAAGGTATATTGAATATTTGCTTGATCCCACTCTTCTGTAATACCTCTATCAATGAAAGGAAGTGTCAATTTAAAATGCGAAACACCATCGATCTTATTACCATATTGAGAATCCAACATCTGAGGAACTTTGAATTCACCATGGAATACATCTCCCATTATAACGCCTTTAGCGATATCTCCATTTTCTAAATATTTTTTATACTCTGTGTATTCAATCTCTAATTCTTGTTTACCTACATCAGTCAAAAGTCCAGAAACATAAACTGCACCCAAAATAATCGCCATCCATATAAAACTAGTTTTTCCAGCCTTTTTCCAGTTGAAATTGTCAGGATCAAAACTATTTCCATTTTTAATATGATTTTTATTTTGATTTTTATTTGTCTTGTTTTTATTCAACTCATTGTTCATGGCTATCTCCGAACCTTAATCTTTATTATGAAACCTAAGAACTACAATTATCATACCAAAAATAATTTCAGTAAATTTTGGCATAAAAAAATAAGCAAGGCTGAAAAAATAATTGAAGTCTATTACAAACTCTTTGTAAATCGTTAAAAAGTTTTTAAAATGACAAAAATTAATTTTTAAAATTTATTCTAAGACATAAATACTATCTAAATGCCTAAATTTTTGATTGTAATCTAGTCCATATCCTACAACAAATTCCTGAGAAATTTCAAAACCAATATGATCAATTGTAAATTCAAAAGGCCTTTCGATATCTCTAATAAGTAGAGTCACTATTCTTATTGATTTTATAGGAATTTCGTTAATTTTATTTAAAAGAAATTTCAAAGTGGTTCCTGTATCTATTATATCTTCTACTATGACAACATGCCTGTTTTTTAAACTAGCGTCAAAATCCTTTATTATATCTACACTTCCTGTAGATTTTTTACCATCATAACTTTTTAATTGAAGAAAAGATATTTCACATTCAATAGATAATGCTCTAATTAAATCAGATAAAAACATAAAGCTTCCATTTAAAACTCCAATAAAGATAGGGTTTTCCTGCTCATATTCTTGAGATAGCTCAAGGCCTATTTGTTCTACTCTTTTTTTAATTTTCTTTGATGAAATTTTGAGTTTCATTTTTTTTAAATCATTCATATTCTTTTTGCGGGTTTAATTGTAAGCAACGCTTTTTGTTTTGTAGCTTTCGTAATCTTAGCCCAATCAGATATTCTAAGACCGCATACCCAAGCAATTTCTCCATCAACAGTTAAAACACTTTGAGTTTGTTTTGATATATTATCTATTTTTTCATTTATTAAGAAGTCACTAATTTTCTTTTTATTTTTCATTCCTAATGGTTGGAATACGTCTCCCTCAGTCCATATTCTTATTCTGAGCTTTTTATTTTTAAATTTAGACCAGTCGACTATTTCTCGATTTTTAGAATT
>CENJ01082711.1_pt1 | contig 10427 bp, 19 predicted proteins | sample 356161 | NCBI WGS metagenome assembly CENJ01 (sample SAMEA2619531, study PRJEB7988) | marine metagenome | biome: marine biome (ENVO:00000447); feature: surface water layer (ENVO:00002042); material: "saline water (ENVO:00002010), including plankton (ENVO:xxxxxxxx)" | depth 5 m | reverse complement strand
AAGGGCATTTGTCCACCCTCATAAGATTTGATCGCAACTCCAGATCTTGATTTTTGACCTTTTACACCTCTTCCTGATGTTTTCCCTAGACCAGAGCCAATACCTCTTCCAACTCTTTTTTTAGCTTTGTGAATTTTTTTATTTAAAGTATTAAGTTGCATTCTTTATCTCCTTGAAACTATTTCCTTAATTTTTTTACCTCTAATTAAAGATATTTCTTTAGGTGACTTTTGCTTAATTAATGCATCAAAAGAAGCCCTAACTAAGTTGTAAGGGTTAGATGAACCAAGCGATTTTCCAACCACATCTTGAATTCCTGACATTTCACAAATTGCACGAACAGGACCACCTGCAATGATTCCTGTACCAGCTGGTGCACTTCTTAATAAAACTTTACCTGCGCCATTTCTTCCTCTTACATCGTGATGAAGCGTTCTTCCTTCTCTTAACGCAACTTTTACTAAGGATTTTCTTGCAGCTTCAGAAGCTTTTTTTATTGCGTCCGGAACTTGTTTAGCTTTACCTTGACCAAATCCTACCTGTCCTTTTTGGTTTCCAGTTATCACAAGCGCTGCAAATCCAAATCTTCTTCCGCCTTTTACAACTTTTGTAATTCTATTAATTGCAACTAATTTTTCTTTAAATTCACTTGTTTGACTCATACTTTAAAATTTTAATCCTCCAGTTTTTGCACTTTCTGCCAGTTGTTTGACTCTACCATGATACTTGTATTTACCTCTGTCAAAATAAACTTCTTTACATCCTTTTTCCAAGCACCTCTCAGCAATTAATTTCCCTACTATCTCAGAAAGATCCTTTTTAGGTTTTTTTTCAATATTTTTTTCTACTGAAGAAGCACTTGCTAGAGTTACTCTTTTATCATCATCTATAACTTGAGCATAAATATTTTTTGCAGATCTAAAAACAGTAAGACGTGGCTTATCTTTATTTACTTTTTTAATTTTAAATCTTACTCTATTTTTTCGTTTGTTACTTTTGCTTATCATTATTTCTTTTTACCTTCTTTTTTCAAAATAAATTGCCCCTCTGAAGTTATTCCTTTTTGCTTATAAGGTTCTACAGGTTTGTAAAATTTAATATCAGCAACAGTTTTTCCAACCAATTCTTTATCTACACCACTGATAATAATCGTGGTTTGTTTATCAACTTTTAAGGTAATTCCCTCAGGAATATCGTACATAATGTCATGGCTAAATCCTAGTTGAAGCTGTAATTGTTTACCTTTTAAATTTGCTCTAAAACCTACGCCATTTAATTTTAAAATCTCTTCATAACCTTTTCCAACTCCAATAACCGCGTTGTTAATTAAACTTCTTTGCAAACCCCAAATAATTTTATTTTGTTTTTTTGGATCTTTTGGAGCAACAATAATTTTACCATCTTCAAAAGTAATATTTAAAAACTCAATATTAATATCAAGTGACTTCTTGCCTTTTGGTCCCTCTAAATTAATCTTATTACCATTGATTTGAACTTTTATATCACTTGGTACTGGTATATGTTTTTTTCCTATTTTAGACATATTATTAAGAAATATTACAGATTATTTCTCCTCCAACTTTTTTTTCTCTAGCTTCATTGTCAGTTAAAATTCCATAAGATGTTGAAATAATTGCAACACCCAGACCGTTTTGAACTCTGGGCAAACTATCAAATCTTGTATAAATTCTTCTTCCAGGTTTAGAGACTCTGCTAATTTCATTAATTACTGGGTTACCATGAACATATTTTAAATTAACCTTTAAATGATCATATGAAGTATCCTCATTCTTAACTGTTTCATAGCCTGCAATAAATCCTTCTCTTTCCATCGCATCCAAAACAAATTTTTTAAACTTAGAAGATGGAACCATTACGTATGGATGGTTTCTCTGTTGTGCATTTCTAATTCTTGCAAACATATCTCCTACTGGATCGCTTATTGTCATAATCTATCTCCTACCAACTTGATTTTGTCATGCCTGGAATTTTACCCATAGAAGCAAGTTCTCGAAGGGCTATTCTAGACATTTTAAGTTTACGGTAATAACCATGTGGTCTACCTGTTATTTCACATCTATTTCTTATTCTATTTTTTGCAGAATTTTTTGGTAACTTTGCAAGTTTCAACGCTGCTTCAAATCTTTCGTTTAAATTTACTTTCTTATCCATAACTATTTTTTTTAATTTCTTTCTCTTAGCTTCATATTTTTTTGCTAACTTTATTCTTTTTTTATTTTTTTCTACAGCTGATACTTTTGCCATTAGTTAGCTCCTTTCTTTACAAATGGAAAATTAAATCTATCTAATAATGCTTTTGCTTGGTTTTTATCAGTTGTTGAGGTTACTACTGTAATATCCATTCCTCTAACTTTGTCGACTTTATCAAAGTTTACTTCAGGGAAGATTACATGCTCTTTAATACCAAAGCTATAATTTGCATTATCATCAAAACTTTTTGGGTTTAATCCTCTAAAATCTTTAATTCTTGGTAAAGCAATATTAATCAATCTATCAAGGAAAAAGTACATATTATTTTTTCTTAAAGTCACCTTTAATCCCAAAGGTATCTTTGCTCTTGTTTTAAAATTAGAGATTGCTTTTTTTGATTTCGTTACAACAGGTTTTTGCCCTGCTATGTTAGCAAGGTCAGTTTCAATTGTTTTTAAAACCTTATTATCATTCGCATCTAAACCAAGACCCATATTAATTACAATCTTTTCAAGTCTAGGAACTTGCATAACATTTTTTACTCCCAAACTATCTTTTAATTGAGGAAGAATTTCTGATTTGTAGATAGATTTTAATCTTGGTTCCATTTTATTTTGTTACCTTTTTTTTCACTGCAGTTTTTTTTGTTTTTGTTTCAATTTTTTTTGCTTTTGTTTCAATTTTTTTTGCTTTTGTTTCAGTTTTTTTTGTGTCTTGTTTTTTTGATTTCTCTTGGCTTTTTTTACCATCAATAATTTTCAAATTTGATAAATGAACAGGTTTTTCAATACTAACTATTCCACCTTTTTGTTCTTTAGTTGGTTTTTGATGTTTCTTCTTCACATTAATCCCTTTTATAAGAGCGCTGTAATTTTTTGGAAACAGCTTAATTATTTCACCTGACTTACCTTTGTCAGCACCTGTAATTAATTGAACCGTTTGTCCTTTTTTAAGTTTTGTTTTCATTCTTATAAAACCTCTGGTGCCAGAGATATAATTTTCATATGTTTTTTATCTCTTAATTCTCTAGTTACAGGGCCAAATATTCTTGTCCCGATAGGTTCTCCATTTGCAGCTATTAATACAGCAGCATTTTTGTCAAATTTAATAGCCGAACCGTCATTTCTTTGAATTTGTTTTTTTGTTCTTACGATCACGGCTTTGTGAACATCGCCTTTTTTAACTTTGCCTTTTGGCATAGCATCTTTGATACTAACTACCACAATGTCACCAATACTAGCGTATCTTCTTTTAGAACCACCAAGAACTTTGATGCATTCAATCCTTTTTGCACCAGTATTATCAGCAACTTCCATTTCTGTTTGAACTTGAATCATATTAATTCTCCAAAACTCTCCATTTTTTTAATTTAGAAATTGGTTTAGACTCAATAATTTTAATTTCATCTCCAACTTTAAATTCACCTGTGTCATAATGAGCATGATATTTTTTAGATCTTTTTAAAACTTTCTTTAATACTGGGTGTCTAAATTTTCTTTCTACCTGGATTACTACGGTATTTTGATTTTTAGCACTTACAATTTTTCCTGTTAAAACTCTTTTTGGCATTAGTTATCTTTCTTCTTTTGGTTTAGAAAAGTTAAAATTTTTGCAATAGATCTTCTTACAGTTCTGAATCTAGCAGTATTTTGAATTTGAGAATTAATTTTTTGAAATCTTAAATTGAATTGCTCCTTTTTAAAATTTGTTAACTCCTTTTGAAGTTGAGCTACTGTTAATTTTTTAATTTCTGAGGTTTTCATTTCTATAAATTTAAATTCCTTTTGATAATTTTTGTTTTGATAGGCAGTTTAGAAGCTGCTCTATCAAAAGATTCTTTTGCTACCGTATCACTAACTCCATCTATTTCGAAAATTACTCGACCAGGTTTTACTCTATATACCCAATATTCAGGTGAGCCTTTTCCTTTACCCATCCTAACTTCTATTGGTTTTTTTGAAACAGGAATATTAGGAAAAATTCTCAACCAAACACGTCCTTTTCTTTGCATGTGTCTTGTTAAAGCAACTCTGGCTGCCTCTATTTGTCTAGAAGTTACTCTTTCAGGTTCTAGAGCCTGTAAGCCATGTGACCCGAAATTTAAAGCTGCACCTCTTGTAGCTTTTCCTTTAATTCTACCTTTGTGTGCTTTTCTAAATTTTGTTCTTGATGGTTGTAACATTAATTAGCTTCCTCTTTTTTTTCAGCTTCAATTTTCTTTTGTAAATCTTTTTGGAAAACAACACCTTTGTATATCCAAACTTTTACACCTATAATTCCATAAGTAGTAGAAGCTTCGGCTTCAGCATAATCTACGTCTGCTCTTAATGTATGAAGTGGTATACTGCCTTCTCTTAACCATTCAGTTCTTGCGATTTCATTTCCACCTAAACGACCACTTACGGTAACTTTAATTCCTTTTGCCCCAAGTCTTAAAGCTGAAGACATAGCTCTTTTCATTGCTTTTCTATAAGCAATTCTTTTCTCTAATTGTTGAGCAATATTTTCAGCAACTAAGTATGAATCAAGTTCAGGTTTTCTAATTTCTTTAATATTCACACTTACTTCATCATTAGTAATTTTTGATATGTTATTTTTTATCTTTTCAATATCAGAGCCTTTTTTTCCAATCACAAAACCTGGTCTTGATGTATAAATTGTTACAACACATTTTTTTGAAGGTCTTTCTATTAAAATTTTAGAAACACCAGAATTTTTAATTGTTTTATTAATGTATTTTCTGATTTTAAAATCTTCTATTAAATACGTCCCATAATTTTGCTTTTTAGCAAACCACACAGAATCCCAAGTTCTGTTAATTTTTAATCTAATTCCAATTGGGTTTACTTTTTGTCCCATAATCTAAGCTCTTTTTCCTTCAGTTTCTTTTTTTTCACTTACAATAATTGTTAGGTTAGAAAATGGTTTTTTAATTTCACCAGCCCTTCCTCTAGCTCTAGGTCTATATCTCTTCATTACCATTCCTTTTCCAACATAAGCTTCTTTAATAAATAAATTGTCGATATCTAATTGATTGTTATTTTCTGCATTTGCCACTGCTGATTTGATTGTTTTTGAAATTTCTTTTGAAACTCTTTTTTCTGAAAATTGTAAATTTCTTAAAGCGATATCAGCTTTTTTTCCTCTGATAGATCTTAAAATGTCATTAATTTTCCTAGGGCTTGATCTTAAATTTCTGTATACCGCTTTTACAGTAGATAAGTCTTTTGTAAGCTTTGTGTTTTTAGGCATTATTTAGCATCCTTTTTTGGTGCAGCAGCCGTGCCTGCTTTTTTATCAGCTGGAGTATGTCCTAAGAATTGTCTAGTAGGAGCAAACTCACCTAATTTATGACCAACCATTTCATCAGAAATAGTAATTGGGATAAACTTTTTACCGTTATGTATTTCAAATTTTAAACCAACAAATTCAGGGACAATAGTAGAACTACGTGACCATGTCTTGATTGGTCTTTTTAAAGCATCACCACCTTTTTCTACTTTCTTAAGTATACTCGGGTGAACGAATGGTCCTTTCCAAACTGATCTAGCCATAAATTATCTTCTCTTTTTCTTTCTAGAAATAATAAATTGATCTGTTTTTTTATTATTTCTTGTTTTTAATCCTCTAGTTCCTTGACCCCAAGGAGTGACTGGGTTTCTTCCACCTGATGTTTTACCTTCACCACCACCATGTGGGTGATCTACAGGATTCATAACCACACCTCTTACTGTAGGTCTTTTACCTAACCATCTATTTCTTCCTGCTTTACCAATTTTTTTGTTTTTATTATCTACGTTAGAAACTTGCCCGATTGTCGCTTTGCACTTTGATAAAATTTTTCTTGTTTCACCGGATCCTAGTTTAATTAAAGTATAATCATCATCCTGGCCCATAACTGTTGCCGAAGATCCTGCAGATCTTACCAATATTCCACCCTTTCCAGGAGTTAATTCAACATTATGAACTGATGTACCTGCTGGAATATTTTTTAACATCATTGAATTTCCTTTTTGAACCTCTGTTTTTTCTCCAGAAACTACTTTATCGCCAATTTTAAGTCCTTCGACTCCCAAAACATAACTTAAAACTTTGTCTTGATATTCTATAAGCATTATATTTGCGCTTCTAAATGGGTCATATTCAAAACGTTTAACTTCAGCTGGAATATCATTCTTGGCTCTTTTAAAATCAATTAAACGGTATCTTTTTTTGTGACCCATCATTTTATGTCTCGTTGTAATACGACCTTGGTTATTTCTTCCAACAGCTCTTTTTTTAAACTTTGTTAGACTTTTTTCAGGTTTTCCTTTCCACAAATCACTTCTATCAACCAATATTGTTGATCTTGTTGATTTTGTATAAGGTTTAAAACTTTTTAATGCCATTTATTAAACTCCTGCTGTAATATCAATTGTCTGACCTTCTTTTAAAGTGACAATTGCTTTCTTGTATCCTGTTTTACTGCCAACATTACCTCTTACCATTTTAACTCTTGGCTTTGATAAAATCGTATTCACTTTGATTACTTCTACTTTGTAAAGTTTCTCAATGCTTTTTTTAATTGAAGATTTATTTGCATCTTTCGCAACTTTAAAAGTTAATTTGTTTAATGCATTTAAATTTGTAGATTTCTCAGTAATGACTGGAGATAAAATAATATCAAATGCTATGTTTTCGTTTTTCATTATTTATTTAATCTTTCTTCAATTGCTTTAAAAGATTCTTTTGTAAAAAGAACTTTTTCATATTTAATTAAATCGTAAACATTCGTTCCCACATCTTCTAACTTTTTTGAATTAGGAATGTTTTTAATACTTCTAACAAATTCTTTTGGAGCATCTTTATGGTGAATAAATAGTGCGCTTTTTGATTTAATATTTTTTAAAAAATCTTTAAAATTTTTGGTTTTTAAACCTGATATTTTTGGTTCATAAAATACTGCTATTTGATCTGACTTCGCCTTTACCGATAAAGCATGGACTAATCCTAATTTTCTAACTTTTTTATTTAATTTTTTAACCGCGTAATTACCTCTATGTCTTGGTCCGTGAGCAATACCACCGCCTACAAATATAGGTGCAGTAATATTACCATGTCTTGCTCCACCCGATCCCTTTTGTTGTACTATTTTTTTTCTTGAGCCTTTAACTTCACCTCTGCTCTTAGTGTGACCAGTTTTTTTAAACATTCTATTTTGTTGCCAGTCAATCACTTGCTGAATAATATCTTTTCTTGGTTTAACTTTAAAAACTTTATCCGAAGCTTCTAAAGAACCAACATTTTTACCATCAATACTTATTTCATTAATTTTCATTACTTTTTCTCAGCTCCTTCACCTTCGCTTTTTTCAGTTGCGGGAGTTTCGGTTTTTTTATCTTTTTTCTTTTTATCTTTCTTTGTAGATTGCATTTCTGCTAATGATGTTTTGTATTTTTCAACTCTTTCTTTAATTGATGATTTGTTTTTATTCTTGATTGCCTCTTGAATTTCAACGTAACTATTTTTGCTTCCTGGAACTGCTCCTTTTAGATACAATAAATTATTTTCTAAATCTGCCTCAACTACTTCTAAGCCCAACGTAGTTCTGTATTTAGCCCCCATGTGCCCAGCCATTTTTTTACCTTTAAACACTTTACCAGGATCTTGACATTGACCAGTTGAACCGTGTGCTCTATGAGAAATTGATACCCCGTGAGTTGCTCTCATACCGCCAAAATTGTGCCTTTTCATTGATCCAGCAAAGCCTTTACCAATAGTTTTTGCTCTTACGTCTACATATTTTTTATCTTTTAAAACGTCTAAATTAATTTCAGTTCCTGGTTTTAATTCTTCAGTGTTTTCTAACCTAAATTCTTTAAGAATTTTTTTTGGCTCCTGTGATTTTTTTGCAAAAAAACCTTTCATTTGCTTTGTAAGTTTTGAATTTTTTATATGTCCGTACCCAACTAGAACAGCTGAATAACCTCTTTTTTCTTTATTAATTACATCAACAACTTTCGCTTTTTCAATTTTCAATACAGTCACTGGCAGAGACTCTCCATTTTCAAAGAATCTTTGTGTCATTCCTAATTTTTTTCCAACTAATCCAATAGCCATAACTAAATTTTAATCTCCACATCTACACCTGCTGCTAAATCTAACTTCATTAAAGCTTCGATTGTAGCTGGTGTTGGTTCCATAATATCAATTAGTCTCTTGTGAGTTCTTGTCTCAAATTGTTCTCTACTTTTCTTGTCAATATGAGGTGATCTCAATACAGTATAAATTTCTTTTTTTGTTGGAAGTGGAATAGGCCCTTTTATTTGAGCACCAGTTCTTTTAGCAGTATTTACAATCTCTTCTGTCGATTGATCTAGTATTTTGTGATCGTAAGCCTGCAGTCTAATTCTAATATGTTGTTGATCCATTTGTTATTATCCTGCCAGTTTCTTTGTTACTTCGTCCTGAACATTTTGAGGAACTTTTTCATAATGAGAGAACTGCATAGTATATTGGGCTCTTCCTTGAGACATTGATCTTAAGTTATTTACATAACCAAACATATTAGCCAAAGGAACATTTGCATTGATTACCGTTGCATTTCCTCTTTTGTCAGTTGATCCAACTTGACCACGTCTACTATTTAAATCACCAATAACATCTCCCATGTAATCTTCAGGAGTTACTACTTCAACTTTCATAATTGGTTCTAAAAGCTTTAGACCACCTTTTTGACATGCTTCTTTGAAGCAAGCTCTTGAAGCTATTTCAAAAGCTAAGACACTAGAGTCAACATCATGGTGTAATCCATCAATAATTTGAACTTTATAATCAATAACAGGAAAGCCTGCTAAAATTCCAGAATCTGCCACACCTTCAATTCCTTTTTCAACACCAGGAATGAATTCTTTAGGTATAGCGCCACCTTTAATTAGACTTTCAACCTCTCTACCCTTGCCTGGTTCTTGTGGTTCTACAACTAATTTTACTCTTGCAAATTGTCCAGAGCCACCAGACTGTTTTTTGTGTGTATAATCAACCTCAGCTGACCTTTCGATTGTTTCTCTATAGGCAACTTGTGGTGCACCAATATTTGCATCTACTTTAAATTCTCTTTTCATTCTATCTACAATAATATCTAAATGAAGTTCGCCCATACCTTTAATAATGGTTTGACCAGACTCTGTGTCTGATGACACTCTGAAAGATGGATCTTCTTTTGCCAGTCTCTGTAAAGCTTCACCCATTTTTTCCTGATCACCTTTTGTTTTTGGTTCAACAGCAATCTCAATAACTGGGTCAGGAAACTCCATCGGCTCTAAAACAATCGGATTGTTTTTAACACAAAGAGTATGTCCAGTAATTGTATGTTTCAAACCTGCTAGAGCAACGATATCTCCTGTGCTTGCTTCTTTAATATCCTCTCTATCGTTAGCATGCATCAAAAGCATTCTTCCAATTCTCTCTTCTTTATCTGTAGATGAATTTAGTACTCCAGTTCCAGAAACTAATTTTCCAGAGTAAATTCTAATAAATGTGATAGTTCCTACGAAAGGGTCATTAGCGACCTTAAATGCTAGCGCTGAAAAAGGTTCGCTATCATCAAATTTTCTAACCAATTCCTCATCTGAACCAGGTTTTGTTCCATTTATTTCATTAAGATCTAAAGGACTTGGGAGAAAATCAACTACTGCATCTAATAAAGGTTGTACACCTTTGTTTTTAAATGCAGAACCAGTTAATACAGGCACAAAACTGAAATTTAATGTACCTTTTCTAATGCATTTTTTTAAGTCTTCTTCACTAATTTCTTTGCCTTCTAAGTAAGCTTCCATCAATTTTTCATCTTGCTCAACTGCTGTTTCAACAAGATCTTGTCTATATTTTTCAGCTTTTTCTTTTAAATCAGCGGGAATATCAACTTCATTAAACTTTGCTCCAAGATCTTCCGCTTCCCAAACGAGACCCTTCATTTTAATTAAATCAACAACACCTTGTAGGTCAGCTTCAGCGCCAATTGGAATTTGTAAAACTAATGGAGTTGCGCCTAATCTTTCTTTGATCATGTCTACGCATCGATAGAAATCAGCACCAGTTCTGTCTAATTTATTTACAAAACACATTCTTGGAACTTTGTACTTATCTGCTTGTCTCCAAACAGTTTCTGATTGTGGCTCAACACCTGCAACACCATCAAATACAGCAACAGCTCCATCTAATACTTTTAAAGATCT